>Ga0209710_1000153_pt1 | contig 76279 bp, 69 predicted proteins | sample ArcticOcean_MG_C_5_FD_187436 | JGI IMG/M metagenome (GOLD analysis project Ga0209710, IMG submission 187436) | Marine microbial communities from western Arctic Ocean - ArcticOcean_MG_CB4_138 (SPAdes) (version 2) | ecosystem: Environmental > Aquatic > Marine > Oceanic | place: Arctic Ocean...
TTTTCAATAATACGGAAAAACCAATGTTGTCCGTTGAGATGGACGGGGAAAAACCCCCAATGGCAATTGAGTTGATTAGTCCAGTTTATAGGTAAGATCGTATCGGCATGTAAGAACAGCAACCAGTCGCCCTTTGCTATTTGGCTAGCGGCATTCATTTGATGCGCTCGACCAGGTGCACTGGAAATGACTTGGCAAGCAAATTGACGTGCTATTAAGACAGAGTGATCCGTACTCCCACCATCACAAATAATGACTTCGACAGATGTTAAATCCGCCATGCTATCAAATAGTCGTTGCAGGTTTTTTTTTAACTGAAAAGCGTCATTTAATACTGGGATAATGACGCTGATGGATATCTCGGTCATTAGCCGAGTGCACCACCGCAACTGCTGCCTTGACCTGCTGTACAGCCATAACAATGGTCAGCAACATTTATTGGGATGTTGACTAAATCATCAATCAAAACATCCCGAATATGTAATGGCTCTTGATTTTGGTTATATGGACTGGTGATATTCATATTTAACATTTGATTAAAATCGCAGTCATAAACAAAGCCCTGCCAATCGACACTGAGTTGATTCTTACACATAAGTCCATCTAGATTCACTGGGCTGTAAGCATCTTTTAATAACGTCATATAGTTGTTAAATTCACCCTTTGATATCAAGGTACTACCAAAGCGTGCGATGGGCATATTAGTAATAGTAAATAACTGGTCGAACTGAATGTCGAACTCTGCCTGAAGAAACTTTTTATAGTCAGCTCGTAATTCAGTCTGTGATGGGGGAAGAAAGGGACCGGTTGGGTTATAAACTAGGGTAATTGAGAGAGAACTATTGGGTTGGCTGTAACCCAGGTGATTTAATATTTGTAATGCCTCGATACTTTTTTGATAAACACCCTTGCCACGCTGACCATCGACATTTTCTTCTATATAGCAAGGTAAAGAGGCCACAATTTGAACATCGTTATCAGCCAAAAATTGAGCCATGTCTTCATAGCCCGGTTCAAGCAAAATAGTGAGGTTACATCGGTCAATGACCTTAACTCCAAGTGCACGAGCCTTGAGCACCAAGTGTTTGAATAAGGGGTTCATTTCGGGCGCGCCACCGGTTAAATCAAGGGTATGAACCGACGGCTGTTTTAATATTTGAAGTAAATCGTCCATATTGTCTTCAGTCATTAGCTCTTTACGATTGGGGCCCGCAGCTACGTGACAATGCAAGCAAGACTGATTGCAGAGATATCCCAAATTCACTTGTAACACTTCGATGGCGCGACGCGAAACAGAGGGGAAATCAGTATTCTTTAATAAAGGCCAAGTGTCTTTCATAGGTTCTGTCGTGTTGATGACTCTGAGTAGGATAGACCGATACTAGCATATAGAGTTCCAGAAGTGCTTTGGTTGGGTTATCAAATCTCAAATTGCGTTATTGACTTTAATAAGAAGCCCAGCGGCATAACACGTTTGTATCGTATGAATTTAACTTTTTGATGTTGGTAATATTTATTTTTTAATTGAAAATTAACTATGGATGGTAAATAGCCTGAACAATTGAATCTTTCAACCTACCCTGTTTAGTCTTTATGATACAGCCGAAAATAGTATAATATCGTTATCCGGATTGCTCAGAACCTGTAATTTCAGGCATCTCCATAATAGTGCTTTGGTATTTGGCGCGGATTCTAAGCGCAAACTGCTAACCTTTACTCCATAGGTAATTGTGAATGCTTAACTGGAATCAAATTGAAACCGTGCTGTTAGATATGGACGGCACTTTACTCGATTTACATTTCGATAATTATTTTTGGCAAGAATATCTTCCCGCCCGTTTTGCTGAAATTAAATCGATTGATCCACACCTCGCTCAAAATCAAATAGAGGCACAGACGCGGTCAATACAGGGCACTTTAAATTGGTATTCAACCGATTACTGGAGCCAGATACTGGACGTGGATGTTGTCAAGCTCAAGCATGAAGTTAGTCATAAGGTAGCGCTAAGGCCTTACTGTGTCGACTTCCTTGATGCCTTGCGTAAAGCTGGGAAAGATGTGGTGATGGTTACCAATGCACACCATGACAGTCTCAATTTAAAAATGGCAATAACAGGTATATCGGAACGGTTTGATCGTTTAATAACGGTACATGAGTTTTCTTTGCCAAAGGAAGATCCCAATTGTTGGTGTGAAGTATATAAGCTCCATCCATTTGAGAGCGATAAGACGCTACTGATCGATGATAATTTAACGGCTTTGAAATCAGCGTTAGATTTTGGCATAACAAAAGTGTTGGCTGTTCATAAGCCAGACTCGATGGCACCTGCTATGGATGTGCAGGGCTATCCTGCAATCCATTCATTCCAAGATATTATGCCAATTGAGTAATTGCAGTGACGGTCTGTTTAAATTTTAATTTCAAACTCAAAAGGTTTTGACTGCAGGTGCCACTAAATGGCAAGTTTTTTTAACAGGAAATATCCTACTGTGTTAGTGAAAACTAGAAAACTGAAGTGAACCTGAGGTAGCTAAATGGTTCAAATAATGAAAATCTAAGGCTTAGTTACAACAGTGAGTGTTGATGAATGAACCATACTCTTGAATAATGAATAAACTGGTTAGATAACTTGTGATTCCAGTTTATTCATTTGACGGGTTCAATGTATTTAGTTTTTTTTATACCAACTGATCGTTGTAACGATCAATACTCTTCATGATTTCTTGCTTAGCTTCTTCAATATCAACCCATCCATCAATCTTCACCCATTTACCCGCTTCCAAATCCTTATAATGCTCAAAAAAGTGGGAGATCGCATCTAATAGTGGCTTTGGCACATCAAGAATGCTGTTATAACCCGCATACATGCTACTGAGCTTATCGACTGGGACGGCTAAAATTTTGGCATCTTCACCGGCTTCGTCCGTCATTTGCAGCATGCCAAGTGGACGGACTCTAACTACAGACCCTGTGATAACTGGAACAGGGGTTAAAACTAGTACATCGGCAGGATCGCCATCATCTGACAGGGTGTTTGGAATATAACCGTAGTTACAAGGATAATGCATGGAAGTACCCATAAATCGATCGACGAACATTGCGCCCGTTTCTTTATCTACTTCATACTTGACAGGGTCAGAATGAGAAGGAATCTCAATAATCACATTAATGTCACTGGGCGGTTTCTTGCCGTAGCCGACTCGATCTAGAATCATAATTGTCTCAGAACAGAGGAAAAGGGGCGCGATTATAACGGATTATTTGGAATTGAGAACATTTTGATCTTAAATTTTTACGTCAAACTTAGAATAGTTAGTAATAACAATTGTATTGTAAATTTATAAAGTGATTGCTAGGCTTAAACGATAATGAGAATCTTACAATTTATTCAATAATAAGAATTATACAAACGTTAATGAGTCTCAGCCCATCTTTTGTAAAACTTAGAGGAAAATCTTTTGAAAATTAGTGTACTGAAAGAAATACATGTTGATGAAAAACGGGTTGCAACGACACCTGATGTTACCGAAAGGCTAATTAAACTGGGCTTCGAGGTGGTTGTCGAAACGGGGGCTGGAGTAGGGTCCAACTTTTCTGATGAGGCTTACAGACAAGCTGGTGCTGAAATTGCCCCTTCGGCTGAATCAGCTTGGCAATCGGCTGATTTAGTTGTCAAGGTCCGCCCCCCTGAGGAAAACATCGCACTGGGGAAGCATGAAGTTGACTTGATGCCTGAAGGATGTCGTCTTATTAGTTTTTTGTTCCCAGCACAGAATGAAAAACTGTTAGAGCAACTGGCACACCGAAAAATCACGGCTCTGTCGATGGACAGCATTCCGCGTATTTCACGAGCACAAAAGTTAGATGCTTTAAGTTCCATGGCAAATATTTCGGGTTACCGGGCAGTGGTTGAAGCATCGGCCCTGTTTGGTCGTTTTTTTGCTGGACAGATCACCGCAGCAGGTAAGGTTGCGCCAGCAAAAGTAATGGTAATTGGTGTTGGTGTAGCCGGCTTGTCTGCAATTGCTACGGCTAAATCATTAGGTGCCATCGTTCGCGCATTTGACACTCGTCCCGAAGTGAAAGAACAAATTTTGAGTATGGATGCAGAGTTCCTCGAACTTGAATTTGAAGAAGACGGTACGGGTGAAGGCGGCTATGGAAAGGTGATGAGCAAAGAGTTCATTGATGCTGAAATGGCTTTGTTTGCTGAACAGGCAAAAGACGTGGATGTCATCATTACTACAGCGCTCATTCCGGGCAAGCCGGCGCCCAAACTCATTACGAGCGCAATGGTGGAGAGTATGCGTGATGGTAGCGTGGTGGTTGATTTGGCCGCCGAGCAAGGCGGTAACTGTGAGCTCACTGAGCCGGGCAAAGTGGTTACTCGAAAAGGTGTGAGTATAGTGGGTTACACTGATTTACCGAGTCGTTTAGCGGCTCAATCAAGTCAACTTTATGCCACTAATATCTATAATTTGCTGGAAGAAATGAGCCCACAAAAAGATGGCTCTATTGTGGTTGATATGGAAGATGTGGTTGTCCGTGGAGCCACCGTGGTCAACAGTGGAAAAATCACTTGGCCCCCACCGGCTGTTGCTGTTTCTGCGGCTAAGAAACCTGAGCCTGCTGTGGTTGAGGCGCCTTCTTCTGAACCCATAAAGCCACCTTCAAAGGTTGCTAGTGTCGCAAAAAGTAGCTTGTTACCCATGCTCATAGGTGGGTCAGCTCTCTTTGGTCTTGGCCTTGTTGCTCCCCCATCATTCATGGCACATTTTACGGTTTTCGTTCTTTCATGTTTTATTGGTTACATGGTGATTTGGAATGTTGCACCTTCTTTGCATACGCCATTAATGAGCCTCACCAATGCAATTAGTAGTATTATTGTACTCGGTGCGTTAACTCAAATCTCGTCAGATAATCCAACAATCATGGTTTTATCAGTCATTTCATTATTGATAACCAGTATCAATATAGTTGGTGGATTTTCAGTTTCGCAGCGCATGCTGCAAATGTTTAAAGGGTAGGACGTGATATGACTTCAAGTTTAATAACAGTATCTTACCTCGCTGCAGCGATTTTATTTATTCTCGCATTGGGTGGTTTGAAAGATAATCAGTCTGCCAGAAGAGGTAACCTTTACGGCATACTCGGCATGGTAATAGCCGTGATAGTGACAATCAGTGCCTTCGTAACTCAAAACTACACCATTTTGATTACGGTCATGTTGATTGGTGGCGTCGCGGGCTTTGTATTATCGCGCCGTGTCAAAATGACTCAAATGCCAGAACTGGTCGCTATATTGCATAGTTTAGTCGGTTTAGCGGCTGTTTTGATAGGTTTTGCCAATTTTCTGGATTCCAGTTTTAATTTGACGGGTGTCGAAAAAACAATCCATGAAATTGAAATTTTTATCGGCATTTGTATTGGCGCGTTGACTTTTACGGGTTCGGTGATTGCTTATGGCAAGCTCAGTGGCATGATCGGAGGCAACCCACTCACATTGCCCGCCAAACACTGGCTCAACTTATCCATGTTTATCGCTGTCATTGTGGTTGGTGTTCAGTTTGTTGGCGCACAAAACCATTCTGATGCATTTATCTTATTATTGGTGATGACGCTCATTGCAATGGTATTTGGTATGCATATGGTAGCCGCTATTGGTGGTGCTGATATGCCAGTAGTTATTTCAATGTTGAATAGTTATTCTGGCTGGGCTGCTGCAGCAACAGGTTTCATGTTATCAAACGATCTATTGATAGTCACTGGAGCCTTAGTGGGAAGTAGTGGTGCGATCTTGAGCTATATTATGTGTCGTGCAATGAATCGAAGTTTTATCAGCGTTATTGCGGGTGGTTTTGGAACTACAAGCGGTTCTAAAAGCACAGTGTCGGCTGAAGTTCAGGGTGACGTTATGGAAATCGATGTTGCCGAAACCGGACAGCTATTAAATAAAGCAAAGCAAGTTGTTTTTATTCCTGGTTATGGAATGGCAATGGCGCAAGCTCAGCATGCGGTTTCAGAAATATCGAAAATCTTGTTGGCAAAAGGTGTAAATGTTCGTTTTGCTATTCATCCAGTGGCTGGGCGTATGCCAGGGCATATGAATGTATTATTGGCTGAAGCCAAAGTACCGTATGACATTGTGTTCGAAATGGACGAAATCAATAATGATTTCCCAGACGTCGACGTGTCGGTGGTAATTGGTGCTAACGACACAGTTAATCCTTCCGCACAGGAAGATGAAGACAGCCCTATTGCTGGCATGCCAGTGCTTGAGGTTTGGAAAAGTAAAACTACCATAGTTTTGAAGCGTGGCATGGCCGCTGGTTATGCTGGTGTGGATAATCCCTTGTTCGTTAAAGATAACACCAAAATGTTGTTTGGGGACGCCAAAGCTAGCTTAGACTTGATAATAAAGGCGCTTTAAATTGGGTAATATTGGCCTGTATTTTATTGAGTCATCACTCAATTTAATCAAGCTTAAAACGCAATAGCATTTCGTATTTAATAGGCACCTTATTGGTCTTGTTTGGCAGGGGTGCCTTTATTAATTATGAGTCTTCAATCAACCATTCGTTGGCTCTTCAACTTCACCCTATAAGTGCCTCCCTTTACTGTGTCTTCGAGGCCAGAAATTCAGTTTTAACACTTCAATAGCATTTACCTCAGTAAGGTGTTTATTGTGCTTGGTTGGTAACTAATGGTAATTCAGCTAAGCGAGTTTATAAATATGAGAGTATTGAGTTATACCTGAACCGTGATATCGATATAAAAATAACAGCTGAGCAAACCTGGGTTTATTAAAGGATGACATTAAGGTATGAAGTGTTTTGAACTGATTCCATTTAGCGATTCAATGAAGTGGTCAAAATACTGTCTTGAACCAACTGTTTCTTTTGGCGACGGTTAAGCTTTTTTATTGAATATTCTCGTTTGCTGGCACTACTGCGTGAATGGCCTGACTCTTGGTAAATTACTTTGATAGGAGAACGGCCGTTAAAGTATTTTGCACCGAGGCTGCTAGAACCATGTTCCTTGAAGCGCCGCTCCACATCCTTAGTAATGCCAGTGTAGTATGAGTAGTCACTGGCTAGAATTATATAAACGAACCAATTCATTTAAAGGCACATATCTCATCAATTAGTTTAAAGGGCTGTATAAGTGATATGTTACAATGAAATAGTAATTAATAGCGCTTAAAATTAGCTCTGTTGTGGCGATCCAGTAAAAGCAGTGCTTTAATTGGTTGTCCCAAGAGAAGAAATTGTCTACTTGATTATGGCTTTGATCTGTAGAATAGGAAGCTGACCTTGAGCAGCAAAAACAGATGAAATTTAAAAATGAAGTTAGCAATAATTAGTGGTGGATCAAAAGGATTAGGCCAAAAATTGTGTGAGCAGTATTTAGCACAAGGTTTTGAAGTCATTGAATTCTCACGAACCGCACCGCATTCTTACTCAATTGCTATTGACCTAGCGTTAGCAAATAACGTAGGTCAAATTGTTAGTGAGGGCTTACTAACTTTAGCCGCTTGCGAATGGCAGGAAATAGTGGTGATCAGTAATGCAGGAATGCTAACCCCGATGGGACCTGCGTCAAAAAAAGAGAGCGAGTCAGTTATTGCCAACTTAAACACTAATTTTGTGTCAGGCATTATTTTTATGACAGAGGTGTTGCGCCATTTTCAATCACATAGAGGAAAGAAAACACTGGTTAGTATTTCCTCTGGCGCAGCCTTGGGTGAACGTGCAGGCTGGTCACTTTACTGTGGTGCCAAAGCGGGCTTAGAGCATTTTATCCGCTCTGTTGCGAAGGAGCAGGAGGTAGAGTCCCATCCCTTTAAAGTGATTAATGTTGATCCTGGACTCATCGATACTGACATGCAGTTATTAATTCGACAATCAAGCATTGAAGATTTTCCAGCGCTAGAACAATTTAAACATCGAAAAAGCATGGGTTTGTTAGCCTCCCCCACAAAAGTGGCTGAGGGAGTCGTTCACATTATTAATGCTTCACCTGTAAAAAATGGTGAACGTATTAAAGTCAGCCTGGATTAACGCTAGAGTTTTTGTAAAATAGTTGTTTTGAGAATTGAAACTATTTTTTTATTTTGAACTCAATATTGAATATCGCCAATCAACTGTAAAGATCAATCAAGTATAAATTTTATTAAAAGCCATTTAGGTGCTGTTGATGTTGAACATGGATTTAAATAAAACGGTGGTTGTCAAAACTACTATGCAAGTATGGGAAGGTAGTCCCAGTGAAGGTGTGTGGCGCAAACCGTTGGCACGAGAAGCAGTAGAACATGGCCATACCACGAGCCTTGTTCGTTTCGATCCTGACTCCTCATTTACAGAGCATAGTCATCCCTTTGGTGAAGAAATTTTTGTGCTTGATGGTGTTTTTTCAGATCAATACGGTGACTATCCCGCAGGCACTTACTTGCGAAACCCGCCGGGTTCAAAGCATATGCCGTTTAGTCAGCAGGGCTGTACATTATTTGTCAAATTGGATCAGTTTAAACCTGATGATAGTTCGGAAGTTCGAATTGACACAAAACTAGCCCAATGGTTGCCTGGTCAGGGTAGATTACAGGTTATGCCGTTGCATGAATTTGAAAATGAAAGTGTCGCTTTAGTGCGCTGGCCTTCTCATTCAAAGTTCCAACCCCATAGGCATGTTGGTGGAGAAGAAATTTTTGTTCTCTCGGGCACATTTATCGACGAATATGACAGCTATCCGCAAGGCAGCTGGATACGCAGTCCGCATAAAAGCGAGCATACCCCCTTCGTCGAAGAAGAAACCATTATCTGGGTTAAGACCGGGCACTTACCGATACTCTAGATTTAAGTATTCAGTCATAAAAACGTTTGAAAATTAAGAGAGGTTATTTTGTCACAGCAGGCAATATTGAAGTTAAAACAATCGATTAGTGAAAAGATAATTGGTCAAACTGAACTGATTGATCGTCTATTGATTGCCATTCTAGCGGATGGACATTTATTGGTCGAAGGTGCGCCAGGCTTAGCCAAGACTCGCGCTATTAAAGTCCTCGGTGATTGCATCGAAGGTGATTTCCATCGTATTCAGTTTACGCCTGACTTGCTGCCAGCCGATTTAACTGGTACCGAGATATATCGACCTCAGGACGGTAGTTTTAAATTTCAGAAGGGTCCTTTATTTCATAATTTAGTTTTGGCTGATGAAATTAACCGCGCACCGGCAAAAGTGCAGTCTGCGCTGCTCGAAGCGATGGCAGAACGGCAAATAACCGTTGGATCTGAAACCTATTTGTTACCAGAGGTTTTCCTCGTGATGGCAACTCAAAACCCCATCGAGCAGGAAGGTACCTATCCATTACCCGAAGCACAGCTGGACCGTTTCTTAATGCATGTTACAGTGAGCTTTCCCAATGCAGATGAAGAGAAACAGATTCTGCAATTGACCCGTCAAGAAGCGCGAACCAATCGAGAGCTTATTCAATCACCCAATCAGTCAACAAAACCTGAATTATCACTTTCATCAATTAGCCAGGAAGAGCTACTTGAAGCCCGTCAAGCAGTACTTAATATCTATCTTGATGAAAGCCTCGAAAGCTATTTGATTGAACTAGTGTTAGCGACGCGCAGTGCTGAAAGATATGGCGATGACTTGGCTGGTTGGATTGAGTATGGCGCCAGCCCACGTGCAACAATGGCGCTCGATAGGTGTGCTCGTGCCTATGCTTGGCTCAATGGCCGTGACTTTGTATCACCAGAAGATATTCAAACCATTGCACCCGATGTATTGCGTCATCGCATCATCCTTAGTTTTGAAGCCGAGGCGGAAGGTATAACGCCAGATCGCTGTATTGCAGAGCTAATTGGGCGCGTTGCGGTTCCATAGGGTTTCATAGTCTGGAATGAAAAAATAATGACGCAAGTACCAGAAATTGGTGATGATATTGTTCGAATCAGACAATCGACTCTAATTGGTTTGAGTCGTGATGCCAAAAATATCCCACTCGATTTAAATTCGGTTAAAGCACAGATGTCGGGTGGATACGTGTCTTCATTTCGTGGCCGTGGCATGGAATTTCATGAATCCAGACCTTACCAGCCAGGTGACGATATTCGCGCAATCGACTGGCGAGTGACCGCACGAAGTGGCGTGACCCATACCAAAGTCTATCATGAAGAACGCGAGCGCCCTGTTTTACTCTGGGTCGACTTGAGCCCCACCATGTTTTTTGGGACGCGGCAATGTTTTAAATCGGTCGTTGCTGCCAAGCTTGCTGCACTGCTGGCTTGGAGTAGTGTGCAGCATGGTGACCGACTCGGTGGGTTGATTTTTTCAGACCAGCATCACGACGAGTTTCGACCCAAACAGGGTAATGCTGCGGTACTACATTTTATTAAAAAATTGGCCTCTCATCCGGCCTGGGATCAGCAATACAAATCAACGGTTGCAAGTGATAGTAATCCTGATGCTGGTATCCAAGCATTGAATCGACTACGTCAAGTCGCGAAGCCGGGTAGCCTTATTGTACTGATGAGTGATTTTCGATTTTTAACAGATAGTTGCCGAACCCATCTGTCCCACCTTGCGCGGCATAATGACGTCGTTATGCTATTCACTCATGATCCATTAGAACAGGCATTACCATCATCGGGTCGTTATCAATTGACAGATGGTGAATCAAGGTTGACTGTTGATAGCGCTAACATGACCAGCAGAGAACAATATCAACAACGGTTTGTTGCTCATCATCAAAAGTTAGAGCAGCTGTGTAAGCAATTACATTCATTATTAATTGACGTCTCAACTGCCTCGAATTTAATTGATGTTTTGAAGCGTGGTCTTGGACTTCGGTCAAAGCGCTAATGATCAAAATGATCCATCCAGTCGAACCTATAACATGAATGAACTGCCATTAAAAGATATTCACTTACCTGAAGGTATTTTATGGTGGCCACCTTCACCAGGTTGGTGGTTGCTGGGTGTTATGCTGATTGCGTTTCTACTAATATTGCCAAGGCTGTGGCGATGGTTGCGTTATAAGCCGGTCAAATCTTTGTCACTCAAAGCGCTTGATCTGATTCGAAAAAACCATCAATTGAAAGCCGATAGAAAACAAACATTGCAAGCGATTACTGGCTTGTTACGGCGCACAGTGATAACTAAAAGTGGCCGCATTGGCCATGCTGGTGTCGTTGGTGATGACTGGTTGAATCAGCTTAACCTAATGTCTAATAAAAACTGCTTTTTGCCCGGCCAGTGTGAGCTGTTAAAACAGGGTCGATATCAACCCAATTGCGTAGGTAAAAGTAAAAGTAAAAGCCAGAGCGAAAATGAAATAGACAGTTTGCTGCAAAGTTGTGAAAATTGGATTAAGTCTTTATCTAAAGAAGCAGGAAAAAGCCATGTTGCACCTTGATTGGCCTTGGGTTCTTCTATTGTTACCCTTGCCGCTGGTGACCTACTTTTTTTTGCCGGCAAAATCAATAGAACAGGATGCCGCCTTACAGGTTCCGTTTCTGGATGATTTCAACTTGTCGCAACAAGTGAGACATCAGTCGCAAAAAGCGCATTGGTTAACTTATCTTAGCTTGCTGGTTTGGTGTTTGATGGTATTGGCCGCTAGCCGACCACAATGGTTAGGTGAGCCGATTAGTATCAATATCAATGGGCGTGATTTGATGATGGCAATTGATTTGTCGGAAAGCATGAGTATTGAAGATTTTAAAGCTTACGATGGTGCTGTAGACCGACTCACAGCAACTAAGATTGTTATGAAAGAATTCATCAATAATAGAAAGGGAGACAGACTGGGGTTGATACTGTTTGGTAGTCAGGCCTATTTGCAAGCGCCAATGACCTTTGACACTGTAACCGTTAATCGACTATTGCAAGAATCTGCGATTGGATTAGCGGGTGAGCGAACTGCGATTGGAGATGCTATTGGCTTGGCATTGAAGCGTTTACAGGCTAGTCAAGGTAGTGATATTCAGCAGAATGAAGGTCAAAAAATGTCGCAGGTATTAATCCTGATCACCGATGGTGCGAATACGGCAGGGGCTGTTTCACCTATGAAAGCGGCTCAATTAGCGGCTGAAAAAAACCTAAAGATTTATACTATTGGTATTGGGGCTGATGAGATGACACGCAATACCTGGTTTGGTACGCAGATAGTCAACCCATCGACTCAGCTTGATGAAAAAACACTGCGCGGCATAGCTAATGTTACTGGCGGTCGATATTTCAGGGCACACGATACAGAGGAGATGATTAAAATTTATGATTTGTTGGATAAGTTAGAACCTGTCGAGCAAGATGAAGAAAAGTTTCGTCCCAATAGTGCGTTGTTTCATTGGCCGTTGGCACTTGCTTTGTGCTTGGGCTTTGTCATTTGTTTGCGTCGCGTATGATTGAAAATATTCATTTTTTAAGACCTACCTGGTTATTGGCGCTTTTGCCACTCGCATTCCTGCTGTGGCGATTGTTCAATATAAAACGGAATAGTCGAAGTTGGCAAGCGGTTGTCGATCCTGTTTTGTTAGCCCATTTACTCAGTGGTAACCAAAGTGTTCGAAGTAATAGCCATCTTTATTTAATTGCGGTAATCGGCATACTGTCAATTGTTGCCTTAGCTGGACCCGTGTGGAATAAGTTAGAGCAACCAATATTTAAGCAGCAATCGGCATTGGTCATTGTGCTTGACCTGTCGCGTTCAATGGACTCTAGTGACATTAAGCCCAGTCGGTTAATTCGAGCTCGACATAAAATAGCGGACATACTCACCCAAAGAAAAGAGGGCCAAACTGCACTTGTGGTTTATGCAGCGGATGCGTTTTCTGTTGTCCCGCTCACAGACGATGGAAAAACTATCAAAGCATTATTACCAGGGCTTACTACCGATATAATGCCGACTCAGGGTTCGCGAGCTGGTCAGGCATTAATAGAAGCTTACGGATTATTTCAAAACACAAACTTGCAGCGAGGTGATATTCTGTTAGTGACAGATGGGCTAACGGTAAAAGAATTAAAAGAGGCACAAATAATGCTGACTGACAATCCCGAGTTTAGACTGTCTGTGTTGGGTGTTGGTACTGAAACGGGTGGCCCCATTCCCTTACCCAGTGGCGGATTTTTAAAAGATGCCGAGGGATCAATAGTAATTGCGAGTTTGTCCATTGGACCGTTACAAACCTTGGTCAACAAGGGCGGTGGTGTTTTTAAAATGATGAGCGCCAATGACGATGATGTAACCAGTCTACTCAAAGCTATTGAACGAAGCCCTTTTGAGCAAGTGGTTGTTGCTAGCAATCGAAGGGCTGATGTGTGGCAAGAGCAAGGTCCATGGTTGGTGTTATTTGTTTTACCTTTGCTTGTGCTCGCTTTTCGTCGAGGTATTGTTTTTGGGTCGTTATTCTATTGGCCTATTTTGTTGTCTTCTATTTTGTTAGTGGCCCCACCAGAGGCCTCGGCATTCGATTGGAATGAACTCTGGAAGAACAATGATCAACGAGCCCTTGATCAGTTTGATCAAGGGCAGCCCAAAAAAGCATCGGAATTGTTTGATCGTGCCGACTGGAAGGGCTCGTCATTTTACCGATCAGGCGACTATGAAAATGCTTTGAATCAATGGCAGGGTATTGATTCTGAGAGTGTCAACTATAACCGCGGTAATGCTCTGGCGAAGCTAGGGAAACTGCAAGAAGCACTTGAGACGTATGATGAGGTGCTTCTGGAAAATCCACAGCACATTGATGCAAAGCATAATCGTCAACTAGTCGAAGACGCTTTGAAACAACAGCAAGAAAAGCAGTCAAAACAAGATGAATCAGACGCCAAAGACAGAGAACAGTCCAAAGACGATGAACAGTCTTCACAGTCAGGGCAAGGCCAAAAACCAAGTGACTCTGATGGCCAACAGTCTTCGGATCCGTCGGAGAAAAACCAGAATCAGAGCAATAGCAATACTGATTCAGAGTTTGATACTGATGCACAAGAAGCGCAGGCAGAACAATCTCAAGCTGATACAGATGCCAGTGAATCTAAAGAAGCAGAAGCCAGTCAGGCAGAGCAAGCAAGCCGAGAAAAAGCCTTGTCAGAACAGGCTGCGGATCAATGGTTGCGTAAGATACCGGATGATCCAGGTGGATTATTAAGGCGCAAGTTTTTATATCAATACAATAAACGCGGTGAGTCTGCGAGTGGGCTAAATCCGTGGTAGCTATAATGACCAATAAAATGCGAAAAACTGGATGTATCAATCTATTGGTATTGGTTGGTGTACTTTTGACTTTTTTGAGCAATCAAGTTTTTGCTACAGTTAATGTAACGATTGATCGCAACTTGGTGCGTCTTAATGAATCGTTTCAGCTCGTGTTTGAGGCTGATAGCAGCCCTGATCAAGACCCTGACTTTTCAGGTTTAGAGCCATATTTTATGATTCTAAGTCAAAGTCAGAGTAATAATATTACAATCATTAATGGTGAGTATCGACGCAATAAAAAATGGGTTTTGCAAGTGATGGCTAAACAAGAAGGTAATTTTGTTGTTCCATCTATCTTATTTGATAGTGAGAAAACAAAACCATTTCAAATCTCAGTTAAGCCAGCCAACCCGGCTGGAGTGAGTGGTCAGGACGAATTAATTTTTGATCTTGAGGTCGATAAATCAACCGTATACGTTCAAGGGCAAGTTTTGGTGACTCTGCGTCTGATGGTGGACAGAAATATATCTGGATACCAGATGAGTGACCTTACAATCAAAAATATGGACGTCGTGATCGAGGCGTTAGGCGAGGTTAAGCAGTATCAAACTCGTCTGGGGGGAAAAGATTATATTGTTCTTGAAAAGCAAATGGCATTATTTCCTCAGCAAAGTGGCGATCTTGAAATTGAACCAGTTATTGCCGAGATACAAATTACAAAGCGGTCATTGTCGCTGTTTGGTGCGCCCCAAAATGGTGGCAATATAAGACGAATTGGTTCAAAAGGAGCCTCGATTGAAGTGCTAACAATTGCGAACGAATCAAGCGCTAAACAGTGGTTACCGTCGACAAAGTTATCTCTAAATGAAGAGTGGCCTAATGATATTAAAACCCTCATCGCAGGTGAGCCTGTGACTCGTACCATAACTTTGGTGGCAGAAGGATTGACGTCTGCGCAGTTGCCAGAGCTCAATCAAACGCAAGTTGATGGCATCAAACGTTATCCGGATAAGCCGTTATTGCAGGATCAAAAAACGGACACCGGAATTGTAGGAATTCGTCAGCAAAAAATCGCACTAATCCCAACCAAAGCCGGTGTTTACACATTACCGGCTGTCACAATAGACTGGTGGAATGTGGTTACAGGCAAGCAGGAACAAGCGAAAATTCCTTCACGCACAATCGAAGTAAAAGTTGGAGCAGATGCTCATTTGGCTGATAATGCAACTCAAGTTCAGCAACCGATATCACCAAGTGTTAATGACGTATCAGAGCCATTAGCATCGCAAACCAAAGACAGTCAAACTTTTTGGGTCTGGTTGAGTTTTATATTAGCAATTGGTTGGTTCGGTACAATTTTATTGTGGTGGTATGGTAAACAAAAAACGGCAGCACAGGAATATTTAGCTGAAGGTGGATTAAAAATAGATCAGTTAAAAGCCTTAGGACAGCGCAAGGCAATGGCGCAATTAACAGAAAGCTGTGGTAGCAATAAGGCACGAGATACCCGCGACAACTTGCTTGTTTGGGCGAATAGCCTTGAGACAAAACAAAGCTTCAATAACTTAAATCAGCTAGGATTTCACTTTGGAGATGAATTTCAGGTTCAAATAAACCATCTTAATCAAAGTTTATATGGTGGGCTTGAAGGGGCATGGAAGGGAGCCGATATTTTAAGGACTTGTGAATCAATAGCCGCTCATTTGAAGGTGGTCCAATCCTCTGAAAAAACAAGCGAGCTAAGTTCACTGAATCCCTAACTGACTAATGTTTAATTCACAAATTAGCGTACTAAACAGACGACTCTCCAGCCACATATTTTCCCGCAGGGATATCTAGTCGTGCTGCGATAGCTGAGGACGCAATAACGGTGATCAAATCGTTTTCAGTGTCGACAATATTGAGTCCGCCCATAACTGCCTTGACAGTAACAGTGCCGAATGGAATTTGTTGCTGTATAACTGTTTTATCGACTTCATCGGGTTTTTGTACGCCAATAGTGACTTCAACGTGCATTGAATCGTGGTCAATTCCAAGCGAACGGAACAGCGTTATTGAGCTATGGTGAAGAGCATCCTGAACGGCACGCACGGCCGCTTTGGTATAGTCCTCACCATATAAGTCATTGCCAGTGCCCATTTCTAAAATAATTCTTTGCATTACCATGGTTTAATTCGCTCCCTGCTTTGCCTGAATGCATTCTTCAATATTAAGATAGACCACAGCAGCTGCATTGGCGACAACGGTTACTTTAGTGCCACAATCACTCATAATATTCAATCCACCTTCAACCACAACAACCGAAGCCTGACCATAGGGTAGAACCGCTTTCACTTCATCTCTATCCACTTCGTTAGGCTTATTGACACCGATAGTCACCTCAATCTTCATCGACTCTTTAGGTAAACCAAAAGCCGGTGCAACGGTCAGAGAGTTATGCCACAAGGCATCTCGAAGGGCGCGAACCGCTGCTTTGGTATAGTCACCACCCTGCAGATCAGTGCCCATCCCCATCTCAACTACCATTCTTTTAAATGTCATTTCAATCGTCCAATTTTTGATCTGTTTATCGTTGATCTAGCCATAGTAGACCTAGATCTTCGAACACGTGTTTTTTGCTGTTGCTCTAGGTTCAGTAAATTTTTAGACGTATCGTGCATATAAGCCGACATGTCGGACAGTTGCTCTGGTACTGCGCGTAACGCACTTAAACCGATCGCAATGGGCTGTATACTAGTTTTGTAAATGATATACATGACTGCTGCCAAAATGAAGACAAAAATGACTAAAATCAATCCAATATAAAGCGTAATATTTTGCATAATACCCACTGTAATCTCATTCATTGCTACCTTCCCTTTCGATAAAGTGTCAGGAAATGAATCATTAATATAAAGGGCAGCTTCACCCGCACTTTGTATGCTTTTAGACATCGCAGTAATTTGTGTTTGGGTTTGCTTTAATACATCAGGCACTTCACGAGTTAAACTTTGCATTGCCAAGGGTAGCTCTCGCGAAAATTTTGTTATTGCTTGGCTAGCGTTATTGATGCTGATGGTCGCTGCGATAAGTGTTTGTCTATCCGGTTCATCGAAAGCAGAATCGCTGGTTGAAAGTTGCTTTATTGAGTTTGATAGACTTCTGATACTCATCGAAAGTTGATTGGTCATCTGGGTTAAACTTCGGGTATCGACGACAATCTCATCTATGCTGATGCTGATATAGTCGGATGATGGGGAAATAGTGTTTGATGTGTTGGGGTTTTCATTAGCAAGGCAAACACTACTGATAAAAATAACTATCAGGACACATAATGCCTTTAAACTGAGTGTGTGATTGTAAATCTGACTTTTCATCGGTGATACCAGCAATAGGATATTTTGTTAGTGTACTGTGAATTTACAAACAGAGGCGTTTTTCTTACCAAAATTTTAGGAGGGGATTCCTATATGCTTATGAAAAGCAGAATTGGTTAGGTTCTATGCTTGCAATGTCTCATGCGGAATGAAAGATGGTAGAGTGATAGTAAATCTGACCCCCTCAGCAATATTTTCAGCGACTATAGTGCCATGCATCTCGCGCACAATCCCATAACTGACGGATAGCCCTAATCCGGTGCCGTGACCTATTTCTTTTGTTGTATAGAATGGCTCAAAGATACGATGTAAAATAGCTTCAGGAATTCCTCCACCAGTATCTTCAGTCGTAAGGTGGACGCCTGCATCGTCCTCAAAAACGTTCAAAGTAATCTTTAATTCCCTGTTTTGCTCTAACATAGCATCCCTGGCATTGGTGAGAAGATTCAAAATTACTTGTTCCATTTGAATGATATGGCCCAAAACATAAGAACAGTTTGTGGGAAAATTAGTCACAACCTCAATTCCGGCTAATCTCAATTGTGACCCCACAAGGTCAAGCGCATTTTTAACTGCATTTCTAAGGTCGACAGGCTCTGGTGTTTCCTTCGCTTCACGCCCAAACATCCGCATGTGGTCAATAATTGAAGCGGCTCGCTTAGACTGACTCTCAATACGCTCAAGCTTACTGATAAGATATTGAATGTTGATTGTGCCTTTAGATATCTTTCGACGACTATTTGCCGCAGCCATACGAATGGCACTCAGCGGTTGGTTTAATTCGTGGGCGACGGAGGTTGCCATTTCTCCCAGTGTTGCTAGTTTGGAGGCTTGAATGACTTGGGCTGCCGCTATTTTACGCTCACTAATATCACGGATAAATCCGACAAAAGTAACGCCACTAGAGTCGCCCACTAAGACCTTTTCTTTTGTAATAGACACTTCAATGGGGAACTCATGTCCATCTTGATGTTGTGCTACTATTTCTATACGTTGGTCCATAAGAGGCCCTTGATTGTTATTGATATATGGTTCAAAACTTTGTTTAAACGCCGCGTGATGACGAGTTGCTATTATCAGGTCTAATACATCTTGGCCAACGATATTTTGATTTTGATGGCCAAAGGTTGCTTCAGCCGCTGCATTAAAGTTGATTACTCTGCGGTTCTTATCCATAACGATAATAGCGTCAAAGGCAGCATTCATGGCTGACTTAAATTGGGTGGCGTTATTTTCAGCGTGTATGGTTATGAATTCCCTTTGGACTATGGATGCGAGGTCTTTTAACAAAGTCATATCCGCTGCTTCAAAATTGCGAGGCTTATGATCGATAATACAAAGCGTTCCTATTTTGCTGCCATCGCTCATTGTAAGTGGGCAGCCTGCATAAAACCGAATGAAGGGATCATTGAGAACTAGGGGGTTGTCGAAAAAACGATCGTCCTTAAACGTATCTGGGATAACAAATACAGAATCTTGAAGGATTGCATGGCCGCAAAATGAAATGTCGCGATGGGTTTCTTGAGTGTCTAGACCGTAACAAGATTTAAACCATTGACGGTTCTCATCAATTAAGCTTACGATGGCGATAGGCGCTTGGAATAGCCGACTAGCCATTCGAGTAATGCAATCAAAACGTTCGCTACGAGGGGTATCAAGAATTCCAAGTGACTTCAAATCATTCAAACGAGTCTGTTCATCCTGAGGCGTGCTGGGTTTCTTCATTGTTTAAGTGCCGTCCCTTTGCAAATACTCACTTGAGTATTAAATCTATTCAACTATCTACCTGATGCTCCATTTCACCCCAGTTGGTCTGAGGCCTGTTTAATTTAAGACTTGAACTTAAGGTTTTATTAGAAAGGAGTGTCTTATTTTTCACTTACTTTTTCGATAGAAGATTGTGCTTTTAGTTCCCCTATTTGTGTCTGATAGTGCGTGATAAACTAAAATAGGCTGAAAATCTAAGGTTGGTCTGTTCTTTTGAAAAGTATTATTTTAATATTTACAAAGCTGAATTTGCTGAATCATTTTTTAAAGAGGCCCGATAAAACGAACCGATTTAATATCTGATGCCGTCATATTGGCATTAAAGTTGAACTCTGGACTCAGTTTTGAAACCTAAAAAGTTGCTTTGATTAACCCTTTATTTAGAATTCATGAAGTCATCTTCGTGTTTTATGCAAAGTTATATTGAGTTTGTGTGTTGGTAGGTATAATAATCAACCTGCACTATCAATTGGATATGAGTATGAATATTGAGATCAATTATAAGAATAATCCTTTGAATGGAGTTGGTTTAAAAAACTTGTTGATCGAAATAGTAGGCCACTATGATTTTGAGATTCTGTTTGCCTATTTAAATATCAATTGCTTTAAGACTAATCCAAGTATTGAATCTAGTGTCAAGTTTTTGAAGAAAACCGATTGGGCACGTGAAAAAGTTGAAGCCTTCTATTTATATGAATTTAAAAACTTGCCTAAAGCATCGTCAGAGCAGTTTGAATTACCGCCCAGAAATCGAATTATCCCAAATGATCAAGCACCAGGGTTGCCGGCTGAATTGAGTCTTGAAGCTGCTGAGCAATTACGCGAAAAGCGTGCAGTGAAGTCGGCAGCCTGGGAACTTAACGCAAGGTATCGCTCAGACAATAACGCAAGCACCCATCGAAATAAGTCTTCAAGTGGGTGCGAAAATAATCAGAGTGAGAGAGATAACCTGAAATCATCAAAATCAACAAGCTCATCCTCCCAAAGTGAGAATGACCCGTGGGCAGGTTGGAAAAATAAATCAAGTCATTAAAGTTGTTCAGAACTTTGATAATGCGATATGGGCCCCAAAACATGTTAAATAGATTCTGATGACTGAAGTCTATGGCTTGTATAGAAATTGGATGTAGATTTTTGTATTGGATTAGACAAATTAGACCTCGTTTATACTAGATAATTTTCTTCTATGATTAACCACTGACAAAGAGACTTAATGGTCATGGGCTTTGCGATATAAAAACCTTGTGCAAAATCACAGCTCATTTCATTTAACATATCCAATAATTCTCTGGTTTCTACTCCCTCTGCTACTACTTTTAGATCTAACAAATGCGCTAAGTCAATCATCGATTTTATAACTTTATGGCTGTTTTCAGTCATGCTGAGCAAGAAACTCTTGTCGATTTTTAGTTCGTTCACTGGCAGCTCTGTCAGGTAAGAAAAAGAGGAATAACCTGTCCCAAAATCGTCTATAGATACAGTGAACCCTTTGTTGGTCAGCTGGTTTAATATAATGATTGCCTGCTCTGGTTTAGCCATCGCCGTAGTTTCAGTAATCTCCAGATTAATACTACTGGGTGGCACATCAGACGCTATGCATGTTTTCTCTAGCAAGTCAGATATCTCTGGCTGATTAAATACGCACCCCGAAAAATTGATTGATATTGACATGGATTTATTTAACAGGTGATATTCTTTGCATTGATTGCAGGCAGTCTTCAATACCCAGGTTGTCAACTCATAGATGCTTCCATTGCTTTCAGAAATTGGAATGAACTCTACGGGAGACAGCAAGCCTAGAGTCGGATGTTGCCAACGTATTAAGGCCTCTAGTTTGCTAACACGTTTGGCCCTATAGTCAAATATTGGCTGATAGACTAAATAAAATTGACCTTCTTCTATGGCTGGTTTGATGTCTTCACTTATTTTTATTTGTCTCTTCAGTATCGAGTCTTGTTTACTACTGTAATTAGCATAACTGATGCCCGATAGCTTGGCCTGATACATTGCCATGTCTGCATTTTTAATTAAAGCCGAAGCGCTCTCCCCATGGTCTGGATAAATAGCCATGCCTATATTGGCGTCTACAAGGACACTGATATTGTTGTTGTTTTCAAAAACAAAAGGTTCTATAAAAGCATTGACGATATGCTCAGCAATTACTTTGCTGTCGGCGGTTTTCTCAACGGGTAGTAAGGCAAAAAATTCATCACCACCAATCCGAGCTAGTGTGTCTGTACTTCGTAAAACCTTCGACATTCGCTCTGCTACGCCTATCAGTAGTTGATCTCCGATCTGGTGGCCATAGTTATCGTTAACTGATTTAAATTCTTTAAGATCGATACAGGCCACTATGAACTGCATGCCATCCCGTAAACCTATTTTGAGCATTTGATTCAGACGATCGTTGAATAAGGTCCGATTTGGTAGCGATGTTAATGTATCGTGCAAAACCAAGTGTTGTAAATCGGCGTTGGCCTCGGTGAGGGATTGTGTGCGTTCTAAAACGCGGTTTTCTAATGTTTGTTTTTGTGATTCGATGATCCCGATTTTGTCTAATATAGCGTTTCTCATCTGTTTAAAGTTGTCCGCTAAGAAGTAAATTTCATCCTTATGCTTTGAATTGATTATGATCTCTAATTCTTTTGAATTTCCGAGTGTCTTCAATTTGTCAGGGTTAAGAGTGCTTGCTACGTTTGCCAATGTTTTAAGGGGTCGTCCAATCACTCGATGAGCAAAAAATAGAAAGAAAAACCAAAGCGCAATTGTTTTTATGGCCGAGTTGATAATGATTAATATGAAGCTATATTTAACACGTTCAATTATCGTGTTTTCGCTGGCGTATATAACGCCATAGCCAAGTAAATCAATTGAACCACTTGGGTCTTCCTGATATTCGATTGGGAACCGGTATTCAAACAACGTTAATCTTTTAGTGGCGTTAGACTGAATAATTGTCGCCTGAGATAGACCGGAATGATCCAACTGTTCATTTGAAACGATCTGGCTGTCCTCGCTTAATACTGTGCCAATAGATGCAATAATTTCTCGTTGTTGGTTCTCAATTTTAATGCCCGATACCATATCTATTTTTTGCATACCAAATAGTGTCGTTTCAAGTTGAGGCGTATCAAATGACCATAGTGAAGTCATGATGCTGTTCTTGAATGTGTTTTCTAGACCATATAATTGAATGAATAAATTGGATTTAACATGACGATATTCAAAGACAAGTTGTAAGCCAGTAACAGCTAATGCAACAACGAGATAGCAAGCAAAGACGTAACGCAGTAGACGTAAGCCAATCGAATTCTTGAATTTAATCATTCGATAATCCTAGGCCATATTTAGTCAGTATTTTTTGTCGTGTACCATCAATAATTAACTCATCTAACGCTTTACGCATAGGCTCTAGAATTCGAGCGTCAGTCGAATTATGGAAGGCATAGCCCATGCTAGACTGTTTTAATACATAGATTATTTCGAAATCGGCTGGATTAATCTTTGCTTGTTCAAATAGGCTTAATGTCGTGATGAAGGTATAGGCAACAGCATCTACTCTTCCAGAAGCTAGTTTTTTTACCATGCTCAATCCAGAATTAAGTGGGTCGATTGCCTCAGGATTAACTTTGAGTCCAACTAAAAGCTCTTCACCAATATCGTCTCTTACTACGCTGATTTTTAACTGATTCAGATCCTCTATTGACGTAATATTCAATTGTCTGGACTTGAGTGCAGTGACCGCAATAACATTGGGTGCAATCGGGCCCAAAAATTTCATGTTTTGCAACCTGTCCAACGTATATGTAGTCGAAAATAAAACGGTTTTACTGTCATTTAAAACCTTGTGATAACCCCGTGCCCAGGGGTAAATTTTAAGGTCGATGTCTTCATTTTTTATTCCTAATTTGGAGAAAATCTGCATTAAAACTTCGACTGAAGCACCTGTAATTTCTCCAGTACTAGTATCTCGGTAGTTAAATGGTGGAAATTCTTCCGTTATCCAATTTAAATTTTTGATTGCCTGAATAACCTGTGAAGAGTCTCTCAAGTCTTGCTCAGCAATAGCCGGATGGCCCATGAAGAGAGTCAATAAAAAAAACTGACATAAACGAAGCATTGATATTTTATAGCGAGGTGTCGTAACAAAAATAGTATCGAACAAGTACCGGTTAGATGTCCTTATCTTCAACATAAATTATTCCTTTAAAATGTTTAAGTAACACTAATAATAGCTGTAAATTTGAGACTTTCAGGGCATTAACCTTGTTCTATTGCCTTATTTGATCATGGACTGAAATGCTAGTTATTTTAGTTAAGAAAAACGATTGAAGCGCAATGGTTAAGTTTACTATTCTCAAATTGATCCCAGGCGTAAGAGATTTTCAGGCCTGAGTCCTAAAGTTAAAATACATCAATGTGATACCACGTTGGGGATAGGTTTACCTGCAATAAAAGCGCGCAAGCTGTCGATAACTAACATTCCCATCAACTCTCTTACTTCCAGCACGGAGGTTCCCATGTGTGGCAATAACGTGACATTGGGCAGGTTGCTGAGTGCTTCGGGTATAATGGGCTCGTTTTCGTATACGTCTAAGCCAGCAGCGAAAATCTGGTGATTGACTAAAGCGTTGATTAAAGCTGTTTCATCAATGACCTCACCTCGGGAAGTGTTAATAATTACGCCATGTGCCTGCATTGAAGCCAGTTCCTTCGCTCCAATTAAATGATAAGTACCAACACCCCCGGGAACACAGATTTGAATAAAGTCTGATTGTGCCATTACCTCCGATATTGTGTTCAATTGTCGGGCATCGGGAAGGTCTAGAGGGGTGACCTGAGATCGGTTGAAAAAGACCACGTTCATCCGAAATCCAAAATGAGCTCGAGTCGCAACGGCTTGCCCAATCCTACCCATGCCAATGATACCCAGCGTTTTCCCCGTGATATGCTGACCGAGATACTGATTCGGATGCCAACCGGTCCACTCACCAGCCCGAACACAGGCCTCGCCTTCGCTGGCGCGCCTGCCTGCCATCAACATTAGCATTATCGCAATGTCGGCTGTTGCCTCGGTAACTGCACCCGGTGTAATGGTAACGGTGACCCCAGCAGCCTTTGCCGCTTGAATGTCGATATGGCTGTAACCAACGCCGTAGTTAGCCAGCAATAGACAGCGTTGATTAGATTTAAAATCAGAGGCGCTGAAGACGTCGCCAAAGGTTGTTAGCACGCAGTCGAATGCTGCAAATATATGAGTGATTTCAGAGGGCGTTAACGCGGTCACTTCTTGCCGAAGCGTTAGTTCAAAATCAGTAGCGAGTTTATCCGTAATGTTCATTGGTAGTGGACGGGTTACGAATAATTTAGGTCTCTCAGTCATGAGTTTATGTTCCATCGGTGAAATCTTTATTGCGCATTGTGCATTGCGTGTGATTCAGTTTCAAGATGGTTGTTTTATTATGAGCTAAGGAATGACTTGATGATTCGATCAATGTGAAACAGAGAGCAATATATGAAGCAATTATTTTTAAAAATTTAAATAGTCAGAGTTGTCAAGGTAGTCTAATTTTACACCCAATAACTAGGCACTTTAGAAAATCATTTGAGAATAGTATTCAAACTGGATAACCACCATAATCAAAAAATCAGTTTGATAAAATTTTGATTTATTATTTATAGATGATGTTTTTTTAAACACTATATAAACCCATAAGATTTGCTTTTCATTGAGTGAAAAAAAATATGACACAAAATGACTCTGCCAAAGCAATGTTAATGATGATAGTAGCTATGTTATTTTTGCCAGGTATCGATACGATTGCTAAGTGGCTTTCAGGTAGCATCGCTGCCGGACAAGTGACTTGGAGCCGTTTCTTTTTTCAAATACTATTCATGGCACCGCTATTGCTGCGTACCCGTGGCCCATGGCTCACTTCATTACTTTACCTGCATGCGCTTCGTGGTGCATTCATTGCCTTCGCTACTTTATTCTTTTTTAGTGGATTAAAGTATTTGCCGATTGCAGACGCTATATCAATCTTTTTTATCGAACCGCTGTTGGTGACACTAATGTCCGCTGTTTTGCTGGGTGAAAAAGTAGGATGGCGACGTTTCTGTGCCATAAGCATCGGTTTATTGGGTGCCTTGATTATCATTAGGCCTAGCTTTGCCGAAGTGGGTTGGCCAGTTTTACTCCCCGTTGGTGCCGCCGTTTGCTTTTCTTTTTATATCCTGCTGACTCGAAAATTAGTTCAAACTGAAGACCCTATTCGTTTGCAATTTTTGGCTGGAATTTTTGGTTTTATAGTGATGAGTATGGCCTTAATATATGGGACAGAGCATCAGGTTCAGGTAATTACTGCAGTTTGGCCTTCAACATTTGAATGGCTGCTGTTAGGGGGGCTTGGTTTAATAGCAACGGTTGCTCATCTATTGGTTGCTAATGCTTTTCGACTAGCATCCGTAGGAACGCTCGCGCCATTTCAATATGTTGAAATTATTGGCGCTACGTTTCTGGGCTACGTCTTTTTTGATGATTTTCCTGATACCATCACTTGGCTGGGCATTTCGATTATCATTAGTTCAGGTATTTACGTGTTCAGGCGGGAATCTTTCCTGGCCGAAGAAAAGAAGGTCTAAGCTGAAACTCACTAATCTTTTTGGTTGTGAGAACTACACAAATATTCGACGATAAAAAGCCTATATTAAAATGAATAAAATTAACCCCAAAAAGTTACTCAACAGCAAGTGGACCACTGTAACGCCGGTCAATAGAGAAAAACATTTCGTGATTTCTGAAATTAAATTTGATGAGGAGGATAGGGTGACTTCTTGTCGAATAGAGGCGGTTTTATCAAAATCTGCTATTTCAATCAACTGGCACGATTTAAAAGACGATAGTTTTTGGGTGCATGGTTGGAAATAATTGGTTAGAGTATTGGAGTAAGTCTGTTCTAAAAAACACGGATGAATTTAAATTGTTTAATAAGTCAAAAAATCAAATAAAACTCAGCCTTGCAATTAAAATTTGTTTGTAAAAATATAGCCTGATTTTAAGAGTTTTGGCCGTTGGAATAGTTGATCCATACTAATGAATAAACAATTAAAGTTTTATGTGAATATTATTCCTCTGGTTCAAGTTCCAATTCTCTATAAACGGTTTCATTGCGTTTACTACCCAAACGAGGGTGTAATTTTGTTGCAAGATACGCACAACCAAACAAGCCCAGTGCTGTCACACTGAACATTGCGTGCAATGGCGCAACAATTAATAGCAGGCTGGCAGTGCCAGGCGTAATGACACCAGACACATCGCGATAGGTAGAATAAACCGCTGACATTTCGGTACGTTCGGAGGGCCGAACCGCCATCAAGAAGGGCAGGCCACCGCACATATCGAGTGATATTAAAAAAAGAGTCGCTATTACTAGTGAACCAATGGCAAATGAAGATCCTGCAATTTCAAGTGATGACAATAAAAAGAACACGCCACTGCCTATAAAACTCAACATGATTGCTTTACGTACCTGTCCTTTCATAGCCTTTAGCATTAATGGCGTTAGAAATAAAAATGCATTTGATGCAGACAACAAGACACCACCTAATTGCTCACTGTAACCATTTTCTACTGCGTAGATTGGCAGGTAAACCACATACACCCACCACGCACTAGAACGCATCACTGCTAACGTCCAACCTGCGACTAGCCGAGGTTGCTTTCGAAATTTGTTTAAAAAAGAGAAAGGGTTTGGCGGTTGAATTTTCGCTTTATGAATAGCTTTACCATTGCCTAGTCTTAGCTTCCAAAATAAAAATAGCAAGCAGCTGGCGGCTAAAGCCGACAATATGAATGGTGCTGGTCTCCAGATTCCCATTAGCCAAATACCTAAAAAAGGTCCTAATGTCCAGGCGGCGCCACTATAAAATAGTCGTAGTGTTTCACCTTCACTCAATTTTGATCGAGTGACATAGTCCATAAAGTAAGCGTTGATACAAATTGTTATTACGACTACCGCGAGTGTCATAAAAGACATTCCAATTGCCAGTACCCATGTGTCTGCGAGGGCTCCGATGATTGCACCAACAATGAAAATTGATGAAGCACCAGTGAACAGCCATCTTCGAGGTATATATCGGCTAGCCCAAGGTACAGTTAGGGCGGTAATAAACGATAATAAGCCGACCAGAAAGTAAACTTCTGATACCAGCTTTGCATCGGCATACACTCGATACATCGCTATCGGCAGGACTGAAATCAATATTCCCCTGGCGGCACTTTCTAGCGCTGCAAGCATAGCGAAAGATTTAACACTAGGCACTGGGTCATAATGAATAATGTCTGGATGACGGTTTCTGAGCATTGAAAAATCTGTCTTATTTAGTAATTAATATAGGAAGCTTTATACCCGTTTTTTTTCATCATAAGACGAAAGTTTTCGATTGAAAGTATCGATAAATCGATCATACAATTACAAGTTAAATCAACTTCAAAGTATTAAAATAAATCTCTTAAGATGGTTGTTGGCATTTTTGGTTGGAAATGAACAGCCTGAGTCTTAATTCAATATCAAATTAGGCTATTAATAATCGATATCGGGCTAAAGTTTTTTTGTTGGATTCTGCTGATTTGTTAAGAGAACTGGGTCAAACTTAATTAGCAAAGTGAGGTAGTGATACGGTGTTTTTTGTTTTTCTGTGAATTAATTTTTATTGGAATCAAAGGTTGATCTGACATCTGGCCTTACTCGCCAGATGTCAGATTAGTTTTCCATTCAAACTTTGGTTATTTGCTCTTTAGGCTACTCAGCGCCAACGATATTATGCTCAGGACCATAAGGAAAGTGAGTGATGTTATCGACACTATTATCTTCACCAATAACTAGAATATCGTGCTCACGATAACCCCCCGCACCCGGCGTACCCAATGGCAATGTCAGCATCGGTTCCATTGAAATAACCATGCCTGGCTCTAGTACTGTGTCGATATCTTCACGCAGTTCGAGTCCGGCTTCACGGCCGTAGTAATGTGACAATACGCCGAACGAATGGCCGTAACCAAATGAACGATATTGCAATAGGTTCTGATCTTCGAAGAAGCGATTTATCTCAGCACAAATGCCTGAACAAGTTGCGCCCGGCTTAATCAATGAAATACCGAGCTCATGAGCATCGACATTGGCCTGCCAAACACGGAGCGAATCAGCATCTGGCTCGCCAAGAAATAAAGTACGTTCCAGAGCTGTGTAGTAACCCGAGATCATTGGGAAGGTATTCAGACTTAAGATGTCACCCATTTCTAACTTTGCAGTGGTCACTGGGTTATGCGCACCATCGGTATTTAAACCCGCTTGGAACCAAACCCAACTATCCCGTATTTCGCTGTCGGGATAGCTCTTGGAAATTTCGAGCTCCATCGCATCACGACCCGCCATGGCAACGTCGATTTCTCGTGTGCCCAGTTTGATAGCCGCTTTGACCGCTTCACCACCAATATCTGCAGTGCGAGCACCGCCTTTAATGAGCTCGATTTCCTCAGCAGACTTGATCATACGCAAAGTCATGATGTCAGCATTTAGATCTTTTAACTGGATATTCCTTAACATGCTTGTCATCACGTCACGTGAGGCGAGAGTCATGTGATCTGCTTCGATACCGACACTTTTAGCATTAGGAATAACGGATTGAACTGCACGCCAGTAGTTATTGCGCTTCCAGTCGGTGTAAATAATGTTTTCGCCGACGCTACGACGCCATGGTTGTCCACCGTCGATGTTAGCCGATATGGTGACACAGCGATCAGCCGTAACAACACAGGCATAAGGACGACCAAATGCGCAATACAAAAAGCCTGAGTAATAGGCAATGTTATGCATAGAGGTGAGTACAGCGGCTTCAACGTCTGAGTTACTCATCAGTGTTCTTAACTTGTGCAGACGATTTTCGTATTCTGCAGTAGAGAAAGGTAATTTGGCTTTTGACCCGTTGTGAAGTTGAAAAAACTCGGGTCTTTCTTTTTGAAATTGGGACATAGGTTCACTCCGAAAATATCCGAGTAAATTTTGTGTTTACCCGGTTAGTTGGTCCGGGCGTGCAGGATCAAAAAACTGCCAATGCAGTCATCGATAACGCTCAGTGTAGCGACGCCATCGCCACAAGCGGAAATAGATTCTATCTATCTGTTGGCACTCAGGCAAGGAAATTATTTTTTGAATATTATAGAGTTTTATGGGGAGTTAAAAATAGTCAAAACGATGCTTATCCTGATAGCATTCAGTCTTTAATTTTTTTAATCATTCGATGAGCGAGTCCACACAAACGATGATCGGTTGGGGCGATATTTTAACCCGAAAGTACGCTGCAAAAATTGCCACATTGGTTCTGGCAGTTTGGCTGCATGCATCTAACTCGATGTTGACAGCCACTACTATGCCGAGCGCTGTTTATGACATTGGTGGTTTGAATCTACTTCACTGGACCTTCTCACTTTATCTGGTCGGTTCGATCGTTGCAGGTGCTAGTGTCGGCCTATTGGTGGTTAAATCAAATATCCGCACCATGATGATTCGCTTTGCGCTGACTTATGCTTTTGGCTGTGTCGTTGTAGCACTGGCCCCAACCATGCCGGTGGTGTTAGGTGGGCGAGTTTTACAAGGCCTAGGCGGTGGTGGGTTGATGGGACTTGTTTATATTGCCCAAAGCCGTTTTTTCCCCAGTCAGTTTGTGCCAAAAATAGTAGCCTGCATTTCAGTCACCTGGATGATCGCCGCCTTTTGTGGGCCAATGATAGGAGGAGCTTTTGCCACTTGGGGAGTTTGGCGAATGGCTTATTGGGTATTTGGTGCGCAGGCTTTACTATTAATTGTTGCGATTAACTTATTGTTGCCCAAGGAAGCCAATAACTTAGCGTCAAAATCAGAACGAATTCCCATCGTACGCCTCGTAATTCTAGCACTGGCTATCGTTTTAATGTCACTGGCGGGTGCTGACTTTGATCGAGTTACGTCACCGCTATTAGTTTTGTCAGGTGTTATGGCACTGGCTTTGTTTGTTTTTCGGGACAGAGCGGCATTATCTAGTCGAATCTTACCGAAAGCGCTAACAAACCTAAATCATCCAATCGGTAATGGTGTCTTGACGATATTCTTGCTGTGTCTTTGCATTATGTCATTTTTAATTTACGGTCCAACCATAATAATTAAGCTTCATGGTGTCACACCATTTACTGCTGGATTGATCGTCATGGGTGAAACTTTGGCCTGGAGCTGTTCGGCGCTTATTTTTTCTAGTACGGCAGAAAATAAAGAACCCATGCTCATTCGTGTGGGTAGTTCACTGGTTGTGATTGGCCTCATTGCGATGGCGTTAACGCTATCGGGGCAGGCTTTGTGGATGATTGTTATTGCAACTCTGATTGGCAGTACGGGTTTTGGGATGATGTGGGGGTTTATTATCAAACGAATCATTATAAATGCCTCGACTGACGAAAAGGCGAGGACGTCATCACTATTACCAATGACTCTTCAGTTGGGTTTCGCGTGGGGTGCTGCAATAGCGGGCATTATTGCGAATAGTCTTGGTTTGAGTGAGACCATGAATAACGATGATATACGTCACGTCGCCTTCTGGTTATTTATTGGGTTTGTGCCTTTGGCACTCTTAGGAAATTTATTTGCTTGGCGTTTCGTTCGATGAGATAAGCTGATTGACTAATAGGATTAAATGATGGATAGGCTAGTTGAAATTATCTAACATCCGTTATAACGGCACAATTTTAATTTTAATGCAGTCTGAAAATCTATTTTAAATAAAAATGGCTCTAGATTGGTCAAGTATCTAGGGTGTGTCCTTCGTGATAGGCCGGTGAGCACAAAAAGTGCCGTCAACTGTAATTATTTTCGTTGATGTTTTAATAATTTACCGTTTATCCCACATTAAAATGTTGTAAAATCTTATTTTTGTACATCTCCTAATGGTTCATTATGCCGAGACGTGTTCACCTTAAAAATGAGTATCTGGAGACCCGCCTGGTTCGGCGACGCATTATTTTGTCTGCGATTTTTATCTTCGTTTTACTGGGTGTTTTGTTGGGACGACTATACGTTCTACAAATTTTAGATTATAACCATTTCACTACTTTATCTGATAAAAATCGAATACGCATCAAAGCACTACCGCCCGGCCGAGGTCTAATTTATGATAGGAATGGTGTCATCATGGCTAACAATTTACCGGCCTATCGATTAGAAATAATTAAGGAGCAAGTTGAAGACCTTGATCAAACCTTGATTGATTTAAAGCAATATGTTTACTACAGTGACCTTGATTTACGTCTCTATTTGCAGGCCGCTAATCGTCGTCGATCTTTTGAAAGTATTCCACTTAGGTTAAACTTGAATGATGAAGAAGTGGCTAGGTTGGCCGTTAATTTATATAAGTTTGACGGAGTTGAAATCAATGCTCGATTGACACGTAATTATCCGCAAGGTGACCATGCGGTCCATGCGCTAGGGTATGTGGGTCGCATTGATGTTAAAGATCTGGAGAATGTGAACGACAATAACTATGCGGGTACCAGTCATATAGGCAAGCTTGGGTTAGAAAAATTTTATGAGCCTCAACTGCATGGCACTGTCGGTGTGCAGCAAGTAGAGGTCAATTCCAGGGGCAGGACGCTAAGGGTTTTAAGCGAGACCCCCCCTATACCGGGTGATAACCTGCACTTGACCATAGACTCTAAATTACAAAAAGTGGCGGAACAAGCCTTTGGTAATTTAACTGGGTCGGTGGTGGCAATCAATCCTCGCAATGGTGAGGTGCTCGCGCTTGTTAGTATGCCTAAATTTGACCCCAATCTATTCGTTAACGGCATTAGTTATAAGAACTACGACAAGTTGCGCAATTCAAATCAGCAACCCATGTTTAACCGAGCATTATCGGGGCAATACCCACCTGGCTCTACAACCAAGCCATTTTTTGGGCTTGCTGGGTTAGAAACACAAACTGTTAATAGTCAAACTAAAATATTTTGCCGTGGGTTTTATCGCCTGCCAAAAAAAGAACATAAGTATCGTGATTGGAAGAAACAAGGCCATGGCCACATGAATCTAAAAGGGGCAATAACGCAATCTTGTGATGTTTACTTTTACAGCTTATCTTACCGAATGGGTATTGATAAAATGTCTGCTTTCTTGGAAAAGTTTGGTTTTGGAAAAAAAACTGGAATTGACAGTACAGGTGAAGTAACAGGGTTACTGCCCTCTCGAGAATGGAAAAGGAAGACTCTAAACCAGCCTTGGTTTCCAGGTGAGACACTAAATACGGGTATCGGACAAGGCACCTTTTTAGTAACACCGTTACAACTGGCTAACTCTACCGGAGCACTTTCTTTAAATGGTTTGCGTTATCGCCCGCATCTCGTCAAGGCTTTAGAAAATGGATATTCGGGTAACAAGACCGATGTCCCCATTGAACAAGTTTCTGAAGATGGAGTTAGCAAAAAGTCGAATTGGCAACAGGTGCACAAGGGAATGTTAAATGTGGTGCATGGGTTACGCGGAACAGCAAGTGGAATCAATCGAGGTCTAACTTACACAATAGCGGGTAAAACAGGCACGGCACAAGTCTATGGAATTGCTCAAGATGATGAATATGACGAAGATACTGTCATTAACCGGCTGCGTGATCACGCTTTGTTTATGAGCTATGCGCCGTCTGAAAACCCTCGAATTGCAGTCGCCGTTATTGTTGAAAATGGTGGTCACGGTAGTTCCGTAGCAGCACCTATTGCGAGAAAAGTACTCGATGCGTACCTTGTGAATTCTGAAAAGTCTGGAAGTGGTTCAGGTGACGGTAGCCAGCCATGAAGAATATGAGTGATACTGGTGATTATTCACGCCTACGCCGTCTGCTAGATGCTTTGAATATTGATCCTGTGCTACTTACTTTGTTAGTGATTCTGTCGACATTTGGTATCGTCCTGCTGTATAGCGGAAGTGGTTCAAACATGGATTTAATTGTGCGCCAACTAACACGATTGTCGCTGGGATTATTCTTATTTATTTTGGTGGCTAATGTGCCTTTGCGCATTTTAAAAGGTCTGTCATTCTGGCTTTATCTATTTGGTGTTTTATTGTTGCTGGCGGTCATCTTCTTTGGTGAGATCGGCAAAGGTGCGCAACGCTGGCTTGATCTAGGTATCATTCGGTTTCAACCATCAGAAATTTTAAAACTAGCGGTGCCTATGATGGTGGCATCCTACTTGTCAGACAGAGTATTACCGATAGGCTTAAAAGATTTGTTTGTATCCGTTGTTTTAGTGTTGATTCCGGTCATGTTAATTGCTCGCCAACCGGATCTTGGTACGGCCATATTGGTTGGCAGTGCTGGGGCTTTTGTATTATTTCTTGCAGGTGTTCGTTGGCGAATAATATTGAGCCTGATGTTTCTTTTATCTCTCATGGCGCCACTATTATGGAAATTTGCGCTGCACGATTATCAGCGCTCACGTATATTGACTATGTTTGACCCTGAGAGTGATCCATTGGGATCTGGCTATCATATTATTCAGTCTAAAATTGCGATTGGGTCAGGTGGTAATTATGGTAAAGGATGGCTAAATGGGACACAGTCTCAGTTTGACTTTATACCAGAGCGTTCCACTGATTTTATATTCTCCGTTTTTGGTGAAGAGTTCGGTTTTTTTGGTGGTGTCATTTTAATTCTGCTCTATCTTTCAATAATTTTCCGAGGTTTATATATTGCGGCTAGGTCAAAAGATACTTATGGTCAGTTGGTTGCAGGTGCCATTAGCCTAACATTTTTTGTTTATTTGTTCGTCAATATTGGCATGGTTAGTGGTATGTTGCCTGTTGTGGGGGTGCCGTTGCCATTGATTAGTTATGGCGGTACGTCGATGGTGACGCTGTTAATAGGATTTGGATTGATTATGTCAATAAGATCGACAAAGCGATTCTTGGGATGAAATGTTACAAAAGCTAACGTAAATTTTTCTTAGATTGGTTTATAAAATATTAAGACTTAAAAAGTGAGATAAATAATGAGACTGTTTTTAATTACAATGGCATTGTTACTGTCGTCTAATGTTTTTGGTGCCAAAGTGGTCCAAGGTGACTATAAAAATCGGAAAGATGTAGACGCCTTCATCGACCGCATGGTGGAAAAAAGTGACTATAGTGAGGCAGCATTAGTTACCTTATTCTCTTCGGTTAAGAAGCAATCGCATCTATTTGAAAGACTCAATAAGCCAGCCGAAAAAGAACTTGAGTGGTATCAATACCGCCGTATCTTTATTAAAGACAGCCGAATCAATCAAGGTATTAAATTTTGGCGTGAGAATAAGCAGTTAATAACAGAAGTTGCTGAAAAAACAGGTGTGCCTGCTGAAATTATGATTGCCATTATTGGTGTTGAAACCTTTTATGGTACCTACCGAGGGAAGGATCCAGTATTCGATAGCCTCGTCACGCTTGCATTTGACTATCCAAAGCGTGAGAAATTCTTTGCTAGAGAGCTAGAGCAGTTTTTATTACTGGTTAAAGAGCAAAGTCTAGAGACTAAAAGTATCGTGGGCTCCTACGCTGGCGCCATGGGAATGCCGCAGTTTATATCCTCTAGCTATCGTCATTATGCGGTTGATTTTGATAATGATGGGCAAGTTAATTTATTTAATAGTAAACCTGATATTTTAGGAAGCGTTGCCAACTATTTTGTCAAACATGGGTGGCGTCCGAAAGAGGCGATAGCTGGGCCACTGCAGTTACAGGAAAAAAATACGGTTGATAAATTAAAGCCAGGTGTCAGAACTGATTATCAATGGTCAGACTTTGCAAAGAATGGACTATTATCAAACACCGAGTTATCAGCGGATACACCTGTAGCATTGATTCAACTTGAACAAATTGACAAAACTGAATACTGGGCTGGGTTTAAAAATTTTTACGTCATTACACGCTATAATCATAGCGAACTTTATGCGATGGCAGTATATCAATTGTCTTTGTTAATTAAGGATGGGATGAGTCGATAGTGACAAGGACTTCGCTATTATCATTTGTTATTCTGGCAGTAACGCTCTCAGCCTGCACTTTTGACTTGCCAATCAAAAGTCGTACCAAAACCGTCAATCCAGCCGTTATCAAAGTGCCACCAGAAATTTTGCGTTCCAAATCAGGTAACCCGACTTCTTATATTGTGTTCGGCAAACGTTACTATGTGATGGATAATGCACATGGATTTGTTCAGCGTGGCATTGCGTCTTGGTATGGAAAAAAGTTCCATGGGCGTAAAACTTCTAGTGGTGAAGTTTATGACATGCATGCGATGACTGCAGCACATAAAGAATTACCTTTACCGAGCTATGTGCGGGTAGTTAATATAAAAAATGGTCGAACCATTGTGGTTAAGGTGAACGATCGAGGACCCTTCGTAGGAGATAGAATTATTGACCTGTCATTTACTGCAGCGAGTCAGTTGGGCATAGTTGAGGCTGGTACAGGTGAGGTTGAAATTAGCGTGTTAAATTCGCCTGGAAGTGAAAAACGACCGGTAGTAAGAACCATTCCATTGGTTGAAAACATCGCAGAAAACGTGCCTTTATTTATTCAGCTAGGCTCATTTGGGGTTGAGCTCAATGCCCAAAACCTAGTGAAGCACTTACATGACTTAAATGAGCCCTCGGCTAAAGTATATAAACTAACCGACGCAAAGGGTACTTTTTACCGAGTTAGATTAGGCCCGTTATATGATATTAACGAATCTAATGCAGTGGTTATTAGGCTCCAACAGAAGGGCTTCGAAAAGGCCCGAGTGGTTTTACGCGATTAAATTCTCTTGATTGATATGCTGGAGTTAATTTAGCGTTGAATACCCCTTGTGACCGTATCTTGTGATGGTTACAATTCTATCATCCACATGGCAGGTAATTCCCATTCAATGAAGACTTTTCTCTTTGCACTATTCTCTGTTATTAACTTAGTGATAAACCCGCTATGGGCTGCAGGAAAGCCGATGCCGGACGTCCCTAGTTTAAATGCGGATAGTTTTTATCTCATTGATTTTGATAGTGGTCGAGTATTAGCCGAAAAGAATGCAGATAAGAGAGTAGATCCTGCCAGTATTACTAAATTAATGACAGCTTATCTGGTCGACAAGGCCGTTGCCGTTGGTGATATTTCATTAGATGAAATGGTCACTATTAGCGATAAAGCCTGGCGCATGAAAGGTTCTAAAATGTTTGTCGAAGTGGGTAAAGAAGTCTCCGTTGGGACGCTCTTAAAAGGCTTAATTATTCAGTCTGGCAATGATGCGACTGTTGCATTAGCCGAGCATATTGCAGGTACTGAATCTGCGTTTGCAGGTTATATGAATCATGAGGCGAAGCTACTGGGAATGGCGAATACTCAGTTTAAAAATGCTAGTGGCTGGCCTGCCGAAGGTCATTACAGTACGGCTAAAGATATTGCCATATTGGCCAGTGCCATGATTCGTGATTTCCCAGAAAGCTATCGCTATTATAAAGTAAGAGAATTTACCTTTAATAATATTCGTCAGTTCAATCGAAATCGTCTGTTATGGCGTGATGAAACCGTTGATGGAGTTAAAACAGGCCATACTGAAGCAGCTGGCTATTGTCTTGTTTCTTCTGCAAAGCGGGATGGTATGCGTCTAGTTGCCGTTTTGCTGGGGGCGAAATCTAATAAAGGACGAACAAGACATAGTCAGTCTTTGCTCAATTATGGCTTCCGTTTTTATGAAACTCATAAGCTCTACGCCGCAGATGAAGTATTAAAAACTGGACGTGTTTGGTATGGTGATCAAAAGCAGGTGTCGATGGGAGTTGCTAAAGATATCTACGTCACTATTCCTCGGGGGCGCTATCAGAGTTTAAAAGCGGCCATGGATATTGAAGGCGAAATATCAGCTCCTATTAAAAGTGGTCAATTACTCGGCACGGTAACGGTTGAACTAGAAGGAAAACAGCTTGCCAACGGAGATATTGTTGCTATCCATGCGGTTAACGAAGGCGGTTTATTGGATAGGGTAATGGACAGTATTAAGTTGATGTTTAAGTAGTTGTGACTCAACAGCACTCAATAAACCGAGATGACAATGACTGAAATTTTATACCTCAATGGCGAATATGTTTCTTCTTTAGAGGCGAAAATCTCAGTGTTTGATCGTGGCTTTATGTACGGAGATGGCGTGTATGAAGTTATTCCCGTCTATTCAGGCATGCTGCTCCGAGGCCGAGCTCATCTTTCACGTCTTCAGACAAGTCTCGATGAATTGGGTATTGTTAACCCATTGACCGTTGCGCAATGGATGAAAATATTCGTCATCCTAATAGCCCCGCATGACGTCTTGGCAGATAATGAGATCTACATCCAGGTAACTCGCGGCACAATGGCTAAAAGAGATTATGGCTGGCCAGAGGAATTGGTTCCCAATGTCTTAGTTACTTGCCGTCCTCAAATCTACCCAAAACAGGACACCCAAACATTGGGGGAGCGGGCAGTGACTTTGGTCGACACCCGATGGTCAAACGCCCATATAAAGACAATTAATCTACTACCGAATACACTGCTGTTACAAAAAGCCCGTAGCCTAGGTGCCAGCGAGGCGATTCTTATTCGCAACGACCATGCAGTTGATGGGACGCAGAGCAATCTATTTATTGTTAATGACGACATCATTATCACACCGCCAAAAAGTAATCATATGCTTGGTGGCATTACCCGAGAAATTGTGATCGATATCTGCCAGAAAAATAAAATAATTTGCCGTGAGAAAGATATCACTGAGGACGAGTTACACGATGCGGACGAAATTTGGATGAGTTCATCTTCCCGTGAAATTGTACCTATATCAACATTAAATCAACATGCGGTTGGCAAAGGAAAGCCAGGGCCCATTTGGCTGCAAATGATACAGCTCTATCAAGAGTACAAAATAAAAGTAATGAGAGCGCCAGCAGTCTAACGATGTCAGAAAAAAAGGCACTACCTCAATCCGCATTAGAGTTAATCGAATTCCCGAGTCGATTTCCACTTAAAGTATTTGGCACTAAAAACGAAAAATTTGAAGTCGACGTTCTCAGTTTAGTCAAAGCGCATTGTTCTGTGAATGAGAAAATCGAGACCACTAGCCGAGAGAGCAAGAACGGCAAGTATACGGCACTCACAATAACGTTTACTGCTTCTAGTAAAGACCAGCTTGAAGATATTTATCAGGATCTGCACGACTGTGATCAAGTGGTTATGACACTTTAATCACTATTTGTGACAAAGCCCCTCCTCATTATAAAATACTTGGGTCGTAGCGATTACGAAGAAACCTGGCAAGCGATGAAGCAATTTACTGATCAACGTGATGCCAATACTGCTGATGAGCTCTGGATTACTGAGCACGCCCCAGTTTTTACGCAAGGCTTAAACGGCAAGCCTGAACATATACTTCAGTCTTCTAACATACCGGTGGTTCAAATCGACCGTGGCGGCCAAATCACTTATCATGGCCCCGGTCAATTAGTGCTCTATTGCCTGCTCAACATTCAGCGCCTTAGTTTTGGCGTGAGGACGTTGGTGAGTATTATAGAACAGTCTATTGTTGAGCTATTAGTGAGATATGATATTGACGCCTTCTCTAGAAGGGACGCGCCTGGGGTTTATGTGAACCTAGCATCAGTTGGATACGATGAGGTGCAGTCAGGGCAAATAGCAAAAATTGCAGCGCTTGGATTGCGCATTCGGAAAGGATGTTGTTACCATGGTCTAAGCTTAAATATTAATATGGACTTAAAACCTTTTTCGAATATCAATCCTTGTGGGTTTGAAGGTTTAGCAGTGACTCAAATGGTGGAATTAAATTCGTCCGTCAGTGTCGAAAAAGTGGGTAGGGAGTTAGCAGCCATACTGAGCCAAAAAATGCGACCACAAAAACTAGCAAGCACATTAACCTCAGCGGAAAGTCACGATGAATAAAAAAAATCAGGTAGTTCAAGGCGTAAAATTGAAAGGCGCTGATAAAGTTGCTCGTATTCCGATAAAAGTGGTCCCATCACAAAATTTTCAGCGCAAACCATCCTGGATACGGGCCAAAGCACCGAGTGGTGATCTAGTCAAAAAACTGAAATCGACCCTACGTGAAAACAACCTACATACTGTTTGTGAAGAAGCCTCTTGCCCCAATTTGGGTGAATGTTTCTCTAAGGGTACAGCAACCTTTATGATTATGGGTGATATTTGCACCCGTCGATGTCCTTTTTGTGATGTGGGACATGGTCGCCCTAACCCTCTTAACACCGAGGAGCCGTATAATCTAGCTAAGACAATTCAAAACATGGGCTTGCGTTACGTCGTTATTACTTCAGTTGATCGTGATGACCTGCGCGATGGCGGTGCGCAACACTTCATCGATTGCATTGAAGAAACACGACGCCTTAACCCCGACATCCAAGTTGAAATATTGGTGCCTGATTTTCGAGGCAGGATGGATGTTGCATTAGACATTATGTCCAAGTCACCACCGGATGTATTTAACCATAATCTTGAATCAGTACCTGTCCTATACAAAAAAATTCGTCCAGGTTCTGATTATCAATGGTCGCTCGACTTGTTAAAAAAATTCAAAATGCTTTACCCAAAAGTGCCTACTAAATCGGGACTCATGCTCGGCCTAGGGGAAGAAATATCTGACGTAGAACAAGTTCTTCGTGATCTACGAGCGCATGGCGTCAATATGCTCACCTTGGGGCAATACTTACAACCGAGTCTTGATCATTTGGCAGTAGAACGATTTGTAACCCCCGATGAATTTGATCGTCTTGGAGAGTATGCTTATTCAATTGGATTTGACCATGTTGCCAGTGGCCCAATGGTTCGTTCGTCTTACCATGCGGATGTTCAGGCAGAGGGTTTGTTGGGCAAGTAGTTAAAGTTCATAGGGTAGGTGAAACGAGTCTGATTAAGACTATCGAGTTTACTACGGTAGTTGAACATTGCAGAATGAAATAAGCTTATAGCAGGAGGTGTTTTAACTGCGATCAACGAGAGTTTATAATAACAGCAGAACAAAGATTCCTTTCGACGTTGTTTTTGTTTTATTAATAGGGGGTCGAATTTTTATAACCTAGTCGCTTTCAGTGCAATTGTCTTGGCTGTTATAGCAGTTTTAGTAGGTTTAAAAAAACAGTGGTAATGGAAGGTGCAACTTTTGATATAACCTGACTTCAATTAGTCTCGGTTGGATGGTAACCGATATGCTTAAAAATAGTGCACTGACCATTGCTGATCGAACAGGCAGAAGTCAGGCTGAAGAGATCGCCATCATGACAGCAGGCAATCTACAAAATAGATTGGTTCAACCGTTCGAAATTGCTGCACTAGTGGCTTTTGGTTGTTTAGATGCAGCGAAGGGGCTTACCATGGACGATATTCAACGGAATGCAGGTGCAATGTGGTGAATACATCGCTCGACGTGATTAGAATATTGGGTTTATTTGGGCTAACTGCGGTTGCAGAAATTGTAGGATGTTACCTACCGTATCTTTGGATTAAGGAAGATAAATCTATATGGCTACTAATACCAGCTGCTTGCAGTCTTGCCTTGTTTGTCTGGCTGTTGACGCTTCACCCTCAGGCAGCTGGTCGAGTCTATGCCGCTTATGGTGGTGTTTATATTAGTGTCGCAATCCTTTGGCTTTGGATAGTCGATGCGATTAAACCAACAATGACTGATTTCATAGGTGTTAGTATTTGTCTTGTTGGTGTGTCAGTTATTATGTTCGGCTCACATCAAAATTGAATCATAATGATCGACTAGAAACTTGGGCGTATTATCGAAGCTAAATACGCTGTGAATCTAAAATTTCACATCAATCTGTTTGATTTAAGGTTTAATCAACCTCTTAAATATCGTAGATAGTCGCTATAGCCTGACGCTTATGTTCAGTCCGCACATAAACCCCAATCAAATGTTGTTCTGCCTCTAATTCAATTGGTTTACCCTCAAGAAAATCATCAATTTGATCGTAACTAAGGCCAAGTGCCTCTTCGTCTGGTTTTGATGGGGCTAGGCTCTCTAGGTCTGCGGTGGGTGTCTTGAATACTAACGCTTCTGGCGCACCGAGTTCATTAGCCATTTGGCGTACTTGACGTTTGTTAAGGCCAAATAGTGGGGCCAAGTCGCAGGCGCCGTCACCAAATTTAGTATAAAAACCGGTCACATTTTCTGCTGAGTGATCAGTACCCATTACCAAGCCACCGAGTATTCCAGCCACTTCGTATTGTGCAATCATACGCGTTCTTGCCTTGACGTTGCCTTTATTAAAATCAATGGTTGACTCAATTTTTGGCAGTAAACCGATTTGATTAATAGCGTCTGTGACACTGGCGTGAATGGCATCGCAGCCTGGCTGAATGTTGACCACAATAGTCTGGCTTGGCTGAATAAATTGAATGGCTGCTTGCGCATCTTCTTCATCAGCCTGTTGTGCGTACGGTAAGCGAACAGCGATAAAACGATAGTTTTGGCCTGAGTCTTGTTCATTTAACTCATTGATCGCTAGTTGTGCCAGACGTCCACAGGTACTTGAATCAATCCCGCCACTAATTCCAAGTACCAGCGTTTTTAAACCAGCCTGTAACAAACACTGTTTGATGAATTCGATACGTCTAGAAATTTCGAACTGGCTATCAATGGATGGTAATACACGCATTTCAGCGATAATCGATGTCTGGTTTATCATAATGGTTACTAAGTTATTTAAAGAATAAAGTTAAAATGGCATCGGATTTTTGCGATAAATTTGAAAAATATCTTCTAATATCTCATCATTGAGTACAAGTTCTGCCGAGCCAATATTAATGGCTAATTGCGCCATGGTTGTTGCACCAATAATACTCGATGTCATGAATGGCCTTTGGTTGCAAAAAGCGAGTGCCATCTGTGATGGATCAAGGCCATGCTTTTGAGCAACAACGACATATTCATCTGCTACTTTCGAACTATGATCATCAAAACGTCCACCAAGATCAGGACCAATGCTTCTTCGTGAACCAGCGGGTACATTATTGGAAGAATATTTGCCTGTTAAAAGTCCCGTGGCCAGCGGTGAATAGGCCAGTAATCCGACATTTTCATTTTGAGATAGTTCCGCAAGGTCAAGATCATAAAGACGACACATAAGGCTATATTCGTTTTGAGTGGTTGCCACTCGAGTTAATTGGTTAGCATCGGCTATTTGTAGCCACTGACTAATTCCCCAACAACTGTCATTAGATAAACCAATTTGCCTTATTTTACCCTCGTCTACCAGTTGCTGAAGGGCAATTAAGGTTTCTAATATGTGATCTCGAGTTTTTTCACGATTCTGTGACGAAGGATCGAAGCGCCAAGCCTGACGAAAATGATAGGATCCTCGATTAGGCCAATGAAGTTGGTATAAATCAATAAAGTCAGTTTTTAAACGTTTCAAGCTGCCTTCAATACTGATTGCTATTTTAGAGGGTGAAATGTCGACGCCCTCTTGAATCCAGGACAGGCCTTCACCAGAAACTTTGGTCGCTAGCACGACCTGATTACGCTTACCAGACTGTTTAAACCAGTTGCCAATTATTCTTTCGGTATTACCCCAAGTTTCAGCAGAAATGGGGTTAACGGGGTACATTTCAGCAGTGTCAAAAAAGTTGACTCCTTGGTCAAGCGCAAAGTCCATTTGCTCAAACGCTTCTGTCTCAGAGTTTTGTTCCCCCCAAGTCATGGTGCCAAGGCAGATTTCGCTGACTTTTATGTCACTACTACCTAGCGCGTTGTATTTCATTATAAACCTCAGTTGATTAAAAATGATCATTTAAAGACGGATCAGAACGTCAAGTGTTTAATATAACGTAATTTAATTGCCTCGCCAAATATCAATCGATGAAGCAATTTAGCATTCGCTTTTGAGCGGTTGGTCGGTGTTTTAAAGTCGCTTTGAATGCATAAATACTGGAGATGATGGTAGACTCAACCTCTCCTTTTTACTTGCCTTAGAATGAGTATGAATTTAGGTCGTAGTAATTACATTGATAGTTTAAGAACACTTGGAATTTCAAAAGACGATTTGACTATTTTACCCTGCACAAAAGATTATCAGGGTAAAATCTTTGAACTCATTAAATCGGCCAAAAGCCGTATCTATATTGCAGCACTGTACCTACAAGACGATGCGGCTGGTGCCGCTGTATTAACCGCATTATATGAAGCTAAGAAAAAAAATCCCCTGCTTGATATCAAAGTATTTGTTGATTTCCTTCGTGCCCAGCGAGGTTTGATCGGCCAGAAAAAATCAACAGGTAATATTCGTTTGTACCGAGAGCTAAATGGGCTATATCAACACTCGATCAAGATTTTTGGCGTGCCAGTTAAAAGCAGAGAGTTTCTGGGGGTTTTGCACCTGAAGGGGTTAGTTTTTGACGATACCGTGCTCTACAGCGGCGCCAGTATCAATGACATATATCTGCATTATTCAGACCGTTATCGAGCGGATAGATATCTCGTCATTAATAGTGCCGAGTTAGCTGATAGTTTTGTTAAATATTTAAATAGGAATTTGGTCAATAGTAACGCAGTTCAGTCCCTTACTGACGATACGATTGCATCGGTGAAAAGTTTTAGACCTGCAATTCGACGCCAAAAAATATTGCTCCGTAAGTCTGAATATCAATTTCAGACCAGTAGGCCTGAATCAGATACAGAGATTAGTTTGACTCCAGTCATAGGATTTGGTGGTCGTAAAAATCAGCTCAACAACACGATTGTACAATTGATCAAGCAAACTAAAATAGAAATTATTATATTCACACCCTATTTTAACTTCCCTTCTAAAGTGTATAAAGCGACCCTTCAACTTTTACGCAAAGGAATTAAAGTCACCGTGATTGTTGGAGATAAAAAAGCCAACGATTTCTTTATTCCAGAGGACGAAAAGTTTGAAAAAATAGGCATATTACCTTATGTTTATGAATCCAATCTTAAGCGTTTTCTTAAATCTAACCAAAAGCACATCGATGCGGGCTATCTCAACGTCCATCTATGGCAAGATCAGGCGAATAGCTTTCATCTCAAAGGGATAAACAGTGATCAATCTAACTACCTAATCACTGGGCACAATATCAATCCGAGGGCTTGGCGGCTTGATCTTGAAAATGGCATTTTAATCCAAGATCCGAAGCAACTGCTAGTCCAAAAATTTGACCAAGAGCTAAATCTTTTAATGGAACACTGCACAAAAATCAAACACTTCAGTGAGCTTGAAGACACAGATAATTATCCTGCCCAAGTTAGAAGGCTACTTAATAATATGAAAAGAACTCGATTTGATAAAATTTTAAATCAACTGCTTTAGTGAAAACCCTCAAGGACGACTCACACTGTGAAAAGTGCCTAATGTATTCATTTTAATATTAACTTGTCCCCTGAAGAAAAAGCAAACATGCCAGTGTCAAAAAGTAACCCAAACCAAGGTGTGCCTGCGGAAGCCTTATTAAAACCCTTATTAGGCTACGTCTGTGCGGGTGCTGTTGCGCTTATCTGGGCAACATGGTTAGTGGTTACCCGATCTGGTGCACAATCGACTTTAACAGCATTTGACCTTGCAGCTCTGCGTTATGGCGTGTCTGCAGTATTTGCATTGCCATTGGTGTTGTACTTTAAACCTTGGGAGTCGATGTCAATTCAGCGAATAGTAATACTCACTTTTTTGCTCAGCCCTGTTTATATTTTGTTTGTCTTTGGTGGTTTTGTATATGCACCTGCTGCTCATGGTGGCATTTTTATGAACGGTGTACTCCCCGCATTTACCCTATTAATTGGTTGGTATTGGCTTTCAGAGAAAGTGTCTCTTCTTCAAATTTTTGGCGTAGTTGCGATTATAGTAGGGGCCAGCCTAGCAGCAGCCGATGCGTCAAAGCTCTCTCTATTTGATAGCTGGATAGGTGATTTAATGTTTGTAATTGCTGCGGTATTTTTTTCAGCTTATCTAGTCGTTAGCCGCCTATGGCAGATCCAAATACTTCAAATACTAATGTGCAGTTCAGTTATTAATGCGATTATTTATATACCTGTTTGGTATTTTTTATTGCCCAGTGGGATGACTGAAGCATCTCAATCCCAGTTATTCATTCAAACATTATATCAAGGTTTAATACCCAATTTACTTGGACTATTGTTGGTTGCAATAGCTGTTAGGCATGTTGGTCCAGCGGCAACTGCCGCATTTATGGCAGCAGTTCCTGGTTTAGGTAGTATTTTAAGTTTAATATTTCTGGGAGAAGAGCCGGGTATGTTGGGCTGGCTTAGCCTAACAATATTAACGCCAGGCATTGTTATGGTTGCGGTGATTCGAAAACCTTAATTGGATTCAGGCTTAAGCCATGCTAATTATTTATGCCTCATACTGACAATCATTAAACTGTATCACCTCAATACAGTGATAGGTAAGCTTTCAAAATAATAAAAGCACCGAGCAGAAATATTGCAATCGAAATAACTCGTTTAAATTTTTGTTCTGATAGTCGCTGTCTTATATTCTTTCCTATGGCCATCCCAATGAGAGATGGTATAACAGCCAATACGGAAATAGTGGTTAAATCGGAGGAAAGTAAATCATGGCTCTTTAGCGTTATTGTTAAGCCAATGGTTGATAACAGGAACAGTATTCCCATCGCCTGGACCTGTATGTCTCTCGATAGTCCAATCGACTGGAGGTATAAAACACCTGGCATAGATAAAGAGCCAGTCATGCCAGTAAATATTCCGTTTGCTGCACCCAGTAATGACCCTATAATTTTTTCATGACGCAATTGTATAGAAAATTGAAGTCCGATTAAGTGAAGAGATGAGTAAGATAGCAATAGCCCACCCAGTAAAGTCGAAAGATAGAGTGTATTAATGGTTGTTAGTGCTATTGCGCCAATCCAGATAGTAGCAATAGCAAAAAAAAGGAAAGGCCATAATCGTTTGAGAATAACGATAATATTGCCACCCACGACGGCCTGCCAAGCATTGGTTACAAAAGCGGGCGCAACTATGATTGCCATAGCGGTTTTTAAGTCGAAGGTTGCAACTAATATACCCAAACTGATGGCGGGTAAACCAAGACCAATAGTCCCTTTAACACCGCCAGCGAGTAGGAAGGTAACTGCTATGATAGCTAGGCTGAATGGATCAGTCATCATGAGTTAGACTGACTCAAACACTAAAATGAGTTGGCTAACTAAGCGTTTATTTTCCTTTCCATACCGGTTCACGCTTTTCAGCAAAAGCTTTAAATCCCTCTTGCCCGTCTTCACTGCCGTATAAAACATCAACAGATTGGATTTGGCGTTGAGTGATACGGTTCAATGCATCCTGAAATTTCATGCCTTCAGTTTCACGAGCCACTTCTTTGATTGAAGCGAACACTAATGGTGGCCCGGCTTCAAGTTGTTCAGCGACAGCCCATACGCGTTCATAAAGCTTTTCGGCAGGCATTACTTCATTGACCAATCCCCAGCGATGGGCTTCCTGAACGTCCATCCATCTGCCGGTGTAGAGCATTTCCATTGCAACATGATAAGGAATTCGACTGGGTAATTTAAGTGTTGCAGCATCAGCCAATGTGCCGGCTTTTATTTCGGGTAAAGCAAAACTAGAATGATCAGACGCATAGATCATATCGGCCGATAGGGCTAGCTCAAAACCACCGCCAACTGCCATACCATTCACTGCGGCAATGACAGGCTTATTCAAGCCACGAAGTTCCTGTAACCCAGCAAAGCCACCCACACCGTAATCGCTATCGACGGCATCGCCATCTGCCGCTGCTTTTAAATCCCAGCCCGCACTAAAAAATTTATCGCCTGCAGTGCGAATGATAGCCACCCGCAAATCTGGATTATCACGAAATTCTTGAAATGCGTCGCCCATAATGCGACTTGTCGCCAAGTCGATCGCATTCGCTTTAGGACGATCGAGTGTAAGTTCAAAAATACCACCGACGATATTGATTTTAACTACATCTGACATGATTTATTCTCCTTGTGGGATATGATTTATTATAAGTGCGTCAGCGGCATAAGCACTGTCAGCACAAAGTAGCAGTGGATTAACATCGAGTTCAATTAATGATTCTGATGTCGAAATTGCGTAGTTTTGTATAGCCATAATGGCATCAATGGTGGCGCTTAAATTAGCTTTTGGTTTGCCACGATAACCTGCCAGTAATGGCGCTGACTTCAATCCCAGAACTGCTTTTTCAACTTGAGTCCGATCGGCTGGAATGATTAAGGTCATTGTATCTTTTAGTATTTCAACCAAAGTGCCACCACTACCAATCGTCAATACTAATCCGAATTGGGTGTCTCTGGTGATACCAACAATGAGTTCAGCAACAGAAGATTGAACCATAACTTCTAAATAAAGTGCTTCACTTAAATGAAGTAAAGCAGTTGCTGCTTGCTCTACTTCAGAGACTGACTTTAAGTTTAATTGCACCGCATTCTTTTCAGTTTTGTGTGCAATGCCAAGCGCTTTGAGTACTACTGGGAAACCTATTTGATTGGCTGTCTCAATAGCATGCGCTACCGAAATCACACGCTTGCCTTGGGGTATATCAACACCAAAATTTGATAATTGTTGTTTGGCTTTGGCTTCGTCGAGCGTGTGTCTGCCTTCTGTTGGGATCTTTAGCTTTAAAGTCGCTGGTGGAAGTTCAGATTGCCAGGCTGTACCAATATCGGCTGCAATTTCAGTCGCAGTGAGTGCCTCGTCGATACCATATAAACTCACAATGCCACGTTGCATAAAAGACTCAGCATAATCTTCAGAAATATTTTCAGGCATGCCAATCACGATAGCGCCTTTTGCATCGTACTTTTTCAGCGCAGCTTCAAAAGCATCGACCGCAATTTGCCATTCCCAATCGTCACAGCGATCTCGGTGAGGAAAGTCGAGGATTAGATAATTCATATCAAAACCATTGCTAACCATGCCACCATAAGCGGCTTCCATTACTTCACGATTACCCCAACAGTATGTATGGTAATCGAGGGGGTTGGCGACCGTAACGAGTGGCCCTAGTGCAGCCTCAATGGGTGCTTTTTGTTCTGAACTCAGTTCGTCAAAGGTAACTTTTCTCCCAAAAGCCGCATCAGCAATAATACTCGCTTCGCCGCCTGAGCAGCTCATAGAAGTAATGCGATAACCTGGGAGTGCACCGTGAACATGTAACAGCTTTAAAGTTTCGAGAAAGGCCGGTAACGATGCCACTTGTCCAAAACCATTGCGTTTGAGGAAAGCACTGGTGATGTTGTGTGATCCCGCCAGTGAAGCGGTGTGAGTCAGCGCTGCTTGTTGTGAGTGTTCGCTTTTACCGACCTTGTAAACTACAACAGGTTTATTTAAATTGCGAGACTTTTGGGCCAAGGCTTCCATTGATGCAATGGAATCAAAACCTTCCACGTACATGCCAAGTGCCGTTACGCGTGGGTCATCTAATATGGTCAGAGCCATTTCAGATATGCCAACTAAAGCCTGATTTCCAGCCGTTAATATATAAGCTAATGGCAATCCACGTTGCTGCATTGAAAAGTTAATCGCAATATTAGACGACTGAGCTATAATCGCAACACCAGTCCGGCCCTTTTTTAGTCGCTTTCCCCCTTGTTGGTCAGGCCACAGAAGCGCACCATCAGCATAGTTAATTAATCCATAGCAGTTTGGACCCAGTACAGGCATGTCACCTGCGGCGTCAATAAGCTCAGCCTGCAGTTTTCCACCTGTTTCATCTGATTCAAGAAATCCAGACGCATAACAAATAGCGCCACCACAATTTTTCGCTCGAAGCTGTTTAATGACATCGATAGTCAAATGCCGATTAACACCAATAAAAGCGCCATCTGGACTGCCGGGTAAATCTGCAATTGAGGCAAATGCAGGCAGGCCCTCAACTTCTTTTTTGGTTGGATGTACCGGCCAGATTTCGCCTTCATAGCCCATTAGTCGACATTGCTCAACAACACGACTGGCCTGCAAGCCGCCAATCGCGGCTATTGATCTAGGCCTTAATAACCGCTCTAAACCCGACATCAACCACCTAACGGGCGGAGTAAATCACGCGATATAATATGACGTTGAATTTCAGACGTGCCGTCCCAAATTCTTTCGACCCGGGCATCACGCCAGAAGCGTTCTAATGGCATTTCATCCATCAGACCCATGCCACCGAAAATCTGTATGGCTTCATCTGTGACACGAGCCAGCATTTCTGTTGCATACAATTTGGCACTGGCAATTTCGCGATTGGCATCCAAACCTTCATCCAGTCGCCATGCGGCGGCAAGTGTCAGCCAATCAGCAGCGTCTATTTCGGTAATCATGTCGGCAAGTTTAAAAGAGACCCCTTGGAATTTACCGATTGACTGCCCAAACTGTTTACGTTCGACAGCGTAGGGCAGGGCATATTCAAAGGCCCGTCTAGCCCGTCCAACACTGGTTGCAGCAACCGTTATGCGAGTGCCATAAAGCCAGTCATTGGCCATTTCAAAACCACGGTGAACTTCGCCCAAAATTTGCGCTGCAGGCAAGCGACAATTATCAAAATTAAGGATGCAGTTTTTGTATCCGCGATGGCTGACAGAATTATAACCGGGTCGAATTTCGAAACCGGGCGTGCCTCGGTCAACTAGAAAACAGGTAATTTTCTTACGTTTCCCACGGGGTGATTCTTCTTCGCCAGTAGCAATAAAGACAATAACAAAATCAGCAATATTAGCGTGGCTAATGAAATGCTTGCTACCGTTAACGACCCAATCACCGCCATCAAGTTTAGCGCTACATTGCATGCCACGTACATCTGAACCAGCACCTGGTTCGGTCATAGCAAGTGCATCAAACTTCTCTCCTTTAACGGCGGGCAGTAAATATTTTTCTTTTTGCTCGTTATCGCAGGCCATCAGTATGCCAGAGGGTCGACCAAAGAAAACTGCCAGTCCGTTTGATGCCCGGCCCAATTCGCGTTCGAGTAAAGTGAAGTCTAAGTGACCCAGTCCACCACCACCAAATTCTTCAGAAATATTGGCTGCAAAGTAACCGGCGTCGAGACATTTGTCGCGAATCTCATGCCCAAGCTCTAAAGGCACTTCACCGGTTCTTTCAACTTCGGCTTCATGCGGATAAATTTCTTTTTCAACAAATGCTCTAATCGTATCAACGATCATTTCCTGCTCAAAACTGAGTCCAAAATTCATAATAATTTGCTCTATTTAAGGTAAATCTAAAAACAGTATTTTATGGGTGGCCTTTAATCATCGTTAGCGGCTGACAGTGATTGATCAATTAATTGTTTTTCATAATGGGAAAGTGTTTTTCCTGCGCCCCAATCATTGCCCTTTAATCCATGCATGATTGCGATTAAGTTGTCATCGCGAATTCTCTCCATTTCACGAATCGTCATGTGACCAGACTGCTCATCTGACTGACCTGCTATCAAGTCTACCAGCTCGTCATTGAATTCAGGTACATTCATTAACTTGGTCCAAGGCCACTTTAAACAAGGGCCGAACTGAGCCATGAAATGGCGCATGCCCGCTTCGCCACCAGCAACGCGGTAGGTATCGAACACACCCATTTGAGCATAACGCAATCCAAAACCAAAGCGTACCGCATCATCAACATCTTGAGTAGTTGCAATGCCATCTTTGACTAACCAGAGTGATTCTCGCCAAACTGCTTCTAATAAACGGTCGGCAATAAAAGCTTCAATTTCTTTTTTGACGTGCAAGGGATGCATGCCAATCGCAACATAAATCTCTTTAGCGCGTTCAATAGTTTCTATCGAGGTTTTTTTACCACCAACTAACTCAACTAACGGCAACAAATAAACTGGGTTGAATGGATGAGCGACCAGTAAACGTTCGGGGTTTTGCATGTTGGCTTGTAAGTCAGACGGCATAATTCCTGAGGTTGATGAGGCAATCAGCGCCGACTTAGTTGCAAATTTTTCGATCTCAACATAAACCGAGTGTTTAATATCTAGCCGTTCAGGCACTGACTCGATAATTAATTCGGCATTGTGAACTGCGCCTTCGGTACTATCAAAATAAGTAATTAAACCCTCACTGGTTCGCGTTACAGATATTAACTTTGAATAAGCGTAACGACTGTTTTTTAACACGGCATCAACTTTCTCAGTGGCATCTGGGGCAGGGTCATAAACGGCCACGTTGATACCGTTTTCGATTAGTCGCGCTACCCAACCAGCACCAATGACACCGCCACCAATGACGGCTGCTTTTGATATAATAGGCATAATTCTCTCCGATTACTTGGCAATAGGCGGGCGTTTATTAAGTTGTAACTTTTCGCGTACTTCTGCAGGGGTCATCAAGGTTGCGCCCATGTTGGTTGCAATTGATGCTGCTTTTTCAACCAGTTGCGCATTGGTTGCCAATACGCCTTTTTCAAGCCACAAGTTATCTTCCAGTCCAACACGGATGTTGCCACCAGAGAGCATTGCTGCCGCCACAAACGGCATTTCGTGACGACCGATAGAAAATGCCGAGTGAGTCCAGTTAGCCGGTGTGTTATTCACCATCGCCATGAAGGTATTCAAATCATCAGGCGCGCCCCAGGGAATGCCCATGCACATCTGGATCATCACTGGGTGTTTGATAATGCCCTCTTCTACTAGCTGTTTAGCAAACCACAGATGGCCAGTTTCGAACACTTCAATCTCGGGACGGACCCCTAGTTCAGTCATCATTTGTCCCATCGCACGTAACATACCTGGGGTGTTGGTCATGACGTAGTCGGCTTCAGCAAAGTTCATCGTACCACAGTCGAGAGTGCAAATTTCGGGCAGGCATTCGGCAACATGGGCAACCCGTTCAGTTGCGCCAGCCATGTCGGTGCTAACCAAATTTAAAGGTAATGGATTCTCTGGATCACCAAATACCATGTCACCACCCATACCAGCGGTAAAGTTCAGCACTACATCGGTTGCGGAATCACGAATGCGGTCGGTGACTTCGCGGTATAACTGAAGGCTTCGACTGGGTGCGCCAGTGTCCGGATCACGCACGTGGCAATGCACAATCGCGGCGCCCGCTTTGGCTGCATCGATCGCGCTATTGGCAATTTGCTCAGGGCTCCGCGGTACATGGGGTGAACGATCCTGCGAGCCACCAGATCCTGTGACTGCACAGGTGATAAAAGGCTTCATATTGGGTGCTAAGGGCATGACAAGTCTCCTAAAATTCTATTATTTATTGGTTGATATGATGTCACGGAATTTTAGCGTATGATTGAAAATTCGCGCAATTTTTTTGTCTATTTACGCAATCACGATTCACCAAATGACGATATTCACCGCAAGCGATCAAAGTATAGAGGTCGTGCTCCTATTAATTCCCGAATCATCCATGATGTCACTGGCATCGACGCTGGATACGATGAGAGCCGCGAATCGAATTGCGAACAAAGTTTTATTTCATTGGAAGATAGTCACGTTAGACGGTCAGCCCGCTGATTTGACCTGCGGTATACCGATCACACCAATTTGCACGTTAAATGAGAGTCTGGTCGGCGATGCATTATTTGTAATTGCAGGTTTCAATCACCAAAAATATTTAACTAAAAAAAACCAATTGTTAATAAAGCAAGTCAGTCGAAATTTTAAAGTCATTGGAGGCATTGAAGCAGGCAGTTGGATACTCGCCCGATGCGGACTGCTTAATCAAAAGGCAGCGACAACGCACTGGGAAGATCAGGAGGAGTTTGGTCTTCAGTTTCCATTCGTTGATTTGAAGCCAGACAGATTTGTTATTGATGGTAAGTTTTTCACCACTGGCGGTGCGTCACCCACCTTTGATTTTATGTTGTACTTGATCCGGACTCGCTATGGCTATCCGTTGGCGCTAGAAGTTTCCAGTGCCTTTATTTATGACGGTGTGCATAGCGCGACTGATACTCAACCGCTGGTATCGCTCGGCATGTTGGAAAACAAAGAACCACGAGTTGCGTCAGCGATAAATATCATGGAGCAGCATATTGATGAAGTCATCTCTATCATCAAAGTTGCCGAAAAACTAAATCTATCGGTCAGAATGCTCGAGTATCTTTTCAATCAAACTTTAAATCTCGCGCCGGGTGCCTATTATCGAAGACTACGACTCCAAACAGCTCGACGAATGGTGCTTGATACGCGTTTGAAGTTACAGGAAATTGCGATACGAACGGGCTTTAGTTCCCTGTCATCATTTTCGAGAATGTTTAAGCAGTATTATCAGCAATCGCCGGGGCAATGCCGAAAACTGTCAACTGAAACCACGATGGCCAATTGATACGTTATTCGTTGATCGGCACTGATGATGCGCCAATAGCTGAGAAGGAAGTCTCCGGTATTGAACAGTATTAAGCCTGAATTATAGGCATTTCTATCGGTGCACGACGCGTTAACAATTCACAGCCATCTTCGGTGATTACAAGGTTTTCTTCATGTACGATATTTTTTCCGGGAGCAAATTCCAAACCAGGTTCAATGGTCATGACCATACCTGGTTTTAAAACGGTTCTGTCGCCAGGCATATTGGAGGGTGGCTCGGTCAAATGCAGACCCAAACCATGACCGAAACGCCCCACGTTATTGCCTGATTTTGCACCCGCAGCGTCTAACACTTTGTTTTGTGCTGCCCATAAATCCTCAGCAGTTATCCCCGGCCTGGCGGCATCAATACCGGCTTGAGTGGCTTGCCAGACGGCTTCGTTGGCGCGTTTTGCTGCATCATTAATGTGTCCAAAAGCGAAGTTCCGATCAAAATCACAAAAATAAGCATCGAACAACAAGCCCGTATCAACAAACATAATTTGGCCATCAGTTTGTGCAATTTCATGGGGTCCAGCAATAATCTGAGTATAGCCACCGAGCCCTGAACAAACGGACACAAATGGTGCGTTGTCAATTCCGCACTCGAATGCAGTTTTTCGGAATTCATGTGCCATCTGCACTTCGGTAGCGCCGTAAGTAACCCGTTCGAGAAAAAGGTCAAAGGTATCACTCCCAATAAGACAGGCTTCACGCACCTTATCGATTTCCAATACTGACTTCACCATACGCAGGCTCCAGATCAGGGGTGAGGCATCGACAAATTCAATGTTAGATATATTTTTTCGAAGCCGATCAAAGTCAATAATGGGCATGCGGATAATCGATTCACGGCCCATTTCCCAACCGATACGACCGAAGCGTCGTGGTAACTCGCTGAGTACACTGTCTAATAAACTGACTCCATCGTCTTCAGGGCGAGGGGCAGGCCAGGTACGGATGTCAGTCACCCAAGTCGTTTCTAATGCTGGCCCACCGATGGATGGCACCACGGCAATAGGCAGGCCCTCTCGAGGCACAACCAAGAAGAACGGTCGAGTGGGACTTTCCCAGAACTGCGAATTAAACCCTGAAAAGTAACGAAAATTTTGTGGTGTGGTTAACACAATGCCATCCATGTCGCTGGATTGCATTTGTACTTGTGCATTTTTGACACGGGTTTCGAATTCGCTGACAGGGAACCCACGTGGGGGAGAGACTCTATTCATTATCATTTAACCTAATTAATGTTGTCTTTGCTTGGTGTTCGGAAAGGAAGGCCCAAAGGCACTTCTAAAAACGCCATTTCGTATTGCTACAGCTTACTCTAACGGGCGCCTTACCGGGTCTTATGGTTAGGTGCCGATCCATATAGCCGGCGCGCATGACTCAAACAGACTAAGTTTGGCGAACCATAGCATGGGATGGCGCGATGTTTCATCTCAGCTGCGACATCATAAGAAGGGCCGTAAGGCTGGGTATCGGTGCGACGTTCTCCTACCAATGTTGGAATTCGCCTGACAAATGCTCGACTGTCGCTGGCAGAATAATATTTTCTAGCAGAGTAGAGCCGTCACGCCAGAAGGATTCAATTAGTGTTGCGGCTAATAAGGTGGTCATTGAATGTGGCCTGCAGTTGCCGAATGATTAAATAATCTCTGGTTAAAACCGGACTAGTTAAGAAGGCGTTTATTTTTTGGATCATATAGAGGAGTCAGACTAATCTGCGCCTGAATTTTATGCCCCGATACGAGCACTTCACAACGACTATTGTTGAGTGTTTCCTGTTTCCAACCACTACCGCTAATCCAACCAAGTCCGACGGGGCCGCCCAGTGTGTGACCATAGGTACCGGTGGTGATGCTGCCGACGATGTTTCCGTCAAGCAGGATGGGTTCATTATGATAAATAAAATGCTCGCAACCCTTGAGCAATATTTGCACGATTTGCCTATCGATCGTTTTCTGTGCGCTGACAGCATCACTCCCGATAAAACCATTTGGCTTATCGAATTTGCAGGTGAAGTCCAACCCTGACTCAAGCGGTGTGTCGGTGTAACCCATATCATGGCCCCAATGTCGGTATGCCTTTTCGGTGCGGAGTGATTCCGCCGCATGGAAGCCCACTAGTTTGGGCGGTTCGGCTTTTTCACCTGACATGAATAACTCAAATAAATAAGGTGCGAAAGACACATCGACAAATATTTCCCAGCCTAGCTCACCGTTGTAACTAATGCGTTGTGCGCGTACTGCTACTGGCCCTATATCGATATTCTGGCTGGTGCTAAACGGGAAGGCTTGATGCGACAAATCACTATGGGTATAGGCCGTCAGCAATTCACGCGAGTGAGGGCCGCTGATACCCAATACCGCCTGTGAGCTACTGACATCCATGATATGAACATCAGTGTCCTTCGGCGTGTTTTTGCGTAACCATGCCAGTTCAGCTAATCCCGTTGCGGCAGATGTCATCACCATATAACGGGTGTCTTCGAGGCGAACGACCGTGACATCCGCTTCGATTCCGGCGCGTTCGTTAAGCCATTGGGTGTACACCACCCGGCCCGTTTTAACCGCAACATTGTTGGTGCATATTCGCTGTAAAGTTGCCTCGGCATCGCGTCCTTCAACCATAATTTTGAAAAACGGACTCAAGTCGACTAGTCCAACATCATTTCGTATCGCGTTGTGCTCATTTTCCCAGTGTTGAAACCACGGCGTTTTATTGTAACCATAATCGTATTCGGCTTTAACCCCATCGGGTGCGAACCACATGGGGCGTTCCCAACCGACCGACTCACCAAATACTGCACCCGCCTGTTTGAGCTGCTCGTGAACTGGCGACCGACGCAAACCACGCATGGTCTCTCGTTGTTTGTAAGGCCAGTGCATGGCGTAGGTTTCGCTTAAGGTTTCTGGACCGCGCTTGAGTAGGTAATCACGACTCGCCTGAAAAGGCTGCACGCGCCTCACGTCGACATCAACCAGATCACGTGGCGCATGGCCTTTGAGTATCCATTCAGCGAGTGCCATACCCGCGCCAGGGCCATTTTGAATGCCAGAAGAATTAAATCCAGCGGCAACAAATAGCTTATTGATATTGCGATCTTCACCGAGATAATAACGCCCATCAGGGGTGTAACCTTCGGGGCCATTAAAAAAAGTCCGAATACCGACATCGGACAGTGCTGGCACGCGCTCGATACACTTTTCCAACACCGCATCTAGATGATCTTCTGGGTAGGGCAATTCGGTAAATCCAAAGTCACTGGGTATGCCGCCCTTTGGATCCCAAGGCATGCCGTTCAATTCCGCAAAACCGATCATCAACTTTCCCGCGTCTTCTTTGTAGTAGGCTTGTTCGTCGTATATGCGTAAAACAGGCGTTGGGTCGGTCAGCTTTTGAGTCAGTTCAGGAATCGGATCGCTGACAATATAGAAATGCTGGTTATGTTGAATGGGTAATTGTGTGTTGCTGGCTGCGGCAAAAGATTGACCCCAAATACCAGTGCAGTTAACTACATTATCGGCGCGAATAATGCCTTGCTCCGTTTCAACGCCAACAGCTGTTTCATTTTCTATGATGACCCGAATTACTTCGGTGTTTTCAAATATTTTCGCACCCGCCATGCGAGCCCCTTTAGCGATCGCCATGGTGGTATCGATAGAGTTGGTTTGGCCATCGTCAGGAAAGTGTATCGCCTCAAGAATACCGTCAGGATTTAATAATGGCCACTGAGCCTGAAGCTCATCAATCGACAATGATTGGACACGAATACCCTGACCCAAGGCGACATCCTTGCGGCGGCGTAATTCTTCACAGCGCGCCTCGTTCATTGCAACCGCTGTCGCACCAACACGCTTGAAGCCAGTGGCTTGGCCTGTTTCAGCTTCTAGTTGTTGCATGAGTTCAATGCCATAACAGGCTAAACGAGTGATACAAGGGAAACCATGAAATTGGCTCACCAAACCGGCAGCGTGCCAGGTCGTACCCGAAGTAAGCTGTTTACGTTCGAGTAATATGACATCATGATTAGCCTTAGCCAGATGATAGGCCACCGAGCATCCGACAATACCACCCCCAATGACGATAGTTTGTGTGTGTTGAGGCAAGGGTGTATTCATAGTTAGTCCAATTTAAAGTTAGCCCTAAAAGGCAAACAGGTTCAAATCAATCTGGTATATACCAGTAGCTGAATATGACTGTCAACAAAAATAAACACGCCACCGCGCCTATTTATATTCGTACCCGAGATAAACTCATCGAACAAATAGACGCAGGGCAATTGAAACCCAATGATGCCTTGCCGTCCGAGCGAGTGCTGGCCGAACAGCTGAGTATCAGCCGGATGACGGCACGCCAGGCGCTGGCAGAACTAGAGAAGGTGGGCTACGCCTATAGGCAACCGCGCAAAGGCCGGTTTGTAGCCGACAAACGACTGAGCTATGACATCGGCAATACTTTAAGCTTTGCATCGCGTGCACTACAAAATTCAGTCAACTTGACGATAGAAGTCATCTCTAAATTGACTGAAAAGGCTAGTCCTCATATTGCGCAAAAACTAGGGTTAGAAATCGGTGCGCAGGTGCATGCCTACAAACGTTTGTTTAGAGTGAGTGGCAAGACAGTGTTGGTCGAACAAGAATGGGCCGTCGCCGAATTATTTCCAGATCTGCTAGAGCAAGACCTAAGCCAACCCACAACGTTATTGCACGAAAGCCGTTATGGCGTGATTGGAAGCAGTGGGCGCATTACGGTACGTTGCGCCGAAATCTCTGACGAGGATAGAGCGCTACTCGATGCCGAAACCGCCCCTTTTGGGCTAGAAATGGAATTAACCATATTTGATTCGACCGACACCCCCTTCTGTTATGGCCAACAAACTTGGTGTAGTGAACTGGCCGAATTTACGCTGTTGGCTAAACCAGGGTAATGGCTGAGGTTTAAACTTTGGATGATTAGCCCGATGGCTCAGACGCTCGATAGTGAAAACCGTTAACCAAGGTGTTGTGAATTTGGATTGGGGTGTGTAAACGATGCCAACAGCTAATCACCTAAAATTTATACGTTTGAGCGGGTTCAATCGGTTATCCAATCATTTGAAAATTAAAAAGCAACTAACAAAACCATCAAGCCAGGTTTGAAATACAAAAGTCTTTTGTTTAGAGGCGTTTTTTAGTCGAGTGAAAATAATTGTCGGGTAAGGCTAAAATGGGCGTTTTGGCCGGCTCACCCGCACACTCTCGAACTAGCTTGGGCACTAGGTATCCGGGTAGGGTGGCACATAATTGGCCGACTAATTGCTGTGCGCGTGGGGTTGCTACATCGAAGTGGGCAGCGCCCTCAATTTTATCCAACAGGTGTAGGTAATAGGGCATTGCCCCAGCTTCGAACAAACGCTCGCTTAACTGTTTTAGAGTCTCAAGATCATCGTTGACGCCTTTCAACAATACACTTTGATTCAACAATGTAACGCCGCATGACTTTATTCTATGCAGTGCCGCAAAAACCTCGTCATCAATTTCTGCCGCATGATTCGTGTGAAGTACCACGATGGTTTGCAGCCGAGAACAGGTTAACCAGTCCAGCATGCCAGAGGTGACTCGCTGGGGAATAACGATGGGCAGCCTAGTGTGGACTCGGAGTCGCTTGACGTGTGCAATATCAGCAATGCTGCTGACCAGTTGACGCAATCGATCATCACTATGAATTAATGGCTCACCACCACTAAGAATCACTTCGCTTATGTCGTTGTGTTGACGAATATAATCCAGAGCCAAATCCCATTCGGCCGAACTGTTTTGATTGGCTTGATAAGGAAAGCTGCGACGAAAACAATAGCGACAGTTAATTGCACAACTACCCGCCAGTATGAGCAATACTCGGCCATGATATTTGTGAATAACCCCAGGCATGGTATTGCTATTCGCTTCATCTAGCGGATCGCTGACATAGCCAGGGACCGATAGATTTTCGAGCGCTATTGGCAACACTTGACGTAATAGTGGATCGTATGGGTCGCCACGTTGAATACGCGAGGCATAAGGTCGTGGCACCCTAAGCGGAAAATCAGAATCAATCGTATCGAGCTCATCGAGACTACCCGGCTTGTTACCCGTAAATTCCAGCAATTCGTCAACACTTCTAATTATCTGTGACAATTCAGATTGCCAATCTCGAGGGGCTAAAAGCGGTATAGGTGAGTGTAATTTTATAGAGGGCATAGCAGATCAGTTTGGCAGAATATTATTGATTCATTCTAGCAATGAACGCTGGTTAAGTCTCAGTCTCTAAGATAGAGTGATATTAAGATATATATAGAATTCACTTTAGTGATTGCCACGTTGTCACGTGAGCTCTTTATTATGACAGCGCTTTGTCTGAACCCTAATGTACTCAAGTATACTTCGGTTCTTGACCCGTGCTACCTGTGATTATGGCTATGGATGACAGGTCTGTCTGTTTTCCAGGAACAAAAACAGATGAAGAAAAAATCACAATTTTTAGCGACATCCTTCATAAAAAAACAACTCGAAATGGTTGAGTGAGATTGACACAAAGCCCTTATCTGGATATATAATTTGAATTGGTTTCACCGATTACCTGACAACCTTAAAGGTGCGCTGTTCCTAATGCAGGCATCAATATTTTTTACGATAATGGCTCTATTAATCAAATTGTTAGGTCAGCATTTACACATTACTCAAATTCTTTTTATACGACAGCTGGGTATGATAGTCATGGTCTTACCTGCGATTATGAGCCATTTTCCAGGGTCACTTCGATCCAAACTGCCAGGCTTACAAACGTTACGTTTAGGGTTTGCTATTATCACTATGCTCTGTACTTTCAGCGCTGTAATTGACCTGCCGTTAGCTGATGCAACCGCGATCTCTTTTGCCAAAAGCTTTTTCATTACCATTTTTGCCGTTTTATTTCTAAAAGAAGTGGTTGGTATTTACCGTTGGAGCGCAGTAGCTGTAGGTTTTGTTGGTATCATGATTATGCTGCAACCGGGCACCGCCGATTTCTCTGTCTACAGCATTGCGGCACTGGTTGGCGCTGCGGGTGCAGGCGCCATTATGATTATTCTGCGCATGTTGTCACAAAAAGACAGTGCCGACACCATCATGTCCTGGTCCGCACTCGGTGTTGGTCTGGTCATGGCAATACCGGGCATTTATTATTGGCAACCACTGGCTAATCTTGAATGGGGTTTGTTAGCCGTTTTGGCCGTCGTTTCTTATTGTGGTCAACGCTGCAATATTTTTGCCTTCAAGCATGGAGAAGCCTCGCTGCTCGCATCGCTAGACTATGGTCGCTTGTTATGGGCCACCTTATTAGGCTATTTGGTCTTTGGCCATTTCCCTGACGCACCCACTTGGGTTGGTGCTTCGATAGTGATAACAGCGGCTATCTTTGTTATTTATCGTGAGACCCAGCGCGGACAGAAACGGGTCGATGTACCGACTGAAACCTAATTAAACTAACTAGCTAACCAATGCCCACGTTAAAATATATTTCAAATTACTCTCAGCAAATAAAAGACCAAGTGGTCGAGTTGGTGGCAAAAAATAAATTGGCAGACTATCTACTCAACCAATACCCTACAGCGCATCAATTTGTGAATGATAAGTCTTTGCGAGAATATGCACTGTCCATTAAAAACCAATATATTAAAAAGTCTTCACCATTAAGTCAGGTTATTTACGACCCTAAAATCCACGTCATAAATAATGCACTGGGGTTACATACGTTTGTTTCTCGAGTACAGGGAAACAAATTAAAGAGTAAAAATGAAATTAGAGTGAGCGATGTATTTAGAAAATCACCAGAAGCCTTTTTAAAGATGATTGTTGTTCATGAGCTGGCTCATCTTAAAGAAAAGGAACACAACAAAGCTTTTTACAAACTCTGCTGTCATATGGCGAGTGACTATCATCAGCTTGAGTTAGACATGCGACTATACTTGACTCAATTAGCGTTGAATGGTGATATTTATTGAATCCTTTAACTAAAGATAACGTTATCTAAATCGATTAAGTTAAGGTATCAGCGGATGCAGGTAAAGACCACCACTTGATAAAGCCAATATTAAAGTCTCAACGGGTTGTGACATTGATTATAATAACGCCATATTTGGTACTCAAGGTTACGAACTCTTTTGACACTGTGCTGATCTTGACTGCAACAAAATCAACGGAATGAAAAGCAGCAAAAAATTTCTTTTCGACAATCATTGAGTCTGAATAGAACTCTCAGTTAAAGGGTGGTAGTGTTTTAAATTTGGATCTAGACAATATCTTTCGACATTAAACCGTTTAGTTAAAATATGCGTAAAACAGATAAAAAAAAGATAATCAACTCAGACTTAAATTAACGGATGTTTGTGAAGTTGCTTTAAAAGAAATCGAAGGTTTTCAATGGTTAACGCATACAGTTAATTACTCTGAGTTTCCGAAAAGTTTAAAAAAATTTTGTGTGTGTTTGATACGAATGAAAACCTCAATTTTTTTATGACCCAAAAAAGTAAGGTTGAACTGACGTCCCTAGTACAGACAAAGCTTTATGAAGTCGATGTTCAATTGAAACAATCCGTTGATTATATGGTGTATGACACAGAGCAAAACTGTGAAAAAGAACATCGTGGTCAATGGGCCGATCGGCTGAGTTGAAGGGCTAAGCGAGAGGCATAAATACATTTTGTGACGGTGATGTGGGTTAATGTTTAATTCACTTTATTCAGCCGTCTGAATGGGCAATTTTTGGGGTATCAATTATGAACTTGGATAAATCAACAAAGCGCATCGCCAAGTGGGTTAAAAAGGGGTTTCAAGGTTATCCTCAGATATCACTTGCTTACTTTGGTGAAACAACTGATTTTGCGACCGAAGTTGTGGTTGGTTTCATATCAGAAGAAGGTGCTGAAGCTCAGCAACAAAAGTTTACGAGCGAGAGTGATGTCAGACAAGATGAAACTATCCAAACCACTTTACTAAAGGTCATTGAGCGGGCAGATGCGAAGACGGTTCTAGAAGTTGAAGGTGTTTCAATCATTCAAAAATAGGGGTGCGAAGTAACGTTCGATGTTATTGGTGTCTGAAATAATTGAACGCCAGCCTCTAAGCCATGGCTAAGTGGTTTTGAATACCCTGAATGCTGTCTTCACTTCGGTGATTTACGTATAGCACGGTAGTTTCGAGGCCTTCACAGATCTTTTCTATCAGCGCTAATACCAACTGTCGGTTCAAGTCATCTAGCCCCAAGCAGGGTTCATCCAAAATCAATAGCGAGGGATGTTTTACCATAGCACGGGCTATTAATATCAGCCTCTGATCACCAAAAGACAATTGGTTAAAGGGTTCGTCCGCACGAGGGCTCATACCGAGTAACGACAGCCAATGATCGGCGATACTTTTTTGTTCGTCGCTATATTGTTGATAAATTCCGATGCTGTCATAAAAGCCAGAAATAATCGCATTACGCACGCTCACGGTAACCCGATACTCCCATTGCAATGCACTAGACACATAGCCTAGGTGCTGTTTAATTTGCCAAATACTTTCACCATTGCCCCGTTGCATTCCAAAAACAAAAATATCATTGATATAGCATTGTGGGTGATCGCCAGTAATTAAATTTAATAAGCAGGTTTTACCACTACCGTTAGGGCCAGTGACTTGCCAATGCTGACCTGCTTCGATAGTCCAGTCAAGATCAGAAAAAATAACATTGTTGCCATAAGCGACTCGGACTTGACGCATCCGTACTAGAGGGTGCTTGTTATCAAGCGAGGAGACCTGGAGATGTTCAGTGGCAGCCGGTATTGATAAGTTTGTTGTTTTGAGGTGCATGAGCTGAGTTAAATTAACCATCGCATTATCGTCTTTTGTATTAATTTCCAAAGCGATTGTGGCTTGGTTAACGTAGGCTATATGGCTAATAAAGTCGGGTATTTCATCTAATCGATTCAGCACCATGACAATGGGCGTCTGTAACGCAATGTCGTTGAGTAATTGTTGTAAATAAAGGCAGGCATTTGCGTCCAGTCCCTCGAAAGGCTCATCTAAAATTAATAATTGTGCTCGGCTGGTCAAGGCCCTAATTAGCATTAACTTGCGCGACTCACCAGAGGATAACTTGCGAAAGCCTCTGTCGAGCAAGCCTTCGAAATTAAAAGCGGTTATCAGTCTTTGTTGCAACAGGGAATCAGTACAGGTTTGATCGAGTAGCTCCCGAACTGGCGTGCCGACCGCGACTACATCTAATAAATCAGCATCATCTTTTTTAAGTTCGGCTTCGATTAGTTCTGCCTGTGCCTCAAATGACGCAATCGCTACTGGTTGAGGCAAACCATTTATTTCACCCGAAATGATATCACCAGCACCCGTTAATAGGGCTGCCAATGCCGACTTACCCGACCCATTGGTGCCAACGATTGCCCAGTGTTGATTTGAAGTGATTTCCCAGTTAATTGAGTTAAGACTAAAATAGGTCTCAAACTGAACACTGAGGTTAGAGAGGGTAATCTTCATGATATTACTATCGTAAATATTAAAGAGGCGTGATTATCCCCAATACGAGGAATGCTGCAATAGTTTAACCCTTTATATTGAGGGAGTCTTTAGGCCTAATGTTTGATCATTACTTTTTTATCTTACAGCGGTGAGTTAAATCGAAGCTATATAGACTAAATGTGATAATTAATCTTAATCATTATCTCTAATCCGTTAAAATAACTTTTGGACTGGCATTTAAAAATACGGCTTTATTTAACGTGGTCATTCTAATGGCATTCAGTACAACGGATTCATACAGCCAATAATAGAAGCCACCTTCATAGACGCTATATCGCCAATCATACTTACATTGGATCCATGTATTATCTATCGAACCTAGGGTTTTAAAGTTTTGATCAGAACCTATCGTAGCCGCGTACCCAAGGAGATTATTATCTAAGCAAACTTGAAATCGATCGAATTTGATCTTCCCATTATGACAATCAGAATAGGTCATCCGATCACCGGACAAGTCATCTCCGTGCTGATCTATGACACATTGGTTGTCGAGACTGTAAAAGGCAGGAGGGAATTCTATGGGGTGTTGATCCGGTAGCGCGGCCCTTTTTGCGATACATTCTTCGGTCCTTTCACTCTTATCCCATTGTTTAATAATGGTTTGTAATACTAAAATACTCATATTCAGTTTTTGAAGTTGATAGGTTGACTTTTCATTTTGGTTCAGCTTTGCTTAATCGTTAGATTCTTTATTCTAGCACTCATTGTTACAAGTAAATTGATGGCTGTTTTTTGGCGGTTATGACTGAGTTAGCGGTCAGTTTTGAATAGTGTGCTTGATATTTTTGCAGAGGAAACTTTCTTTCTATGATGATCCTTAGGAAATTTTTTTGATCAAAGTGTTTATTAATTATCAGACTATCGCTAACCTTGCAGATGCAGAAATAAAGATTTGACCAGCCTAATAATGCAACAGGTTGGCAATTATAATATTTAACCTTTAGTGATGATTTTTGGCGCTAGGCAAAACAAGATGACGAGTTTTGAATACTCAGCGTGGAATCCCGGTATTGAGACTGAAATACCTGCTGGTTATAAAAATCAGGAAACGATTTACCTGTCTGAGAATACGGCGACAGCCTTTGACGAGATTTTGGAATTGGCTCAAATGACTGGATTAAGCCATGAAGAATTGATCCACTTTCATCCCGAACGTCTCATATTGCACGAAGTTATTATTCGAATTACTGCCGAAATCGCTATTGTTGACAGTGATGAGGAGGCAGACCTTGGTATTACCTTCCGTCAAATAGCGGATAAAATTCTTCACACCTATATTCAGCCCAATATTGATGACATCCGAAATAGTTACCAAGCTATGCAACAACACGCTAAGTTTTTTATCGAGAAGGAATTGCAGGATTCACTGTCCACTCTCAACGTTGCAACTAACCATCATAAAATACCACTACTGAAGAGGATCTGGCCGTTTGGTAATACCCAAAAGGATCAAGTGACACGCTCCCCTTTAAGCCAACAGGAGCGAGAATTTAAAATAGTCAGTGGATTTAAACAAAAAGAGCTCAATGCTGACAATCCATTAACTTCGGCGATCTATCGAAGCCTCACTCGCGTGCTCGGTGCCATTGCTAATCAACGGGGTTATCTGGGACAGGATATAGCTTTGTTGACTAAATTATCAACACGTCATGTTGGTTACTACTATGGTTCGCGCTTAATTGGTGAAATGGTGCAACCCTTAATATTAAGAGCCATTGCTGAACAGCGTTATCCAGAGTTACCGGATGCAGATGAGGCAATTTTGATCAGTTTAAAAGGGACCTCGGCGGCGGGTAAAAGCTCGTTACGCCCCAGACTGCGTCAAATTATGACAAAGATTGGAATTGCACATAACGGCTACGCTACCATCAGCCCCGATATTTGGCGACGAATGCTGTTGGATTATGAATCGCTGGGTGATGCCTATAAGTATGCGGGGCGATTGACCAGCCATGAAGTGAATATCATTGACTCTAAACTCGATCAATATATTCGGCGTAAAGCTGACAAACGACAGGCTATACCGCACTTAATGGTCGATCGGTTTCGGTTTGACAGTTTTAATAGCGCCAAGATAACGAGAGTGTTGCATAAGACCTACGTTAAATATATTAACACGATGTATATGTATTTTATTATTACGCCTCCTGAATCCACTGTGGAGCGAGGCTGGACGAGAGGTTTAGAACGGGGTCGCTATAAATCAGTCGAAGATTTCTTAGCTCACAGTGTTGAGGCCTACGAAGGTATTCCGAAGTTGTTGTTTAAATGGTTATCTTATAATCAGCCAAAATTTATTTTCGAATTTTTAGATAATGATGTTCCTATCGATAATTTTCCACGATTAATAGCCAATGGGTCGCAAGGCAGCCTGAATATTTTTGATCCGATGGGGTTCGTTAACATTGAGCGTTACCAAAAAATTAATATTAAAGCGTCAACCTCTGCCGAAGTTTACTCTGATAAGCATAAATTTGTGGTTGAAAAGAATCTGGAATTCTTGAGATCATGTCTTTTAAAAGTAGAGAAGGTTCACTTCATTGATCCTGATTCTAACAGGATCTATTTGAGCTCAAACAAAGGGTGCCTCAAGGTTGAAGAGACCAGCTGTTTTGAATCAATTTTACTCAAATCTCAAGACTATCAGTCCCTTTTTAAGCACCTGTTATGATAAAGAAATCAAACACAGTGGAGTGAAGCGCTAATCAAAGGCTCTGTGGATGTGTTAGTTGTGCGCAATCCCATAAAGCTTGCAGTAGTGGATCATTAATACGGGCTTTTAATACACATAGGCTCAAGGTAAAGGGTTGAAGATCAGTTAGCCAAGGTAAGACCCTCACCGTATCACGCTTTGGGCTATGCTCAATGACTAACTCGGGTACCACCGCAACGCCAAAGCCGAGGCTGACCATCGATACCACGGCTTCATGACCAGCAACCTGAGCGTAGATATTAGGCTTTTCTCCTAACGCACTTAAACGGGTTAACAATTGCTCGCGTGCGAGGCCTCGTTCTGCCAGCACCATGGGCATCTCCACCCAATTAGGTTCAGAATTTTGGGCAATGATCTGGTCAATTTGTTGGCTGAGTGGGCTGGGAGTTTTTGGGCCAATTAATCTCAGAGGGGTCGTTCGTAATGCAAGGAACGCAAGCTTGTCAGGTAAAATACCTGGCGTTGCCACTATGGCACTATCATCTTGACTGGCTAGCACACGCTCGACACCATCGGCTTGATCACCGGTACGCAGTTTAAGCTCGATTCCAGGACAGCTTTCGCGCATCTTCGAAAGTATTTGCGTGAGCATGCTATAGCTCGCTGTCACTGAGCCAAATAAACTCACCTCCCCATGCAAACGGGTTTGGCTGGCGTTCAAATCGGCTCGCACTTGTTGCCAATCACTCAAAGCCTTGTGGGCATATTCTTGGAAATGTCGACCGGCGGGGGTTAATCCGACCTGGCGGTTATTCCGTTCGAATAGTTTGTGTCCAATTCCGGCCTCTAAACGCTGTAGTTGGCGGCTAATGGCTGAGGGTGTTAAATTGCAATGCGTTGCAGTTTGACCAAAATGAAGTGAATCAGCTAAATGCAAAAATATTTGTAATGTCTTCGTGTCCATGAAATCAGGTCCATTGGCCTTCTCATCAGATACTCTGGCTAAGCTCTTGCAGTGATTAATATGCAACGCAATATAGCAAATATTTCATTTTACGCAACATGATAAGTGGTGCATTATGCGACGGTCAAATTTCAATTCAGGAATTCTCATGCGTGAAAACTACTTTAATACCTTGCCGCTGCGGTTACAGCTCGAAGAATTAGCAAAATGTCGGTTCATGGGCAAAGATGAATTTGCCGATGGCGTTGACTACATCCGTGGCAAAAAGATTGTCATCGTTGGTTGCGGTGCTCAGGGCTTAAACCAGGGTTTAAACTTGCGTGATTCTGGTCTTGATGTGAGCTATACACTGCGGGCTGCAGCTATTGCTGAAAAGCGTCAGTCATTCAAGAACGCGTCTGAAAATGGTTTTACAGTGGGTACTTATGAAGAGCTGATCCCAACGGCTGATATCGTTATGAACTTAACACCTGATAAGCAGCATAGTGCGGTGGTAAATGCGGTTATGCCAATGATGAAAGACGGTGCAACGCTTGACTATGCGCACGGCTTTAATCTAGTCGAAGAAGGCATGAAAGTGAATAAGAATATTACGGTTGTTATGATGTGTCCAAAATGTCCAGGGTCAGAAGTTCGTGCAGAATACGTTCGTGGTTTTGGCGTACCCACGCTAATTGCGGTTCACCGTGAAAATGATCCCAATGGTGATGGTATGAAGATAGCCAAAGCATTAGCGGTTGGGACCGGTGGTCATCATGCGGGTGTTTTACAATCATCACCTATCGCCGAAGTAAAGTCTGACTTGATGGGCGAGCAAACCATTCTTTGTGGCACTCTGCAAACAGGCTCGATACTTTGTTATGACAAGATGGTTGAAGAAGGTATTGATCCTGGCTACGCCTCTAAGTTTATTCAGTATGGCTGGGAAACCATTACCGAAGCACTCAAGTATGGGGGTGTTACCCATATGATGGATCGCTTGAGTAATCCTGCAAAAATTAAAGCTTATGAGTTATCAGAAGAATTAAAAGACTTGTTACGACCCCTGTTTCAAAAGCATCAGGACGATATCATGTCAGGTCATTTTTCTAGTGGAATGATGGCTGACTGGGACAACGATGATGCTGATCTTTTAAGATGGCGTGCAGCAACAGCAGAAACGGGTTTTGAAAAACAAGCGGCTGGTGATGTAGAAATATCTGAACAGGATTATTTCGACAAGGGTATTGTGATGGTTGCTATGGTTCGAGCGGGTGTTGAGCTCGCCTACGAAACTATGGTTGAAGCGGGTATTGTTGAAGAGTCGGCTTACTACGAATCACTCCATGAAACGCCTTTAATTGCTAATTTAGTGGCACGTAAAAAGCTTTATGAAATGAATGTGGTTATTTCTGATACAGCTGAATATGGTTGTTACTTATTTGATCACTTAGCCCGTCCGTTGTTGGCAGAGAAGTTTATGCCTTCTATTAAAACTGACGTTATTGGTGCTGGCTTGGCTAACAACAACGCGAGCGTCGATAACAAAACGTTAGTCGATATCAATGCTCAGTTGCGTGGCCATTCAGTCGAAATAGTGGGGCAGAAGCTTCGTGGCTACATGACGGGCATGAAAGCCATTGTATAGTCGATGACGACAACTTAATTCTCACCAAAGGTTTCACCCAAAGGAGTAAGCGCGAATTTCGTTCTTACTCCTTTTTTTTTGCTGAAGCCGGTGATAATCGATAGCACTCTAAAACGTGAATACCCTTAACGACCAGATTGAAATCGGGTCTGTTGAATTACTTTTTGTCATCAAACTGTCATAATAAACCCGTATATATTTGGAGCCTTAATGAAGTGATTTTCCTGCATTTATGAAGGTACTAATTTTATGAGGATACTAGTAGTTGAGGATGATACCGATATTAGGGAGTTGATTTGCCAGTCTTTAACTCAGGCTGATTATCAAGTTCAAAGTTGCATGGACGTTAAATCTGCCCGCCAATTGGTCGAAATCTTTAGGCCAGACTGCCTGGTGGTTGACTGGATGTTGCCTGATACCAGTGGTGTTGAATTGATCCGATGGTTACGCCGCCAACCAAACTATGCCCAAGTTCCTTGCTTGATGCTGACCGCGCGTTCTCAGGAGTCAGATAAAATTACTGGTTTAGAGTCTGGTGCAGACGATTACATGACGAAACCAATGTCTCTACGAGAGCTTCAAGCACGCGTGAAAGCGCTTTTAAGGCGACCGTCGGCCTACATTGAAGCCAGTGACATGATTATAGTTGGCCCGATTAAATTGAATTTGAGTAGTTATGAAGTCAAGGTAGCTGACACATCGCTTGACTTATCGCCTACCGAATACAAATTGCTGAAATTTTTTATGCGCAACAAAAATAAGGTGTTTTCGCGAGATCAAATTCTGACAGCGGTCTGGGGAGAAGATGCTTACATTGGTGACCGGACAGTGGATGTTCATGTACTAAGATTGCGTAAGGCTCTCAAAGCCTTCAAAATTGACGCCATGATTAGCACTGTTCGCGGTGCCGGTTATCGTTTCGTTGAGCAAGTCAATTAGTCATATAAAGTTGAAATTAAAGTGAAGAAAATCTGGATTACTGAACGCCTCATATTGATTTTAGCTTTGTTTGCAGCGATAGGTATTAGTGTATTTACTAAAGACTGGATTCTCTCAGTGTTGGTGGTACTGGTAGGTTATATTGGTTGGTTATACTATCGATTAATTCGTCTAGAGCAGTGGTTATCGCGAGGCACCAAAGTCAGTGAAGTGTTTGATGACAACGGTTTTATCGGCATTATTGTGCAGCATTTGTATCGCCAGAAGAAACACAGCAACGAGCGCAAAAAACGAACCAAAGATATTTTAGGGCGATTGAATCGAAATATTGCTGCATTGCCTGATGCGACTGTTTTACTCAATCAATATCGACAGATCGAATGGTGTAACGAACCTGCCCAGTATTTACTCGGAATACACGGCCGAAACGATTTAGGTCAACGTATTACTAATTTAATTAGGCATCCCGAATTTTCGAGCTATCTGGATGCACCTGAAGCTCGGCAGTATATAGAAGTCCGGGCGCCAGGCGATACTGAGTTAACTATTCAAATACGCATCGTGCGTTTTGGTGATGACCAAACCTTATTGATCGCCCGAAACAATAGCGATCAGGCACTATTACAGGAAGGGCTGAAAAATTTTGTTGCTAATGCATCACACGAATTGAAGTCTCCATTGACGGTTATTTCTGGTCATTTGGAAATGCTTGAAAACGAAAAAGAATTAACAGAACAGGGTCAAAAATCATTAAAAACTGCCCAGCGTCAAACCCATAAAATGACAGGCTTGGTGGAAGACCTGTTATTGCTATCACAGGTTGAGAGCTATCAGTTGCAGGCTGATGAGGGTAAACGAATTGATTGTCATGCGTTAACAAGGAATATCATTGCTGCACTGGATGTTAGTTTGAATAAAGGGAGGATTGAGTATAGTGCGGATGAACTATTCTGGTTGTTAGGCGTAAAGGTAGAGGTCGAAGGTATTTGTATCAATTTGATTGAAAACGCCTTGAAATATTCACCAGAGAAAACGAGCGTATTGGTCAGTTGGTCACTTAATCCGCAGGATGAATTGTTGTTTAGTGTGAGTGATTGTGGTGCCGGCATTAGCTCGAACGATTTGCCTTATATAACCGAACGCTATTATCGTGGCAGTCTTACCGGCAACGAATCGTCGACTGAAGGCTCTGGCCTTGGCTTATCCATTGTACAGCAGGCTGCGAACAAGCACGGAGCAACATTAATGATTGATAGTGATCCGGAGCGTGGCAGTTGTTTTACGATTAGTTTTCCTAGTTATCGCGTTTTAAAACGATCAGAAAAGTCTACAGTCATTAACTTTGGGGATTATCAGTCTCTATAGTTTGGCGATTTATCCCTTTTAACAATCCTCTTCAGCTTGATTGTCATATAACTGTAACAATCAACGTTCATACTATCTAAATGAAACAATCAACTGGTCATTTCAAACTAAATAATTCAGGAGTTCATATGAAGAAGTTAATGCTCGTAACAGCCCTTGCTGCCATGACGGTTAGCAGTGTTCAGGCCGCTGGCAGAGACACAATTAGTGTCGTTGGCTCATCAACAGTCTATCCCTTTGCAACCGTTGTGGCAGAAAGTTTTGGAAAGAAAACTCACTTTAATACACCTAAAATTGAATCGACTGGTTCGGGTGGTGGGATGAAATTATTTTGCTCTGGGCTTGGTGTTGATTCACCCGATATCACTAATTCATCAAGGGCAATGAAAAAATCTGAATACGATAAATGCCAGAAAAACGGTGTCACTGATATTACTGAAGTGCATGTTGGATTTGACGGTATTACGATTGCAAATTCAAAGGAATCTGAACAGTTTAAGTTGACTCGTAAAGACCTATTCCTCGCATTAGCGCTGCAGGTACCTAACCCAGATGGTAGCAAGACGTTGGTCGATAATCCTTACCAAAAATGGAATGAAGTGAACGCTGACTTACCTGCTGTTCGCATTGAGGTGCTTGGACCACCGCCAACCTCGGGTACGCGTGACGCATTTTCTGAGCTGGCATTAGAAGGTGGTTGTAAAAAAATTGACTGGATCAAGGCGATGAAAAAAACAGATAAGGTAGCCTACAAGACCGTTTGTCATAGTATGCGTGAAGATGGTCGTTATATCGAAGCGGGTGAAAATGATAATCTGATTGTACAGAAACTGGTGCGAAATCCTAACGCATTGGGTATTTTTGGTTACTCTTTTTTAGAGCAGAATGATGACAAGGTTCAAGGTTCTATTATAGAGGGACAGCAGCCAGAATTTGAATCGATCGCTGATGGTAGCTATCCGATATCTCGTCCTTTATTCTTTTATGTTAAAAACGCACATACTGCTTCGATTCCAGGTATTAAAGAATACCTGGAAGAATTCACTAGTGAAGCGGCTATGGGTGATAACGGTTATTTGCTAGACAAAGGGTTAATACCATTGTCAGCTGAAGTGCGAGCCGAGTTACGTAAAAACACCAGTGCGGGAACGCGTTTAGTAATGAATTAATCGGTGCTTTTTGATACAATAAAAGCAAGCATCTAACTTCGGTTAGGTGCTTTTTTGTATTGTCTTTTAGTTTAGTGTGATTAATCAGCCACCGTTATTCTTTAGTGAGTAATCCGTAATGAATAAGCAGGAATACTAAATAATTATGCAGGTCACTTCTTTATTTTTGATGATCGTCGGCCTTGGGTTGTTGGCATTTTTTCTCAGCTTTCAACGCTCAGCGAGATATAATGGCCCGACTCGCTTGCGGTCGCTACCTCATCACTACGCCAGTTTAACAGCGGTTTGGACAGTCTTTCCTGCTTTGTTGTTAATGATAGTCTGGAGCATTATCGAACCGAGTTACTTGCAACAAAAAATAGAAGCTAGCTTAACCACTGAAATTGCGGATCAATCATCAGATGCAATAGGCCTTTACCTCAATAGAGTTCATCTTGCGATAGCAAGCGGAACGGTTGATGCTGACCCTGTTGTTCAATCATTAGTCGTCGCTTACGAAAAGGCAGCATTGCAAAGCCGCTATTTAAATACGGCGATGGTATTGGTTTTATGTCTAGGCGGTATAACTTTAGGCCTTAGCAAAATATTGTTTAAGGTGCATGCACGGGTTGGTATTGAACGACTGCTAAAGGCCTTTCTAATTCTATGCTCTGGGGTGGCGATAGTGACAACTATCGGCATTGTATTGTCCGTGTTGTTTGAATCAATTCGGTTCTTCAATGCGGTATCTGTTTTTGATTTTATGTTTGGCACTTCCTGGAGCCCTCAGACATCCATTCGGTCTGATCAGGTTGGCTCTAGTGGTAGCTTTGGTGCGGTACCGTTATTTTTAGGTACCCTGTTAATTTCACTGATTGCGATGGTTATCGCTGTGCCAGTGGGTTTAATGACAGCGATCTATCTGAGTGAATACGCAACAGGAAAATTTCGTACAATTGCAAAACCTACCTTAGAGGTTTTAGCGGGAATCCCAACCGTTGTTTATGGTTTTTTTGCGGCATTGACAATAGCCCCTTTTATTAGAAATGTTGGCGAATCAATAGGTCTTAGCGTGGCCTCAGAGAGTGCATTAGCCGCAGGTATTGTTATGGGCGTGATGATTATACCTTTTGTATCGTCCCTATCGGATGATGTCATTAGAGCGGTGCCACAATCGATGCGTGACGGGTCTCTAGCGTTGGGTGCAACACGTTCAGAAACGATCAAAAAAGTGATTATTCCAGCCGCCTTGCCAGGCATTGTTGGCAGCGTGTTGCTTGCCGCATCGAGGGCGATAGGTGAGACGATGATCGTTGTCATGGCGGCTGGTTTAGCGGCTAATCTGACGGTTAACCCATTAGAAGCGGTCACGACTGTAACCGTGCAAATTGTCACACTGCTGACAGGCGATCAAGAGTTCGATAGCCCGAAAACATTAGCCGCATTTGCGCTTGGGTTAATGCTATTTGTCACTACTTTATTACTCAATGTCATCGCATTGCATGTTGTGCGCCGATACCGAGAACAATATGAATAATACTGAAACTGTCAAAGCAGGATTGAAAAAACGCTATGCTCGGGAAAAGAGATTCCAGTTTTATGGCAAGGCTGCAGTCATGTCGGGTTTTGTATTTCTGATTTTCCTTTTGTTTGATATCACTACAAAAGCGATACCTGCGTTTAGCATTACCGAAATCCTGCTCGAAGTGCCAATGGATCGAAGCAGTTTAGGGTTATCAACTGACACGAGCGTCAGTATTGATGATGAAGCCATAGCTGCTATTGATTACGCTGGCTTAGTCAAAAAATCACTACGATCGCAGTTTCCTGAAGCCACAAAGCGCAAAGATAAAAAACTATTATATCGTTTAATGTCGGGTAGTGCTGAGTACGAGTTAAGGCAGTTAATAATTGATGATCCTGGGTTAATAGACGGAGAACCTTTGTCGATCTGGTTTAAAGCGGATGATGATGTTGATACTTTTTACAAGTTGAAGCGAAACACCAGCCGAATCAAAGCTCAACAAGTCGAGTTTATAGCGTCACTAAAAACTGAATCCCGAATTCGTACGGCGTTAAACTGGGATTTCTTCACTAATGGTGATTCACGCGAACCAGAACAAGCGGGTATCAAAGGTGCCTTACTGGGTTCATTCTGGACGTTATTGGTTACGCTAATGGTATCGTTACCCGTGGGTATTGCCGCAGCGATATATCTGGAGGAGTTTGCGCCACAAAATCGACTTACCGATTTCATAGAAATTAATATCAATAATCTTGCCGCGGTGCCGTCGATTGTGTTTGGTTTATTGGGACTGGCAGTATTCATTAACTTCTTTGGCATGCCACGCTCGGTTCCACTGGTTGGCGGTCTGGTGCTATCTTTGATAACTTTACCAACGATTATTATTTCTAGTCGTGCTGCAATAAAGTCAGTACCACCATCCCTTAGAGAGGCTGCGTTAGGTCTGGGTGCATCGCATATGCAAATGGTTTTTCATCACGTATTACCACAGGCAATGCCAGGTGTTTTAACGGGTGCCATCATTGGTATGGCTCAAGCATTAGGCGAGACGGCGCCCTTATTGATGATTGGTATGGTTGCTTTTATTGTCGATGTGCCTGACGGTGTATTGGATTCAGCAACGGTTTTGCCCGTTCAAATATTTTTATGGGCGGACAGTCCCGAGAGTGCTTTTACGGCGCTGACAGCAGCAACGATACTCGTGTTACTGGCCTTTTTGACAGTGATGAATGCCCTAGCCATACTGCTTAGAAATTATTTTGAGCGTCAACGTTAAATATCAACATTTAAGATGGCTTCATAGGTTGGATAAAAACATGCAGCAGAGAAATAAAAAAACGGCTTCTCCGAGCTTAAGCCTCGGGAATTTCGCATCCACTATTGGTGAAAACCTATTAAACGACGCTAAAATTTCAACGCGTGATGTGAATGTCAGCTATGGCGACAAGCAGGCAATTTACGATGCTTCATTGGACATCGGGCGTAATCAAGTTATTGCTCTAATTGGACCTTCAGGCTGTGGTAAATCGACTTTTTTGCGATGTCTTAATCGTATGAACGATACCATTGGGATCTGTAAAGTGAGTGGCAAGCTTATGCTTGATGGTGAGGATATTTATGCTAAAAAAATGGATCCAGTTTTATTAAGAGCACGAGTAGGTATGGTTTTTCAAAAGCCCAACCCCTTCCCAAAATCAATATACGATAATGTAGCTTATGGGCCGCGGATTCATGGTCTCGCTCGGAGTAATGCAG
>Ga0209710_1000156_pt1 | contig 75881 bp, 62 predicted proteins | sample ArcticOcean_MG_C_5_FD_187436 | JGI IMG/M metagenome (GOLD analysis project Ga0209710, IMG submission 187436) | Marine microbial communities from western Arctic Ocean - ArcticOcean_MG_CB4_138 (SPAdes) (version 2) | ecosystem: Environmental > Aquatic > Marine > Oceanic | place: Arctic Ocean...
CGATCAGACGCGCGTTCGTGGGGTACCCGCAGGTACGGCCTTGGGGCTTTCCCAAATCCCAACACTGTTTGCCGATTGTCCAGAGTAATTACGTAATACACATCACGAAAGACTGACACTTTTCGTTCACAATCGCAGTTCCTGGCCCGCGACCTACCTTTCGACGCGATTCAGGTCACCACGTTCGACGCGCTGAAGCGGTGGCACGGCAAAACAATCGAGCCGGACCGCCACCGAACGAAAAAAGAGCTCGCGCTTATGGGCGCCGCGGCTGGCGCGTTTACCGGGATAGTCACCACGCCCATGGACGTGGCGCGGACCGCGGAGGTTTGCGCGGCGCAGTTCGGCATCGAGTGCAAAGGCGCTTCTTGTGTTGTTGCGTTGATTCAAAAAGGAGGACCCCAGGTTTTGCTCAGGGGCGCCGTTCCGCGTGTGCTGGAAATCTCACTGGGAGGCGCGGTGTACTTCTCGGCGCTGGAAGCGGCGAAGCGGTCGTTGGGGTGGGACGATTTCGAAACAGGTTGCGGTGAGACACACGAAAAGGAGAACGAGAAGAAGCGACGATGACGCAGTGACATTATTATTTATCTAACCTTAACAGTGTTTAACAGTGTTTGTGTGGCGCGGTGTACTTCTCGGCGCTGGAAGCGGCGAAGCGGTCGTTGGGGTGGGACGATTTCGAAACAGGTTGCGGTGAGACACACGAAAAGGAGAACGAGAAGAAGCGACGATGACGCAGTGACATTATTATTTATCTAACCTTAACAGTGTTTAACAGTGTTTGTGTGACGTTCGTTTCTTTACGTGCCGAACTAAACCTCATCCGAACAGTGCGATCGACCACGAGGGTTTTTTTTAGAGAAAGGTCTTGAGTTTTATTCATAATCCGGTCTACTAGCTCACGCTGCTACTCCAACGCGTTAAGGTTTTTTTTGCTTTTGCCAAAAACCAAATTTTGGCAAAGCAACGACTTCGGCTCTTCCCAGAACTTTGTAGACGACGTCCCCGCTCTTCGCGGGCACGCCCGCACATCGCAGCGCGCGGGAGTGGTGGGGAACGAAGGATGAGTAGCATACTAAAGCGATGCCCGCACGGCAGGCGGAAAGACAGCTGCAAGGAGTGCAAACCCTGCCCTCACGGGAAGCTGGAACGCCACTGCGCAGCGTGCAACCCCTGCCCTCACGGTAGGGTGAAAGGCAACTGCGTGGCGTGCACCCCCTGCCCTCACGGCAAGAAGAAAGGCAGCTGCGTGGAGGGCAACCCCTGCCCTCACGGGAAGATGAAAGCCAACTGTGCGGCTTGCACCCCCTGCCCCCACGGCAAGCTGAAACACGGCTGCGCTGTGTGCAACCCCTGCCCTCACGGGAAGGTGAAACGCTGGTGCGCGTCGTGCAAAACGGAACGTGCCGGTCAGCCGAGTTCGAAGCGGATCAAGCGCGAGCCGGAGAGTTCGCCCGAGGTCAAGCTCGAGCCCCAGGTCAAGCAAGAGCCGTTCACGATTCAAGGCTACTTCGGGTTTGACACCGGGAGTTCGTGAAGGACGTTTAAGACGCGTTGTGAGGGAAAGGACACTGCATGACTACTACGACGTACCGGTCTCCACGACACGACTAACTAGTACCTGTCTCCGTCCCCCGAAGTAGCGCGTCGCCCCCCCCCCGATTTGTTCTTCTTCCGCACCTTGACGTGCAGCACCAGGTGCACTTTCCGTTCAAAGATTTCCTCTAAAATCGTCCGCGCGCGGATTCCAATCTGCCCGATTGCGCTCCCTCTTCGCCCGACCACGATTTGCTTAACATTCACCGAATCAACAACCAACGTCTGTTCTATTTTATACGCGCCGTTCCTGAAGTTCTCCCACGTGTCGTGAAGCGGCACGACGTTGTACGGTAACTCCTTGTGTAGGCGCTGGTACACGCACTCGCGGACCACCTCCACGGCTCGGTCTATGTTTGACTTATCCGTGCTTTGCGACGGGTCCAGCTCCCACCGCCGCAACGGGGCTTCATTCACGAAGTGCCCCAACACGTTCGCCACGCCCGCGCCTCGTTTCGCGGAGATGGGGAACAGGGACGTGAACGGGTGCAGTTGGGACAACTGCCGCGCCACGCTTTTCACCGCCCCCCGCGTGTCAGCGGTGAACAAGTCAACCTTGTTCAGCGCCAACACGCTGTTCGGAATCTGCAACCCGCTTTGCTTGGTGTACCGTAAAAGTTCCAGGTTATCCTCCGAGATAAAAAAGAAAGTGTCAGTCTCGTATGGGCAATCAGGGAGGCGGTGTGCGGTGGGTGGGAAACACGTACCTTCGCGGATGACAGTAAGCCGGTGACCCGCGGGTCGGGCCTCGTGGCTTGGCGGTGCGCGTCCACGATGAACAGCAGGCTGTCGCACGACGCCGCTGCGGCCCAGGCACTCGACACCTTCGCGGCGTGCTTCGGGTTCCGGTAGTGTTCCGGACCCACCACGCCTGGAAGGTCTATGAACAGAACCTGCGTGTCGCCTTTGGTGACGCACGCGATGGTTTCGCCTCTCGTGGTGTTTGTTTTCGGAGACACCGCGCTGACGTGCCCCCCAACCAAGGAATTCACCAACTGGCTCTTACCCGCGTTAGGCACCCCCACCACCCCCACACGGATGCAGCGCTGATTACCAACAAGCACCACATCTGGCGACAACGCCACCGCGCGCTTGGATAGCCGATCCGGTAACCGGTGACTTCCGTACTTTTGCTTTTCGGGGTTCTGTTCGAACGAGTTCAGCGCGGTGTCAGCGGCGCTGAGTTTGGTGGCATCACGCGAAGCACCGCCACCACCACTGACACCATTAACACCGTTTCCATCAAACGATCCTTCCTTCAGTTTCTGTTTCACCCAGTGCTCCCGCGAAAGCTCCTCCCGGGCTTTTTCCTTGAACAAACGAACCTCGTGCTGCATCCGCGCTCGCCTCAACCGTTCCGCCCTCGCGCCCCGCGACTCGTCCACCCGGTCGTCATCGCTGCGAATGCTTGGCACCACGCGAGGCGCGGAGCCGTACGGCGCCGCGTGCGCGAATCGCGTCCACGCGCGCAGGTGCGGGGGCGCGAAGATCGGCACAGGCACGCCGCCAAGCAAAGACGCCGGTCCCGACGCGGCAACACCCGCGCGCGCGCGTAGCCACGGCGTCGCCGCAGTCATCGCGCGTTTTGCGAAAAACGACGCATCCCGGGCTCGGGACGTCATCGCGGCTCCGGCGCTGTTTCACCGGGTCGAAGGCGCGCCAGGATCTGATGGGGGGCGGACGCGCACCGCCGACGGGTTCGTCGTAATCGGTCGGTCGCCGGTTCGTATATAACTGTTTTAGATCGAGGCCGCGGGTTATCCGACACGTACTTCCGCGCGCGCGCGGTTGCGAGTTCGCGATGGGTGACCTCGCGTACCTCGATTCGGAGCGCGTTTTCTATCGCGCCTCGGCGGTGGAGACCGCGAAGCCGGCGGTGGTGAAATCGGTGACCGCGGGCGGTGTGTTGCAGGTGGTGGTGGATGGGAACAAGGCCAAGATCGAGGTGCCCGATGCCAAATCTTCCCTCGCCCGGCGGTTCGCGGAACACGAGCGCGTGCTCGTGACACCTGACGGCAAAATAGAGATCGGCAAGAAAGACAACACCCCCAAAGGCACGAGCGCGGTGGTGACCGACGTGGACGTTTCGGTTTGGCCGCCGACGTACATGATCAAGGAGGATGGCAAACCAGGGCACCGGCAGGGTGTCGCGCGAAACATGGTGGCGACGACGTTGGCGCTGCTCGTCGCCGCGGACGAGGCGGCGAGTGAACTGCTGGAAAAGGAGGAGAAGGAAGCGCTTGCGCGCGACGCTGTGGCGGAAATGAAAGCACAGAAGCAGGCGGCGAAGCGAGCGGCGGCGGAGGAGAAGGCGCGGGAGGAACGGGAACAGACGACGGCGATGGGCGCGGAAACGCAAGCGGAGACGAGTGGACTGTCCGCGCCGCCCGGATTCGCCAAGGCGCCCCCCGGGTTCGAACTCGCGGGCGACGCATCCGCCACAGCACAGGCACGGGAGGTCGCCGTGGCGAAAGCAGACGCGAAGGCGAAAGCAAGGGAGACGCAGGAAACCGCCAAAGCAAGTAGGGCGGCGGCGGAAAAGGACGCCAAGAACAAAGCAAAGAGGGACGCGCAACGCGCGCGGAAAGCGGCGGACGCGGCGGGGCGGGCGGTTGTTGAAAAGGAAGAAGCAGTCGCGGAAGCGATTCGGGACAAGGAAGAAGCTGTTGCTAAAGAAATTCAGGACACGGAAGAAGCCGCGGCCAGGGCGATTCGGGAGAAAGGCGCCGCCGCGGACGCGAAGCAGGCGGCGGCGATCGCGGAGAAGAGGCGACGGAAGCTCTCGCAGGAGCTTGCGAACGAGGTTGAAAAAAACGCGCGCGCGGCGAACGAATTGGCGTCGAAGAAAGCGTGTTTGGCTGTAAGAGCGTGTGCGGAGGAGACGGATGGTGCCAAAAAAGAGACGCGAACCCGCGAGGCAAACGAAGCAGCGCTGGCGAAAGCGCGCGCGCAACAAGAATTGGCGATCGCCGCAACGAACGCGTTGTTGGCGGCGAAGAGCACGGCGCAGCGCGCGAAGCTTTTGGAGAAGGAAAGAAAGAAACAGGCGCGACGGGTGGAAATCGACAGGGCGCTGCGTGACCTGGGGGCGGATGACGATTTGCTCGCGCTCGTTACGCCGGGCGGCGTTGCGCGCGCGCACGTCACGGAGGAGGACGAGCCGGGCGCGACGGCCGGGGGACGGCGGAAAAACGCAAACGCGGCGAGCAGAAAGAAGAGGAAATCGCAAACGCAAAAGGACAAGAAAAAAAGAGAGGGCGGGCGTTTGACCGGCGCCGCGGAGACGGCGCTTCAGGAAGAAGCCGCCGGGTCATCCGACCTGGCGCTGGTGTACGTGGTGTGTTTAGGGCTCTTCGCGTTGCTCGCCGCGGTGGCGGTGTGGGCGTATACAAATTTGCTGTGAGTTGGGCGCGACACGTCGCTTTTTGATGAACGGGTAATTTGGAAACTTCGCCGGTCACTTTTTCTGTTCGACCTCTGCTTCGCTACTTAGACTCTTTCCTTTCCTCCGCGACAGCACACGCCGAAACTTCTTGGACGCGCCGAAACAAGGCACACGCGCGATGTCGTCGTTTGCTTCGTGTCATTTCGGGGCGGGAAAGGGCGATATTCTCTTTCGGAAGCTTCCGACACACCACGACGCGCTTGCCGCGGCCAGCACCACCTCGCCTGGGGATCGCCCTGGCACCATGTGTTACACGATCGGCACGAACAACCAACCGGTGTGTCTTTTGGCCACTGCCGAGGTCGATAGCACCGGCGACAGCGCGTCTCCGGCGGTGTCGGGAGACGGCTTCGGGGACTTTTCCCCGTCGTGGTTCGCGACGGAAGCGGAAGCACCGCCCGCGTCCCCGGTGAAAGGCGCGCCAAGCGCTCGGGTCAACCCGGCCGTGTTCACCATGCCCCTCTCGCTCGGCCAGCCCGTCTCCGAAGTCGTCAACAGCGCCTCCGAGACCCCGCGCGTGGACGATACAGAGTTGGAAGCGTACGCGCCAAACGCGTTTGCGTTTGACGCCGAAACCCTGGCGGCGACTCAGGCGCGCGAAACCCCGCGCGTTTTCACCGCCCCCGCCGCCTCCGTGTTTCCCATAACACCGAGCGCCTCAGACGCGGATTTCGTGGCGTCCTCCGCGCGCGAACCCATCGCAGCGTACGCGTTGCGCACCCCGCCGCCCGCGCACTTCGCGCAGATCGCAGCCGCGGCGAGTTTCGGGCGAGACCACAGACGCGGACGCTGTGGTCTTTCCGTGGAACCAAGAAACTACGCGGTTTTTAACGTCGCAAACGCGAACGTTTCGGACGACGAGTGGCGGCTGGACGACACGGAATCTCGACCCCCGAGGCTGCCTCACGGAACACAAGAAAATATGCTCCACGGAACCGGCTCCGCGTTAAGAGCGCTGATCGAGCAAATCGCCAGGCCGGGGCATCGGCCGTGATGAGTAGGACGCGAGCGGTTTGCGTTTGCGTTTTTTTGGTTTTGGCAATTTTTGGCCATGGCCAAAAAAATCGCCAGCCGGCGATCGCCACGAGTAGCCACGACTAGCCAATAGCACACAGCGCGCAGTTTCGACACCACGATTTTTAGGACGAGGTACCCGGTGCATAGCTAGTTAGTCACACCAGGAGCCCGCAACAGTAGCGGAGGTCGAGATAGTCAATGTGTTTAAGTGTATACATTAGCGCGTTAAACAAAAAAATCAGTTTGTTACGCCGCGACTTTCGCGGCTGCTCCTTCTCCCTCCCCTGCTAGTTGGTGTCGTTTTTCTTTTCGCGACCCATCTTCCATCTTCGCCCCTCCGCTGATTGCGGCGATGACCACGGAGATGAACGTAACCCCGAGCGCGCCGCCGAACCCGAATACCATCATCTGACCGATTTGAAGCCCCATCGAGGGTCGGCCCGCGTTGTCGTACGGGCTCGTGAGCTGGTTACCCACCGGCGCTTGCTGGTGTGCCACCTCGCCGGTGGGTCGCGGCGCACCAACCACGGTGGTCTGGTTCGTGGCTTTGTTCCACCAGTAACTCGCTCCCGTGTTGTTCGGGTCCCATACCTGCGTCCATCTTGACTGCACCGCGAGTCCGGTTTCCTTTCGTCCCACGGGTCGTCGTGATGACTTGGCGTACCACCGTTCCGCACCCCTAAACTGCTGCGAAGAAACACAAACGCGCTCGTTCACGCCCTCAAACGCACCGCGCCCCGCAAATCGAACCAAACCGCGCAACATCGCGCACCGCGCGCGCCTCGCGATGGGACGTCCGCTTGATTCGACAACAGGTCAGGACAACACACATCAAAAAGAAAACCGTTGTTGCTTCGTCGTCGATCGCGGAACAGCTTCACTCCCTGTGGCACCTCCTCACGATGTCCATGTTGCCTCTCGGCGTCGCCCCCCCCGGACTGATGACGGACGCGAGCGGTGGCCGGCATCCGCGAGCGGTGGTGCGGAAACCGGTCGAGCCGCACGTGGCGGTGCTCATGTTCGCGGTGTTCGTGGGCCTCGGCGCGTTGGTGGCGGGTGCGGTGACGAGCCACGAATCCTTGTGCAAGTTCCACGACGGACCGCACTTGATGCCCACGCGATTGACGATCCACCAGAACTACTTCGACAGCGCCAAGCAACGCACGCGGCCTATGTACAAACCCCCGTCTCGGTGGGTGTTCTTGGGCTGGATCGTGCTGCACGCGGTGTCCGGGTTCGGGGGGTATTTGTGCTGGGTGCGACACGGGTTTGTGTCAAAGCCCGGCCGCGACGCAGCGATGGCGCACCTCGCGTCCGTGGTGCTCCACGCCACCTGGGTGCACGTTTTGTTCGTACACCGCGCACTGTGGCTAAGCGTGTGGCTGGGACGAATAAGCACCGGGGTTCTATTCCTCGCGGTGGTGGTTTTGGGCAAAGCGCGGTTCGAATCAGGCGCCATGCACGTCCCGCTCGCGTTCGCCACGTGGAAGCTCGCGGAATTCACGGTAAACGTAGCGGCGGCGAATTAGGGGAACGAATTTGGGGAACGAAGAGCCGAGAGCCTAGTGCTCTGACCCACGATTGATTAACATCCCGTCGCGCGTACTCTACAAAAGCAACCAGCTTCCTTTAAACCGCACCAGTCGTCAAGAGCGACTCTTTCGTTTTCGCCACAAGCTCGCTCCAGCGAAACGCCGGACCGGGGCCGTTTCGCGTCGCGTCGACGTGGAAGTTCCCGAGCACGCCTCGGTACGAATGCCGCCGGTCGTCCGTGAGCTTTTCGCGACACACGGAAGGGTACCTTTCCGTGTTGTCGCTACTGTCGCTACGGACCGTGTCACTAAACGAAAAACCAGCCTCCATCTTCTCGTCTTCCAGAGGGTACCCCAAACGCAACAACGGAAACGCGTGGAGCAACGCGGCGTAGAGCTTGCAAAGCGCGACCGTCTGTTTATCACTAAACGGCGCCTGGACGTAGGTTTGGCCGTTCACCACGCCTCGTACGAAATCTACGTTCTCCACGCAGTTATCCCCGTCCTCCACGTCGAACGGGGTGGTCCCTAAATCCTCCGGCTCCCGAAACGCGCCGAGCGACGCGAGCGTCACGCCGATTGAAACGTCGTCCGCGTCCCCCGCGTGCCACGCCCGTTCCATCACGTCCAGGGTTTGGAAAATACGCCCGTCGATATCGAGCAGGAAATGGCAGCTCAACCCTTTGTCGTGGTGCATCGCTTTGAAACCCAAAGAGGAGTTCCCGCACGCGTCGTGGTGAATCACCAACTGCGTGACGCAACGTTTCAGGTCAGCCGCGTCGGTGACGAGCGAGCCGCGCGGGCCGCGGGGAGGAGTAGCAGTCGTACCAGTAGCACCAGTAGCAGTAGTACCACCAGAAGCACCCACACGTCGTTTCAAGCGTCTGCTTCCGTACCGTTTAACTTCGCCGAACACGAGCTCGGGTGGATTGTTTTGAGTCACGTTCCGCTGCGTCGCGGAGGCGCCCGGCGCGGTGTCCAGGGGAAGCGCCGGGGTGGTTTTGTACCCGTCGAAGCCGCCCTGGTCGATCCAGGTAACAACCTTGTTTGGGGCGCCACTGTGTATCCACGTCCCAGCTACGCAAATCTCGTCCCCCACCCGGGGGTGGGGGGGGAGAGGCGAGGAGAACGCGTTGCTCATGGCGACGACTTGACGAGGTTTTTTTTTTTTCGGGAGGACGCAACCCTAAATCCGATCGCCCGACGTGCGGTTTGTTCAACGTAGGACGACAGCGCTAGCACTACTAGGTCCTAGTGTTGACGCGTTGCTTGTTGTCCGTCACGTGCAACAACCCTAACCGCTTACTTCGGCCCCAACCCGAGCAGCGCCGCGTGCTGCAGCTCCGCCGCGTGCGCCAACACGGACTGCACGTCGTTCAGCGCTTTGAGCTTTTTACGCGCGTTCGCCTTACGGGTCTTGCTGACTTTCCAAAACGCGTGCGTTTTCCACACCAGCCCTCCTCGCGCGTTCGGGCCTTTCTTGACCGCCTGTAAAACCGCGCTGAGGAACATCGGGGGACGGGGTGCGCCGGGAGGTGTGGGATGCGGTGGATCGATCCAAAATGGAAAAGCGACTCAAGTTGTTTGGGGACGATTTATTTCACACGAAAACTGCCCGTGTCATCGATGTCATCAGCATGACGCGACACCTGCACCTTCAGTTTTCACCGCACCGGCCATGCGCGCGATCTCCGCCCACCCGCTCGTGGCTGTAAGGGACTCACCCCACGCCTCGTCTCCACGCGTGAGACGCGCGGGGTATTTTACGCCGCGCGCTTCGAGGGATTCGGGCTCTCGATCTGCTGGTGGCGATGATTCACAAGCTGGCCTCGAGGTCGTGCGGTACGGGCTTTTCGGGGGAAGCGCGGCGACGTATCCACTAAGGGCCTTGGATGACCGGAAGAGGGCCACTGATGCACACACGTCCACGTCCTACGACTCCTCCCGAAAGGTAAACGCGGCGACGACGATTTACGAAGATGGCCCGCTCGATGCGTTGGCAATTTCGTTGTTCAACCACAAGCTCCTGTCCACGGTGGAGGACGCTTCGGACGGGTACGGGACGCGGTTGAGCTCAATTGAAAAAGAGGGGTTACCGAAACGCGGTTTCGCACGACTCGTAGCGCTGGCGGCGAAAATCGGCAGTAGCGGACGGCCGGCGGAGGCGCAAACACGAGTAGTAACGCAAACGCTGCTCTCCCTTATTCCTCCACCGGTTCGGTTTTTGTTCAAGAAACTAATAAAACCGAGCAACTGGGTGGACGAAATGAACGCCAAAATCACGGTCGGCGCGTTCGCGTGGCTGGTGGGGCCGTGCGAGGTGGTTCCTAGGGATAGGGACGGCACGATGGCCGCGGTGAAGCTAAAGAAGTGCAGGTACCTGGAACAGTCCGGGTGCGTGGGGTCGTGCGTGAACTTTTGCAAAAGGTGCGTATTTCCATTTACCACATTCCGCAGACTGATTGCCCATACGAGACTGACACTTTCGGCTTTTATCTCTCCAGGCCGACGGAGAGCTTTTTTTTGCAAGCCTTCGGCGTGGACGCGCACTTAGCGCCCAACCACGAAGACGGGTCGTGTTTGATGACCTTCGGCCAGCCGGCGCCAGTTGACGACCCCGCGTTTCAAGAACCGTGCTACGTGACTTGCGTTAACGCAAAGGATACCGGTAGTCGTGGGGATAGCGGGAAGGACACGAGTGGTGGTAGTTGCGGGCCGTGTCCGAAACTAGGAAACCAAAGGAGTTGAGTGTAGTTTTGGTAAGGACCTCTTCGTCAACAAAGTAGATTAGACTAAGTAATTCCCTGTGTGTAAAATATTCACGTATCATCACCGTCTCGGCAGCAGCGGCGGGAGCTCCACCCCCCCCGGGTGTCCCTTGGGGGGTCGGTCGTCGTCCAGGCCGAACCGCGCGTACCCCCCGCCCGACGACCGCCCCGCGGTTTGTTTAAGTTCGTTCCACTTTTCTTGAAACAAATCGTTTCCTTTTTTCGCCGCCGTCACCGCCGTTCGCAGCGCCGCACCGCCAGCCCCTCCGTTCGTGGCGTCCGTATCGAGCCACCCTGATTGTTTTCCGTAATAAACGACCCCAACACCCAACGCGATTAAACAAAGAAGCGCGATGAACCCAGTCGGGGCGACTGAAGCGGTCGCTTCTTTGACAACCGGAGGCGGCGGCGGAGGTGAGGTGCTCGGCTCCGCACCCCCAGTACCATCTGTAGCGTTTCCAGTCCGTTCAGTGTTATTATTCCTTTCCGATTTGGTTGCGTCACTACTATTCGTATCATTAGCGCCATCACCGCCACCACCCCGTGTTCCGTGTTCCGCGAGCATCGCCGCGCAGTCGGTAACCGCCAAGCCAACCGCCCCGCCGCCGCCGTTCGCGTCCATGTCGTACTCCACTAAAACGTTCCGCGTGGTGATTCCCCCGACCAAAGTTCCGGACTCGCCGTTGTCCATCACGCCCAAACAAAACGCGTTGTCAATTTTCCCGTGAATGAACAAGTAGTTGCCCGGGGGCAGGTTCAAACTCAACTCCCCCACGAACGCCAGGGTGAGGTTGGGAAAGAAGTTTTGTAACGTCTTTTCGGTGGGGCGTAAATCGTGCGCCGAGTTTGACTCGTGAAGGTTCTCTCCATCCAGCGCCGCAACCCCGTAGCACACGTCTTCCGGGAAATCCGGGTCCGGGCCGGGAACTAGGACTAGTTTCTTGTCAGACGCGATATGACCATCTAGCAAGGTTTTGAAGGACGTGAACACCGGTGTCGGGACGTACGTGAACGTGGTCCCACTGTCCAACACCGTGCCGTACGCTCGTCCCGAAAAGTCACCCTCCGCCGCGACGCGCGCCATCCCCAAACGCCACTCCGCCGTGGTCACGGTGTAATACGAAGGGTGCGCCGGGTTTCGAACCAGGGGGGTGTATTTAAGTAACGAAACGCTTAACGACGCGTTTTGTTGATTTGGGTCAAGACTATTTGCGTCAAGACTATTCTGAGGAACCTTGCCAAAGGACACCGCGCCGCCGCCGTCGAAGCCGCCATAGCACAACGAAAACGCGTCGCGCAATCCGTGGCGTTTCGCGAGCTGGTGCTGGAACGAATTCGCCCCGTTCCCGAGGCCCTGGATTGTAACAGAAAAGTGTCAGTCTTGTTTGGCAAACGTAGGTGCCTGGATTTGGGAAATGCAATACGTACCATCAGCCCGTCCGCTACTTGGGCGTGAATCCCACCTGTTTCTTTCGTGGTACACCCGAAAACCACCGCCTTGTCGCCGTACCCGCCGCCCAAATTAACCACGTCTTTCACCAACCTGCCGCGTACGGCGCTGCCCTCGGCGTAACTCTTTTGGTAGACGCATTGCGAATTTTGTGAATCCGACCCGGCACACCCGCCTTCGTGGCAATCCTCGGTGCCGCAATTCACCTTTTCGCTTGTTGTCGAGTCTTCAACGTTAAACGGTGGCGCCCCCGTGTGCCCTCCGCACTGGGACCCGCAATCGGAACAAGGCACGTACGTCAACGTGCTTCCCGTATCCACTATGACTTGGAACTGTTTCGGTGGTGTCCCCAAACGTAAGTCCACGTAGTAATACCCGTGCTCCTTGACACTGCCGTGCAGGGGAAGCGTGGCGAAATCGGAGTCGTCGTCGCCTTCTTGAAGAAGCGCGCGTCGGCGTCGGTGGTGGTCACGTTCGCGCGCAGCTGTGACGCTGAACCCGCCGCGGTGGGTCATCGGGACCATCAGATGATGGCCATCGAATGTGTTGAGATTTTGCCTATCGAAATTCGGTGCCGCCTCGGAACGCACGCAGTAGTTAGTCAACATAAGGAGACACGCGAACACGCACGCGCGCGCGGCGCGACTTCGCATCGTCGGCCACGCGCGGCATGAGCCAGACGTGGCTGCCATACCGACCCAGACGGCAGGGCACGCGCGCTCACGTCTGGAGACGACGCGGTAGCGCGCCCACAGAATTCGGAAGACTTTCGTTTTCGTTCGTTGAGAAAGTTTCGGCGGCGTTTCACCGATCGAACGAATTGCGCCGCCGCCGACACCTCCTCACACCCTGCCGCGCCCACCTGCTACGATGGACGCTTTGTTCGCGAACTCCTTAGGCGAGTCCGCGCTGGTGCAGACTCGGCAGTGCGAGGACCCGGTGAAAGGCAAAGGCGTTTTCTCGCTTCTGCCCCTCGGCGTGGGCGTCGTGGCGATGCGCGATTTTCCAGTCGCGTGGTGCACCTCACACGAGCTTTCGTCGCTCGCGCTTGAGGACCCCGCGGAGGCGCTGCCGGTGCCTCACAAGACGTGCGCCACGTGCTCCGGTTTTGTGGGTACGTTGCACACGCAGCTCGGTGCGTTGCTTGAGGCGCGAAACGCGTTGAGGCCGGTGTCCGAGTTGGCGAAAGGCAAAGGCGCCACGAAAGCCACGAAATCCGATGGTAGCCCGCCTTCGGTGAAAAACGTGCCGTTGCCGAAATCGCAGAGCCAGCCCACGACGCTGAAACCGACGATCAGCAGTAAGGACAACAAGGTGTACTGCAGTAAGCAATGCGCATCCGCGCCTGAGCAGAAAATGCAAAACGCTAACAACACAAGCTGGGCCAAGTTCAGCGCGAGCCTCGGCGAGATCCCGCGCGCCGATCGACGGTCGTTGCTTCTCGCGGCGAGGATGCTTTCGGGCGCCGTCGCGGGGGGCCCGAAGTCGAACCCTTGTGAAGCCGCGCGGCTGATTCAAAGCGACTACATCTGGCAATTGCTGGACCGAGACGCGGATGCGGAACAAGGCGTGCGCGAGGCGCTGACCGCGGCGTGGCCTGACTTGCTCGGCGCGCTCGTTGCCGCGCACGGCGCGGCGGCGGTCACCAAGTGCGAGCGCGTTTTCCTCGCCGGCTTCGAAGGTTCCGGGGCCAAACCCGGGCTGGCCACGTTCGAGGGGTACGCGGCCCTATGCGGTGCCGCGCAACGAAACGGCATGTCCGTCAAAATTCCAAACCCACTCACGCGGTACGTTGCAAGCACGCCCGAGGCGGGCGCAGCACCTTTTCCGTTGAAGCCGGCGGTGAAGTGGTTGCTCGCGCAGGTTGACTTGCGGAACGCGCAGCGGGTGGCGGAGGAGGAAAGGGCTGTTTTCGGCGGCGGCGGCGACGACGACGAGGACGAAAGCGACGACGACGACGACAGCGACAGCGACGACGAGCTCGAGCTCGGGGATGAGCAAATAACAATCGACTGGGGACACGATTGCCGGTTCGAGTGTGTTGGTTTGTTCCCCGCCGCGCGGGGCGCCGCGGTTTTCCCCTTGGCGTCCGGACTGAACCACTCGTGTTCCCCGAACTGCGAAATCGCGTACGTCGATGACAACGCGGTGATCGTAGTAACCACGCGGGCCGTGACGCTTGGCGAGGAGATGACGATTTCCTACGTCGACACGCAAGGCACGGACGACGAACGAAGAGAAGAGCTCTCGGAGGTGTACGGGTTCGAGTGCGGGTGCGAGCGGTGCGGGGTGCGAGACACTAAACCGGCGGGGAAGGCAACACCAGCCAAGGCTGCGAAGAAAGCGACGCCCGCTAAGAAAGCGACTCCCTCCAAGAAAGCGACGCCAAAGACTGTTAAGACAACGACTCCGAAGGCTGCTAAGAAAGCGACGCCCACTAAAAAAACCACGGCCAAAGCGGCTGCGAAGAAAACGAGCGTGGCGTTGACAAATGTACCCGCCGAGAAGACGCCCGGCGCCAAAACCCCCACCGCGAAGCGCAAAGCGGCGTCCACTGAAACGAACGCGAGCGCGGCGAAAAAGCCACGATCGGCCACGAAGTAGACGAAAACGAGGGTACTAGGTAGTATAGGGCACCGTACATGTAGATACAAGGTTGTGAGATAATTTAACTTCACGTTTTGTTCATTTCGACCTCATTTCAATCAAACTTCGTAAAACGCACATCTCTCTCCGCCCGCGCACTTGGCGCCAAACCAACCAACCCGCCCAGAAAATTTGTGACCCGGCCGGTTAAATCTGCAGCGCCTGCGTGTTGGACAGCACCGCGTGCGACAGCGCGTAGGTTTTGCTGGTCAGCGCTTTGGTTTTCTCCACCACGAGTTCGTGGATGGACGGCGCGTCCGTGGCCATCACCACCGTGCCGGCTTCGCTGTCGATCTTCGCGTTGAGCTTCGTGGACCGAATCAGGTTCACGATCCACCGCTCCGCGCCATCCTTGTCCATCCCGAGCTTCGCCGCAAGCGCGGCGATGTCGATCCGCTGGTGAATCCTGCAATAGGTTTCGAAAATGAAAAGCCGCGCGTTTTCGTTGAACTCGTCTTTGCACCCGACCAAAAAGAAATCGTTCTCCAGAACCGCGTCGCACTTCTTCAGCTCATCCTGCGCGCCGTCAAAGTCGTACTCCACGAACAGTTTCACCAGGAATTTCGTTACAGGGTCGCTGTAGGTTTCGTTTCGCAAAATCTTGACCAAGTCTTTAAGCATCACGCGTCTTCGTTTGTTCACCACGACCGCGGCGGCGAGGTACCGCAGTAAGTGCGGCGCCTCCGCTTGGATGGACTGCATGTACCGCTCCTGGAAGAAAAGGTCGATGATGGCGTTCCTGCCGTTTTCGTGGTTGAAAAACACGAACAAACTCCAGTGCACCAGCCACGTCCGCGCCCGCGTTTGCGCCAGCGGATTGGGGTACCCCCGGTTCTCCACCAAGTCTTTCAGCCGGTTCATGTCCTCCACCGCGGCGTCCCACTGCTGGTTCAAAATGTCGCTCGCAAACTTCCCCCAAAGTGCGGACGCGCCGCGGTCGTCGTTCGTGTTTAAGCTCCGGTAGTGGTACAGGAACTCGGACGATGCGTTGTAGTTGCCGCACTCGAACTGGAACTTGGCGTAGTGGAACAGAGATTCGACGTCTTCGGTTTCGATTTGATGCGAATCGCGAAGCAAGGTCAGGTTGTACTGCTTATCGCTCCTCAGGCTTTTCACCAAAGCCGGGTTGGACAGGAACGCCACAATCTTCTTCGCGTTGTGTTGTAGCTTTTGCAAGTTCGCGATGACCTGTTCACGCCTCACGGTCATCTCGGAAGGGGCTTCCGTCGCCGAGTGCAGGCTTTTGTAAATGTCTGCCGCGAAGTCGATCATGTTTGTTTTGGAAAGCAACGCGATCTTCGCTTCCAAGATCTCGTGCTCGGGGTACACCCGCCTGGACTGCAGGAACTCCAACAGCGGAAACACCAGGTGCCGGTCCAAGTGCTTACCCAGCTCGCTGGTCAGGTCGTACTTCGCCGCATCGGTTGACGCCATGGTGTTACGTGTGTGTGCGATCTGGGGTAGAAACCCTTGCGAAAGGGACGATCGTACAGAAACCCTGCGGCGTGCGTGTTGACGCTTGACGCTTAGCTTACTGGTTGTCGCGTTTAGGGAACGAGCCACGGAAAATTCGCGCTACAGCGAGCGAAAACACACAGACGGTGAACGCGCGTGGGGGCGGCGACGGCTAGCCCGCGCCGTGTGAAGAGGGCGCGGACGGCGGCGTGGACGGCCCAGAAATACCGATTTCCTTTTGGCGGCGGTTTCTGTTGGTTTTTGTTTGTGACTAATTGCTCACTTGAAGTTACAATTTACAAGAACGTCCGACTAATTAACCTGTTGATCTGTTGTCTTTTTGTCTTTCACAAAAAACACGCTCGTCCCCAAAAAGCAAAAACCAAAAGAAGTCGTTGTTGCCGTTCCGGTTTCGTCTCGTTTTGGTCAACTCCGATTTCGCCGCGGCACTTCCCGCGGCGTCGCGCGGCCTGGAGACGGCTGTGAGGTGACGGGCGGTACGGGCGTCTTGGTTTGTTTTTTGGGTTTCGCGTGGCGACGAGTTCTGGAGGCGTTGACAAGTGCTCGAGCTTTCGCGTGTGTGTGTCTTGAGGCGAGGCGTACGACGACCTTTCCAATCCGAAATGGGGCGAGGCGCTGCGGTGACCATGAATCCACCCTCCACGAGCGACCGCGCCGCGGGCGGGCTGGCTTCGCAAGGTCAACACAACCGCAACGGAAGCATGTTCGAAACGTTCGAGCCCAAAACGCAAAGCGCGCGGTACGAGCGCGCGCGGGTGTGGGGTATCGACTGCGCGGATGTGTTGCGGTGGAAACGTTGGGAACCGGGTGGGACTTATGTCCGATCGGTGGTGCTGAAAAACACATCCACCAAGGCGGTTAAGGTGAAGTACAAGCTCCCCGCGACGCGGTACTTCGAGATGGAGTTCCCCGAAGTGATCAAGCTTTCGCCCGGGATGAGCGTATCGGTGGACGTCACGTTCCGCCCGATCAAACGCGAGCAGTACGACGATTTCGTTGAGTTCAAAGTCGCGGGGTGCGGTTCGTTCCGGGTGGCGGTGGTGTGTCCGCTTCCCGTTTTGTCGTTGCAGTTGCCGCCGATTTGCGACCTCGGGTACGGCGCGGTGAACCAGGTAATGTCGAAAACCCTAAGCTTCACGAACGACGGAGACGTGGACCTGACGTACGAGTGGCGACTAGATTTGCCGTTCCACTTTGAGCCGAAAAGCGGAGCGCTGGCGCCGGGACAGACCGCGACCGTGACGTGCGAGTTCACGCCCACGGACGCCACCGTGTCCGTCGCGTCCGCGGCGTGCCTCGTTACCCCAGCGCACGACTTCCACGACGGAGGTGTTACTTGTCCTTTCGCGATTGACGTCCGGGCGGTGGGTAAGTACCCGTTCATCCGGCTCTCGGATAAGGAGCTCGACTTCGGGCAAGTCTCCGTGGGCAAAACCGTGGAGAAAACGATCCGCGTTTTGAACCAAACCCCCGTCGTGGTGAACGTGCAGTGCACGAGGGACGCGGCGGAGCACGACAACGTGTTCAAGTGCAACGCGATGGCGTGGAAAAGCGACAAAAGCATCGGCTTACAAAGCCACGAGTACGTGCGAATAAGCTACACCCCGTCCGCGCCTGGGACGTTTTCCAACGAAACCTGGAGCTTCACCACGCCGGGGGGCGCGCGTTCGGCGATGCTTCGCGCGACCGGGACCGCGGTCGGCCCGTCCGCCTCACTCACCGTGTCCACACTTCAGTTCGGAAGCGTCGTGGCTGGTACCTCGGTGAAACGGATCTTCGACGTCCGCAACCACGGCGACGTTTCCATGTTTTGGCAAATCGACAGTGACAAGTTTTGTACGTTCGGCTTGGACGTTGATAGAGGGACCGTTTCGCCCGGTGAGGCGCAACGGGTTTTGGTCACCTTCGCGCCGCACGAAGCCGCTAATTACCACAAGCGTTTGTTGGTGTTAATCAAAGACGCCTCGCCCCTCGCGATAGACGTGGTGGGTACGTGCTACGACTCGCAAAGACGACCGGCGCCCATGTACCTGTCGCACGTCGAGACGTACCGTTCGCTTTGCGCGTCGTCTTTGCTCGCGCCGGGCGCGCCTCCCGTTTCCAGTGACCGACCCCCGTTCGAGGAAGAAATCGTCGCCGCCAGAGCGGACGCGGAGTTACCGCGAAACACGTTCGCGTCGTTTTTCCGGAAAGACCCGTTTAGCGCGGTTTCGGTCGACACGACGGAGGTTGATTTCGGATCGTGCTCGCGTTTGAAACTGGGCGAGGCGAAAACGGTGGTCGTGACGAACACCAGCGTTGTGAAAATGACGGTTTTTTGGGGCGGTTGCTTTGTTGCTAAGGGAACGGGGGGCGACGAGTCGGTCGGGACACACACGCAACAAGTCACGAAACGCGAGGAAGACGTTCCTCCGTTCGCGGTTTTCCCCGAATCGGCGGATATCAAACCCGGCGAAACGCAGCCGTTCCGCGTGGTGTTCCGCCCGGAAAAAGACCACAAGCACTACCACCGCCAAATCGAGTGCTTTGCGTACGCAAAGAGCATGCGGAGTTTCCGGCAAGTGCAAGACGGGAACTTCACGCCTCCATGGTGCGTGCATGTACGGGCGATGGGGCACACGTTCGGGCAACTGGGAGGGAGCCGGATAGGGTTCGTACCGAAGGTGCGGTTCAGCGTCGGGAACAACGCCCTGTTGTTCCCGCCGACCGTCAAAGGGGACGTCTCGTACCAAACCGTGGCACTGATCAACGACGGCGATATCGACGTGGGGTTCGAGTTTCCGGGGAAGCGATTGGCCCCGCGGGTGGGGCGGGTGAGTTTGTTCGGAGGTGGGGGGAACACCGCAGATGCGTTGTCCTTGGGTGACGGTGGGAACGACGACGCGGATGAAGACGAGTGCTCAGTCGCGACGGACCGCGCCGACCGCGACCGCCGGTTGCCGCAACACTCGCCGTTCGCGTGCTATCCCACCAAAGGCGTGGTAAACGCGAATTCCTTCACCCTGATCACGTTCAGGTTCGACGCAAACGACACGTCAAAGAAACGCGAACCGGTCGTGTGCGTTTTGAACGGCGACGCCGAACACGCCCTGGCGCTGGACGTCAGAGGTACGTGTTTTGCGTTTCCCAAATCCAGCCTCCCTGTTTGCTGCCCCTCTTTGAGTATTTACTGTGCACTACTGGTAAATCTTACCAGTACTCGCGGCTCTTACAAATACATCACAAGTGCCCTGTTTGCGGAATACAAGTTACGAACACCACCAGAGACTGACACTTTGTTTGTTTCATTCAAAGCGGTCGGGTTTTTGCCCAAGCTCCGCATCGGCGCGTACGACTCGTTCGCGTTCAAACCAACGTGCGTCGGCGCGGTTGCGACCAGGGAGGTGGACATCACCAACCTGTCACGCATAAACGTTTTGTACGAGTGGGCGATTCCGGAAAAATTGAGGGACGTGCTGTGCGTCGCGCCGCAAGGCGGCATCGCGCGCGGCGGCGAAACCGTGAAATCGGTGTGGAGTTTTTTCCCCAAAAAAATGAAAAAGCTGAACCTGAAAATTCCCCTAACAGTGCGAGTACCGAACTCGTACGAAAAGGACACGAAAACTTCTGCGATTGGGCGGACGATTGATACGTTTGCGGGTGGGTCTGGTCAGCAGACGACACCTGCCGAAGAGCTGGTGCACGTTTCTGTTGCAGCCGAGGGGGTTTCTGGGCGCGTCGCGATGCGGCCGCTCTCGTTAGATTTCGGACCCCAAATCGTGGACCAGCCGTCCGTGAAAAGAATCGAGCTGGTAAACGAAAGCGGCGGCGTGATTCGTTTTCGTCTGGAAACCGTTTTCGACGACGAGTGCACCGAGTTCGACGCTGATGTAACGTACAGCGAAAAAACAGGCCTCGTCCCCGCGCGTGCCGGGAAGTTCATCGACGTCAAGTTCACGGGAAGGCACCGGCAACACCGGGTTTCGTTCAAAATCAACTGCCACACCGTGGACGCGCCGTTTTCGGGAACGATGAGCAAATTCGGAAAGCAAACCGCGCCGCCGTCGCATTCGATGCTGTCGTTGGTACCTTCGCAAGACACGAACGTCGATCCCGACGATCTCGACGAGCCCCCGCCGTGCGTTGGCGTCTGCGCCAGCGCGAGCTACCCCGCGCTGCGCGTACGGGACGTCGCGTGCGTGTTCGTGGCGAAACCGGTGCTGTGGAAACAGCTCTCGATTAACGATTTGAACAAATCCCTCGCCCTTACCCCGACGCCTTTCGAAATGAAACAGCACCGCCTAGGAGGGCTTGACGGGAGCTTCGCGTCTACGCGGAACATTTCCCAGGTGCAAGGCGCCGTGGCGGTCGGTTTGGGCGTGGGCGTGCGTGGCGACGCCACCACGAGCATGTATCTGGTACGGCCTTGGGCCTCCCAAATCCCGGACGACTGTTTTACTTCTAACGCGCCTGTGACTGTTCAAACCGATGGCCGGTGACTGTTGACCAGGCCATCGTCCAATACATCGCCCAACACGCGACTGACACTTTTCTTTCACACTCACAGGAGTTTGAAAACCACGGAACGCTCCCGACGACTTGGTCGATTTTACTAAGGTACGGCCTTGGGCCTTTCCCAAATCCCATCACTGTTTTCCCATACAAGACTGACACTTTCTTTTATTCATCTCAGAAACCAAGTCGAAGTCGAGCTGGAGAACTGGGTGGAACAAGGCGCGCCGATTGATGAGGTGGATGCGCACCAGCGGTTCGTGGTGGAGGAAGGGATGATCGAAATCACGCCGAAAAAAGGCGTGCTTTTGCCGGGGCAACGGCAACCGGTACGGATCACGTACAAGCACCAACACGCCGGGTCGCACTGGCTCACCGCGCTGTTGCGCGTAACGGAAGGACGAAGCGTGCGCTTTGAGCTGGGGGGCAGGACGCTTACTGAAAATCACCGGTGCCTCGATGTTGGCCCGGCGAACCCGTCCATCTCGGTGCACACGTTTTTGCCGGTCACGATCGGGGACACGGGCGCGCCGGCGCAAACAATCGAACTTCGGAACCCCACGAACGGCGCGGTGCGGTACTCACTGGATTTACAAAACGTGGAGAACCTTAACGCGGAGGCGTGGGACTTCCCGGTTTTGACGTGCGTTGAGAGAATTGGGATCGTCCCACCAAGAGGCAGCGCCCTGGTGAACTGGGTGTTCCAGCCTCTGGAACAGAAGACGTACGTCTGCGACGTCGGGGTGACGCTCACGGCGCTTGACGACGAAGGCGACGTTGTTGGTGACGATGACAAGCACGTTACCGGCGAAGAAATTCCATTCGTCGAACACTGCGTGTTGACGCTTCGCGGCGCGGGGGTTTTGCCCGAAACCTTCAGCAGAGGCGTGGACGCGCACGACGCAGCGGTTACCGAGAAAAACCTTCAAGGCGACGTCTCACGCAACCACGGGCAGTGGCTGCCGTACACCCCCTGGCCCACGTTGCCGCCCACACACGACTTCCAGCTCTCCACGCACGTCGCCGGGTTCGGGTCGGTCCCGGCGGCGAGTATAACTCGACGGCTGGTGATTTTGAAGTCCCACGCACCTGACGCGTTTAACTTTTCGTGGGACGTCGGTGCGTTTGGGAGCGACGCGATTGATGGCGCGCTTACCATAGAGCCGTCGGTGGGCACCGTCGACGCGCACGGCGTGGTGTTCGTGAAACTCACCTACGCGGCGAAGGAAAAGCCGCAGGTTTTCGACGGTAAGGTTACTTGCGTGTTAACGCCGGTAAGGCCGACGATTGCTGAATTAGAAGAGGAACGGCGATTAACCGCGGCGCGCAGAGCGCGCCCGGAAACCTTCGCGCAACACAGCGACTCGCCGCAGCCGTCCATGCCGAGTGATGTTGAACTGGGAGGCGGGACGGATATCTACCACACCATTCGGAACGGAACGAAGGTACGTATTGGGCCTTTCCCAAATCCCGCCTCCCTGTTTGCCCATACTCGTACCAGAAGGGAATATTTCCTCTGCCTGTTTACGTAATACACGTTACGAGAGACTGACACTTTGTTTTACCCATCGTCAGAACACGAACCGGATGTCGGTGGTGCACGCGCACACGGTTTCGTCGTCCCGGGTTTTCCCCGACCTCGCGTTGGCCGGCGCGGTTGCACACTCCAAAACGATCCCGCCCCCCATCTTGAACGACGGGATTCCCCCAGACGCGTTCCTCACCCTCGGTGTGGAGGGGAGGGTGGTGTCGCAGGTGACACACCGAGAGGACGTAGGGTCCACCGAATACTCGAAGCACTTCGTGCCTTCCTTCGCGCCGGACGCGTTTTTTGAAACGAGCAGAACGCGCAAGGCGACGCGCTTGGCGAATGAAGACCCCGACCACGCGCACGCCCGACTGGGGACGCCTGAAAAGAAACACGTGTTAGCTGGTTTGCTGCATGACGTGCTACAGGACCCCGCGGTGCGGCGCGAGTTCGAGACCCTGAAACGGGAACCGCCCGGGTACTTCGCGCCTGACAAGGCGGGGGAGGTGGTGGTGGGTGAGGCGAATGCGAACGCCAACGACAACGACGCCGCCGACGCGAACCGGTCGGTTCTTCCCGACGAGCTGGACGTGACGAACGAGGTTGACGACTACGCGAAAAGTACCGACTGCGGCGTTTCCACGCGGCCAGGCACGTCAATCTTCGGCTCCGCCGCCGGGTGGGTGGGTGGGGACGAAACCGGGTTCCCGACGGACGTGGACCCAGCCGAAACAAGGAAAGCCAGCGTGAATCCCGAGTTTCGAACGCTCGCGGAGTGGACCATGGAGCAAACGCTTTGGAACCTGGTTAAGGAACTGCACGCGGCGAAATCGGAGGAGGCGGGTTTCGAAACCGAAAACGGGGAGTACGTACAGCAAGGCAACCCGCAGTGGGACTCCGCGGGGGAGGAGTCCTTCGACTACGAGGACAGGTCAGACTGAGTAGAGTGTTGTCAGTCTGAGTATTGCAGACAGACTCGTATTGTAACATAAACGTTTTTAAGTTTTTTTCTCGCCCCGCTCGCCCTTGACCAGGCTCTGGCTCGTGCGGCGCTTGTAGCGAAATGGAGACCGTTTTGCTTCAACGAGAGAGCATATTTGCTGAGCGCCGCTGTTTCAGTACGCGCTCAGCAAATCATTTTTCCATCCAGCAAAACGCACTCGATTCCAACTGCAAGCGCCGCCCGCGCGTCGGCCTTGGCTGCGCTTGCCTTTTCTGAAACTTTTCTCGGAGAGGCTTTTTCAAACCTTTCAGAAGCCAGGCTCACTCTTCTGCGTTTATGCGTCGCTTCGCGTCGTGCGTATCCGCGGCGTCGAGGGGGATCTCGCCCGTCTGCGTGGGAAGGGGGGTTGGGTCAGGGTGGTTGGGTAAAAGCGGCGCGCGATACGAGTCACACGCGACGTAACTGCGAGTCGCGCGGGAAGAAGAAAGAAAGGGCCGACTTACGGGGAACGACAAACTTTGGGGGCGGTCCGTGGCACCCATGGCGAGCCGGGAGCGCGCGCGTGTCATGGAGTTGGGTGATGGGTCGGGGACCGTGGTGCCACCTGCGGTGGTGAAGATGCAGGGTGCGGGGGTGGGGGCGGTGGTCGTGTTCATGGTGTGCGTTCGCGCGCGCGTGGTTGTGATATTTTGGTTCAAAAAGTTTCTACTCGTCTCGCGCTTGCCGTCGTTCACTTTCACTCAGCCTCCACCTTCATCAGCATCGTGGCGGTTACCTTCCACCTGGTTCCTCCGGGTGAGTCACTGCGGACGCCAATTGTTTTAGTGTTGAACCTCTCCACCTTTCCGGTTACCACGCCTCCCCCGCGTTTGTCGCTGCTCGTCCACGTTACCGTGTCCCAGCAGTCAAACGAGTTGCGACCAACAGAAGGTGGTTTCTGCGACGTTCCAACGCAACCACCACTCGGTTCATGTCATCCCTGCTCGTGATGTGTCCCACGTGTTCGATGGCCAAATCCGCGTGGTTCCTTTCCGCCGCGGGCTTGGAATCGTCGTCGTCGTCCTGCTTGCGTTTCGTGGGCGTCATCTTGTGGCGCGACGAGCCATGACAATTGTCGACACGAAAAAACGCTCGGCCGTTCCTAGAATCGCCACCGCTTCAATTTTGACTTGCCGTTGGGCCGCGGGTCCTCCATTGTTGCGGCCCCGCCACCATGTCCGACGACCGCGCGGTGACTTTCGATGAGGTACGTCGCGTGTGCATAACACGCGGTGCTGGCTCGTCAAAACGCGGCGCGTCGTTTCACGGAACGCGCGTCTCCACCTCCCTCCCTCCGCGGTCAACACACATCAAGATTCGGATTCGACACGTTTTTGACGTCGTTCCCACAAATCCCACCACCCTTCCCGTCCACCTCACCCCACTGCAGGCGTATCGCGTCCGCGTGCTGGACGCGGATACGTACGCGCAAACCGTGGCGCTTTCCGAAACCGCGCGTGACTTCTGCGATAAAGTCGCACAGCTTCGCGACACGGTAGGCTCGGTGGTCAACGCGGTGGACAAACAGGTACGACGGTGTTGGAACGCAAAATGCAAAATGGTCTACTTTTTTTGTTCCATCGCATCGAATCGAGCCGGTTTCAAAAGGGCGTCGGTACCTCGAGGAGTTTCACACATGCGCGTGTGTGTGCTCTGCATCACTGCCCTAACCCTAACCCTAACCCTAAACCCTAAACCCTAATACCCTAATACCCTAAAAGGCTGCTCTTTGCGAGCGCGAAAAGCTCCGCGCGGTGGGTACGCGAAACTTACTGGCGGCTGAGGCGACACGTTTGCGGAAAGACGCCGCCGTGAAATCCGCGGCGGCGAGAGAGCGACGACGGACGCTGGAACGGTTGAGTGTGGAGTACGAGAGCTTGTTGCGAGTGAAAAGTGAACAGGAAGCGCTTATTACGCGGATGAGCGGAGGGGCGTAGGGTAGCGTAGGTAGGGCGGCGGTAGTGCGGATTTAGAAATTTAAAGTGCCTTTTTCGGCAACCGACAGCTTTTCCGTCGGTTCGGTGCTTCGTTCGACCTTTTTGCGGATATCCCATCGGGCGACTTCAATCCGACCCGCGCGCGCGCGTTCCCCTTGACGAACTCGCGTGCGTTGCGTCGTTGCCATTCGCGTACAGCTCGGTTCAAACGCGTTGACGCCACTCCGACCCTGAACACCGACTCGTTTCCAGTGCCCGTGGGCGTGGGCGTCAAACCACCGCGTTCCGCTTCGGTCGTGGTTTTCTCGGGCCCGACTAAAAAGGGTTGTGTCTCCTTCGGATCCATCCGCGATGGCGGCGACCGACGGTGGCCGATGGTGGCCCACTCGGCCTCCTCCCAAACTCACCCCCGCCACGGTGGTGATGGATAAACAGCGCCGCGAACAAGTTGGCCCCACGAAAGTCTCCCTGGAGTTCCACGACGCTTCATTCGCGGTGGTGTGCCAGGAAGGGTGCTACCCGGACAAAAAAGCGCACGTCAACCAGGACTGTTTCCTTGTGGACGCAAAGTTCGCGCAGGTGGGGGACGACACCACCACTAAGCCGCACGAGATGCTCATCGGGGTGTTCGACGGGCACGGCCCGAACGGCGAGCACTGCGCTTCAATCGCGTCTGCTTGTTTTCCCGGGGTTCTGAGGGAACTGCGCTTGGACGAAAAAATGCATTCGCACGGCGCGCGCGACGCGAAAGTGCCGCACAGGGAGTGGGACGCGGACGAAACCAAACAGTCGTACAGCGTGGCTTTTGTTGAAACGGACGCGCAGATCATGAGTTCTTTAGGCTCCGGGGCGAAGAGTTCTGGGACAACCGCGCTGGTGGCGCACATCATCGGGGACATGCTGCACGTGGGGAACGTTGGGGATAGCCGGGCGCTACTTGGCGTGGAGATGCGCGAGGACGCGTCGCCGGCGTCGCCGCCGAGCTCGCCGAAACCAAACAAAGCGCGGGTTTCATTCGACGGCCACCCGCGGTGGGAAGTTCTAGAGGTGTCACACGACCAGACCTGTTTCCGGAACGACGAGCGCGAGCGCATGAAAAAAGAAGCCACCGAACCCGTGATGTTCGCCACGCTCGGCATGATTCTCGGGGAAACCAAACTGAGCGAGGATTTCGGGGAGGAATCCATTGAAAGTGCAGATGACCCGCCGAGGGTGTTTAAAAAAGGCGCCACGTTTCCCGGGTGCGCGTTTACAAGGTCACTGGGAGACGCGGTTGGCAAGACCTTAGGCGTCTGCGCCAGGCCCGAGTTGTTGACCTACCAGGTACGGTATTGGGCCTTTCCCAAATCCGCCACACACTCTTTACGGACCCTGCGTGACTATTTTACTGTTTACTACGTACATCACAAGTGACACTACTGTTTGCCATGCAGTACACCCATAGACTCAAGACTGACCCTTTTCTCCCACAACCGCAGCTGGACAAAAGCGCGCGCGTGTTGATTCTTGCGAGCGACGGGGTGTTTGAGTTTATGACTAATGAAGAGGTGTTACATATCGCGCGCGCGAAACGCAAAGACGGCCCCCTAGTCGCGGCCTCGACAATCGTCGCCACCGCGTACGCGCACTGGGCGAACGAAGACTCCCGGAGCGACGACGTGACGTGCGCGGTTGTTTACTTCACGCCTAAAAAAGGCGCGGTGCAGGTTTCGGGGGGCGACGCCGTGGGTGAGTCTGTCGGCGCGACTGCTGAGACTCTGAAACACGGCTTGGTTTCCGAAATCGGGCTACCCGCGTCGTCAAAGGCGAGCGAGAACTGGAAGAAAATACGGAACGTGCTGAGAGCGGGCGCGATTCACAACCGCCCCGCCACGCGCTTCGCAAACGCCGTGCTCGCCGCCGCGGCGATGAACCTTCGACGAAGAAGAGGTTCCTTAGCCATGGAGGAACTGTTCCCGGGGTTCGACTTCCAAAGCGTCTCCGAACTGAGACGCATGGGAAGCCTGAAAGGAGGCTTGAAATACATAGACCCGGACGATATGGGGGGGCTGAGTTTAGGGGACGTGCCGGAAACGGGCGAGGAGAAATAACAGGAAAGACTACATAATAATACATAACAGGGAAAGACGGTTGTTTTGAGTGTTTACGTGCTTCCTTGCGTGTATGCTTTTATTATTGCAAATAGAGTGCACTGCTTACATGTTTCTCAGCGGGCACCCGCCCCCCCCCTTTTTCGTGGGTTCCGTGAAGTTGAACGACGTGCCCGCTTTTTCCGCCAGCTCCTTTTTCGTGGCAGTTTCAATCTCGGCTTCTTCCTTGAACAAAGCCTCCGCTTCCTTCACCGCCTCGACGAACCGCTCGCCCCCCACGGACGTGTCCTCGCCTTTGCTCCCGTCGCTGCCGCTCTTGACCACCGTTAACCCCGCGGTAGCAGCCCCCAACACCACCGCGGCTTCCTTCAAGTCCTTCGCCCGCGCGCGGTCGGCGTCGTCGAAGGACTCGACGCCCGCCTCGGGCGTGCCTGATTTCACGTCCACGCTTCGCAACTCGCCGAGGCTCGCGCCCTCCGCGTACCCGTCCATCTCCGTCCCACCCGCACCGTCCCGTGCGGTGAGCTTGACGTGCAACCCGTTGACCGTGTGAATCGTCGCGCCGGTGGTCATCCCGCACTCGCCGTTGGGGTGTTTGGTTTCGTCCAACTCGAAGTCGAACCGCCGGCACACCATCGCGAGGGTGACGATTGACTCGAACAGCGCGAACTGATCACCCACGCACTTGCGTTGGCCGCCGCCGAAGGGGAGGTAGGCGTAGTTCTGCGTGACTTCGTTGGGCATGCGCTCGTCTATGGGGAACCGGTCAGGGTCGAACTTATCCGGGTTCTCCCAGAGCCGCGGGTTCCGGTGCAGGTTCCACACGGAGATGAAAAAATCCGTCCCGGCGGCGATTTTGTACCCGTCCTGATTGTAAAAGAAAAAGTGTCAGTGTTGTACGGCAATCATTCGGCGGCGTGTGGTGGGTGGGAAATACGTACCAGCTCCACGTCCTCCAGCGCCCTTCGGATAAGCACGGGCGGCTGTGGGTACAAGCGCATGGATTCGTTTATTACCCTTGTAGTGAACTTCAGGTTCATCATGTCCTCGATGGACGGTTTCCGGTCCCCGCACACGGCGTCCACTTCCTCTTGCACGCGTTTCTTGATATCCGGGTGCGTGGCGAGCAGAAACGTGGTCCACGTCAGCACCGCGGCGGTTGTTTCGTGCCCCGCGATTAACAGCGTCATCAGGTCGTCCCTAAGCTGTTTCGAAGTCACGTCGTCCCCGGACGCGATGAGGAAGTTCAAAATGGACGGGTTGTCCTGGCTCATGTACTCCTCCACGAACTCGTCATCCTGAGATTGTAAAAATAAATGTCAGTCTCGTATGGGCAATCAGTCGGGGGAATGTGGTGATTGAGAAATACTTACCTCGTCCTCGACTATTTGTTTGGTGCGCTCGATGAGCATGTTTAGCGTGTCGTTCACCACCACGAGCGCCTCGGTGCACGCTTTCTGCCGCGGCACCAGCCACTGCAGCGGCGGCACTTTCCAGTACGGAATGAAAGTCACGCTCCGGTACTCTGCTTCCCGTAAAACGGTGTACACCGCTTTGATCACCGGGTCGTCTGTTTTCAGGGAGTTGAAGTCGTAGTTGAAAACCGCCTTTCCTATTATGTCCAGCGCGAGGCGCGAGTAAAAGTTTTCCATCTCCACGACTTGGCCACTCTTTTCGCTCCGCGCCAGCTGCGCCGCGCCGTACACCCCGCACTCGCCGAACATTCCCACCATGGAGGCGACGTACTTCTTGTGCAGCGAAGGCACCACGATCCGCCGCCGGATTTTCCACGTCTCACCGTCCGCGGGAATCAAACCCGTGCCCATCACGAACTCCAGAATCTCGGAAAGCAAACCTGGCACGATTAACAAGAAAGGGTCAGGCTTGAGTCTTACGTAACGTGTACGAGGGATTGGAAAGGGTACCGTAGTGTGACCTCAGGTAAATTGACACAGGGCCCTGTGTCAATTACCACAGTACGCCATTAAGAGTTACCAGTATGAGTAAACAGTCAGGGTAATCGGGCCGATCAGGGAGGCGGAATGCGGCGATTGAAAAATACGCCTCACCTTTGGAAAAGCTGTTCGCTTTCGTGAGCAACATCTCCTTCGCGACTTCGTTGTCGCTCACGACGACGAACTTTTTCGGGCCGATCGCCAACACGAACATCTCGCCGTACGCCTGGAAAAGAGTGTACAGAGGGACGAACACGGGCTGGCCCGCGATTTCGCGAATGTCACCCATCGCCGTCGGCATCTTGCCGATGTCGTCTTTCCGCCACCGCCGCGAAACCTTCGCGAGCTGGTAAGACAAACCGCGGCCTGGTGGTGGTGTGGGGGGGGGGTAGGTTAGGGTTGTTCGGGTTTTATAGGTGTGCATGTGTGCTTGTGGTGATACGAAAGACGTGCGCATAGAGTAGCTTCTTCGGTGTACTCGACGACGCCTTCGTGTGTATCGGAAACCAAAAAGCGACTCCATTTTACTTTGTTCACAAAGATCTCTCCTGAGCTCGCTTCAGATAAGGCACGTACTTTGCGGGGACACGTTCTTCACCGCGTCTCGTAGGTTGTTCAAACCCCACAACAACGGGCTTTCCTGCGACTGCGTGAACTCCCCATCCGCGATGCGTTCCTCCAGGGTCTTGGCGATAGCGGGGACGGCGATGAGTCGCCGAGGCCCGGCCGTCCTCGCCCTGGCTTTCAGCGCACGCGCCGATGCACCTCCGGTTGCAAATCCGGCACCGAGCGATGACGCGCGCCCGGTCGCCACCGCGTGGATGCGCGCGTTTCGTGTGGACCGCGTGGGAGCGGCCGAGGCCACCGGCACAGTGACCGACATCATGACGGCGAAGCGGACCGCACGGATGCTACGCGCGAGCGCTGTGGGTAGTGGGGAGCAATGTGCCAATGGTGCGAAAACACATCATCACAGCAGCTTTACGGATCTCCGAATCTTCGCACTCTGCTCGAGTTTGGCAAAAACCAGACCCTGTTCGCTCAAAGAGACCCTGCATATCGTCGCCGCTCGAACGAAGTACCGTAATCCGCTCCTGTCATCCTTACAGGACTGTCTTGCGATGAGAATGACGCAAACGGATTTCGCGATGATGCTCTGACGACGACGTGCGTAGCCCATACCGTTGGTAGTTCCGGCGTTTTTCGTCGATGGTGCGCAAAATATCCAGCTCCCAAACCGGCGACGACTGTCGGAGGGCAAAAACGAAAGCAACCGCCCCACCGTTGCCAAGCCACCTCTCGTCGCGCGGCGTCTCGTCGTCCGTGACGACCCGTCCTTGTTCGGACCGCCGGCGCGCGCGTCGCGTATGTCCGGCGCCTTGCCCGGTGCGTCGCCCCTCGGTTTCGGCGGGCGCGCGGTTTCTCGCAACAGGCGGCTCCGCGCGCTCGGCGTGGGCAGCGCCGGCTTAGTCGCATCGGCGACGGCGCTGAGGCCAAGACGAAGCGCACACGCGGCGGCGGGGGGTGGTAGTGACGATCGTGACACCACGCGCACGATGGGTGGCGCAGGCGTAAGCACGTCTGCGTCACACGGGACGTCGGTGAAGCACTCCATGATGGCCGGTGCGTTCGCGGGGATGCTCAGCCGCGTGGTGGTGGCTCCGTTGGATGTGATCAAAATACGCATGCAAGTGCAGGTCGAGCCGGTGAGCGCGCGCGGTTTGGCGACGCTGGGCAAGTACCGAAGCATCACGCAGTGCGCGCGGGTGATAATAAAAGAAGAAGGCCTCCGAGGGTTGTGGGCAGGAACCGTACCGGCGCTGTTCCTGTGGGTTCCGTACACCGCGGTGCAGTTCGCGGCGCTCGGGAAGTTCAAAAAGTTTGCCACCGAAAACGGCGCGAATCCGGAAAAGCCGCCGCTCGCGTTCGTGGGCGGCGCCTTGGCGGGCGCCACCGCGACCGTGGTGACGTACCCGTTCGACGTGATGCGAACCGTGTTAGTCGCGCAAGGCTCACCCAGGGTGTACGACTCTTTGCCTCAAGCGTTTGTTGGGATTGTCAGGTCACGGGGCGTCCAGGGTCTGTACGCCGGCATAGGCGTGACGCTTGTTGAAATCGCGCCCGCTTCGGCGATTCAATTCGGCGTCTACGCGGGTTTGAAAGACGCCGCGGAGAGTCGTAAAACTGATGACAACGCTTCCTTGATAAACGGCGCGTGCGGTTTCGGCGCCGGGTGCGTCGCCAGGCTAATCATCCACCCCCTTGACGTTTTGAAGAAACGGTTTCAAATCGCGGGGTTACAGAAAAGCTTGCGCTACGGCGAACGCGTGGCGTCCAAAGAGTTTGTGAGTTTCGGAAGCGCGGTTTCTGCGGTGCTTAGGAGGGAGGGCATTAAGGGGTTTTACAAGGGGTTGACTCCTGGGTTAATCAAGTCGGCGCCTGCTTCAGCCATTACGTTTGCGGCTTATGAGGTAGCAACGCGGTTCTTAGAGAAGGCGGATGGAGAATAGATGTAGATTGATTTGCCGTGTTAGTGGTTACTTTCATCAAGCACTTTATACACGAATGTTCATCATTCTTCGCTGTTTGTGGCAGATGATATGTAGCACCCTACGGATCTGTGCTCCCATTTTCGTATTAAACCGTGTCTTGTCGGCCCTGTCAGAGTACGCGTCGGTACGGAGACGCCAAGGGGACTTTGGAGCGCTTTCATTGGCAGTGGAAACATACATGGGTCAAATTCGGGGTGTGACACGTGCACTCTATATTTTGTTGAACTTATTGTTTCATAAACGCGTAGCAGTCATCTCTAATGATCTCCCTGGCTAATGCTGGGGTTTCATTGACAGTCTCCAGAGAATTGAGGGTGTAAAACACTCGTCTGATAGAGTATTTAGTCAGGCACAGAAATGCCTGACTAAATACTGTATGTTCTCCGTAGCTCAGTTGGCTAGAGCGTGCGACTGTTAATCGCGAGGTCGCCGGTTCGATCCCGGTCGGAGAAGTTCAATTTTGCATGGCTGTGTTATGTTAGCCTACGACCTAGGGTATCTGCTGAGCCTATTTTCAGGGCAATCGGTGCTCAGGCGGCTCCTGGGGGACGCGCCCAAGGAGGGTGGGTGTGCTCGTGCTGCTCATTTTAAGTTTTGCGGAAATGATTTTTCGGTCGCGGTTCGATCTTTTGGGGAGATGAGTAACGCTTTTCTCGGAAGCCTCGACACAACGACGCGCACACGACTCTTTACATGTCCTCCGACGCCACGCATACCGACATGACTGCCTTAATCGGTGGTCTCGCTATCACCACTACTACCGCGAGTCTTGCCGACGCGCAAGACGCGATCCCCGGCCTTCTCAACGACATCGTCGTCACGCACGTTCTGAGATCTGTGTATTTCGACGACCCCGCCGATCTCGCACGGCTCCCAGCGGTGAGCCGCGCGATGCGCGACGCGGTGGCGGCGACGGGGCTTCAATTTAAAGAGCTTGATGAGGAGAAAGCCGTGAACCTTGGATGTTTTAGCGCGGTGCAGCGCCTGCAACGGCAAGGTCGCCTGTCGCGTCAAGAATCCCTTTGTGTGGCAGCGGCGATGAGCGGACAGCTCGAAGAGTTAAAGGCATTGCGCGGGAACGGCACACCGTGGGATGGAGGCACGTGCGAGGGGGCGGCGAGGGGCGGGAATCTCGAAGTTATGCAGTGGGCGCACGCGAACGGCGCACCGTGGAACGAGTGGACGTGCATGGGGGCGGCGAGGGGCGGGCACCTCGAGGTGCTTCAGTGGGCGCGTGCAAACGCCTGCCCGTGGAACGAATACACGTGCTTGGCAGCGGCAAAGGGTGGATACCTCGAGGTGCTGCAGTGGGCGCGCGCAAACGGCTGCTTGTGGGACAAGGACGAGGTGACCATCATCGCCGCTCAACACGGCCACGAGGCTGTATTGAGGGCGCTGATCCAGGCGGGCGCGGACGTCAACAAGGCGGATGATACCGGCGGGACGCCGCTGGTCGTCGGCGCGCAAAACGGCCACGAGACGGTGGTGCGGGCGCTGATCCAGGCGGGCGCGGACGTCAACAAGGCGGGGGATAACGGCTGGACGCCGCTGTACATCGCCGCTCAAGAGGGCAAAGAGACTGTGGTACGGGCGCTGATCGAGTTGGGTGCGGACGTCAACCAGTCGGCGGATGACGGCCGGATACCGCTGTTGGTCGCCGCTCACGAGGGCAACAAGACGGTGGTGCGGGCGCTGATAGCAGCAGGCTCGGACGTCAACAAGGCTATGGATGACGGCGTGACGCCGCTGTATTTCGCCGCTGAATTTGGCCACGAGGCGGTAATGCGGGCGCTGTTCGAAGCGGACGCGGATATCAACAAGGCTATGGATGACGGCGCGACGCTGCTGTTGATGGCCGCCCAAAACGGCAGCGAGGCGGTGGTGCGGGCGCTGATCGAGGCAGGCGCGGATATCAACAAGGCGACGGATGACGGCGTGACGCCGCTGACGCCGCTGTTAATCGCCGGTCATTTTGGCAACGAGGCGATTGTTCAGATTCTCAAAGATGCTGGTGCGGTGTGACGACGGAATCTTATACTTTCTTTAGTCTTTAGATTTGTCGTTTTACAACCTCGCAACTCGGCAATGACCCCCCCCCGCAGGTGGGGACGACGGCGCCCTTACAGGGGCGAACATCTCCGCAAAACGGGCCACCCGCCCAGGCGCGCGCGAAGAGTGTCCATTTTAGGGCACTTGAAAACGAAAAATCGAGAATATTCGTTCAGTCGTTGTAACGCTTTTCTCGGAAGCCACGACGCACAACGACGCGCACACGACACCCCCCACATGTCCTCCGACGCCACGCCCACCGTCATGACTGCTACGAGCGGTGATACCACGACCACCACCACTCCCGCGAGCCTTGCCGACGCGGGCGAGGCCTTCCTCGGCCTTCCTAACCACCTCGTCGTCGAGCACATTCTAAGGTCTGAGTATTTCGACGATCCCATAGATCTCGCGAGGCTCCTTGTGGTGAGCCGCGCGATGAGCGACGTGGTGAAAGACTCGGGGCTTTGGTTTAAGGAGCTTAATGAGGAGGAAGCCGTGGAGTACGGAGGTTTAAGCGTGGTGAAGCGCCTGCATCGGCAAGGTCGTCTGAAGAGCGTAGATTCCGTCTGTCACGCAGCGGTAAGGAGCGGAAAGCTCGAAGAGTTGCAGGATTTGCACAGCGGCTACCCAGACGAGTGGGAGTGCTCGTGTGCATCGAACAAGATGACGTGCTTCAGTGCGGCTCAGGGCGGGCACCTCGAGGTGCTGCAGTATTTGCGCGCGAAGGGCACAACGTGGGACGCGAGGACGTGCGCGGGTGCGGCGGAGGACGGGCACCTCGAGGTGCTTCAGTGGTTGCGCGCGAACGGGTGCCCGTGGGACGAACACACGTGCTACTGAGCGGCGAAGGGGGACGCAGAGACGAGCAGGTATGCGGCGAAGGGCGGGCACCTCAAGGCACTGCGGTGGGCGCGCGAGAACGGGTGCCCGTGGGACGAGAACGGGCTGCTGTTCTTCGCCGCTCATGAGGGCCACGCTGCGGTGATGCGGGCGCTGATCGAGTTGGGTGCGGACATCAACACGGCGGTGCAAAACGACGCTACGCCGCTGTTCATCGCCGCTCGAAATGGCCACAAAGCGGTGGTGCGGGCGCTGATCCAGGCGGGCACGGACATCAACAAGGCGGGGGATAACGGCGTAACGCCGCTGTACATTGCCGCTCAAAACCGCCACGAGGCGGTACTGCGGGCGCTAATCAAGGCGGGCGCGGATGTCAACAAGGCGATGGATAACGGCTGGACGCCGCTGTTGATTGCCGCTCAAAACGGCCACCAGGCGGTGGTGCGGGCGCTGATTGAGTTGGGAGCGAACGAGGGATAAGCATAGGCGGATAAACATGAGAGCTGAAGGTTACCTCGAGATGGTAAACTGGGCGATATCGAACGGCTGTCCTGAATAGAAGCAAGACAAAAGACTCGTTGAATGGCGATTTATTTTACATCGAACCCTCCTCGCTGAGCCACACCGCGGTGTTCCGCACCGCCTGCCCTTCCGTGAGCGGCGAGGTGCTTTTCGTGGTGACTTCGTACGTCGCGACGCTTTCCATGCCAGTCGCCCACCCCGGTTTCGGCGCCCACGCGTCTTGTCGGCGTGGGTCGCCTAAAATAGTCACCGCCCCCGGTTTTCGTGTAGACACGTCCCCCAACCATCCCTGAAACGCCTCGGCCAGGTTTTTCACAAAACAAACGTCACCCGCCATAATCACGTCGTACTTCGCGACACTTGTTGCAGAGCTCTGCAGCAAGTCCTCGACGCTTGTTTCCAGAATACAGGATGAAGTACTTGATGAGGTACTTGATGAGCCTTCAACACCAGTCACGTTCAATCCGCACGCCCTGGCGTTTTCCAAAAACGCAACCCCCGCGAGCGGGTCTATGTCGTTTGCGCACACCGATTTAGCGCCAGCCATCGCCGCGGCGAGCGCCGCGACGCCACACCCCGACCCGACGTCAAGCACGGTTTTGCCAGCCACCACCTCCGGGTTGTCCAAAATAAACCGCGCCACACCCTGGCCACCGACCCAAGGCACGGCCCAGTACGGCGGGTGTAAGCTGGATTTGGTGTTGCTAAGGGCGGTACTGCCGTTGTTAACGCCCTCGGTGTTGTGTTCTTCTTTTTTGTCCCCCGCATTTTTGCACGCCTCCGCGGCAAGTTTCTCGGTTCTCGCCCACAGCTCCAGGATGTCGTCCCCGTCCCGCAGTAGCCACATTGGGAGCTCGGGGCACAGCTCCGGGGGGCGGAGCTCGAGAAGGTCGCAGGTTACCAGCGCCCGGGTTGTTGGGGAGTCCGCGAAGATAGCAACCTGTGAGGCGCTCCATCCCTCGCCAAGAACCGCGGCGGGCGATGTCGCGGACGAGGAAGACGCCGCGCGAACCGCGCACGCCCTGGGACGGGTCCCCACGCCGCGGTGAGCCGACGGCGGCGACGGCGCGCGCCTCAGCGCCGCGGTGCACGCGGACATGTCACCGGCGTGCCCACGCCAAAGACGCACGCGCGTCGCGTGTCGGAAGGGCAGTAAAATCGGGCAGAGAAAACTGTCGGCGTTTTTCCTAGACGATCAAGCAGGGCCACCACACACCGCGGTGTCGCGCGCGTCGGTGTCACGATGGTGACCAGCGCGTTGGGGTCGGGGTCGGCGCCACTTAGCGGTACGCGTGGTGGTCGCTCTCAGAAGCGCGGCGGGACATCGCGACGGCGTGTGACTCCGTGTCGCGTCCCGGTGTCGGCGAGTGCGTCGTCTGATGTCGCCGTCCCTGTCCCTGCTGCCGACGTGGCTCACGACCCGGGCGGTCCATCGCCGAGCAGTCGTGCACTAGTGTTACCGCGGTGCGTGGGAACCGTGCGTCGCGTGGACACACGCGGCAATCGGTTCGAGTTTTACGTCGTAGGTACCGTACACGTCCCCGGGTGCGCGTCCGCGGCGGAGGTCACGGACGTCATCCAAACCGTTCGCCCACACGCCGTGGTGCTGGAGCTTTGCCAAGAAAGACTCGACATCAGTTTGGCGAACGCTTTGGCGGCGACGTCGCCGGGGTACGGCGCTGATTTCCTGGCAGGCGCGGTTGCCGCGGAGAAACTCGGCGCGCTCGTGGTGCTGGGCGACGCCAAGGTCAGGTCGCTGCCAGAGCTCGCGCGCGCGCGGGTGTTCGCGAACCCCGCGGAGCTTTTAGACGTCCCGCGGTTGTGGCGGTCGCTGGTTTACCTCGCGCAGGCGCTGGGGTTCGGCGAGGAGGAGGAAGGGAAGAACGACCCTCACTCCGACACAAACAACAAATTGGGGTATAAAAAAGTCCAATTCGCGCAAGTCCTCGCGGCTGACCCGGGGAAACTCCGGCCGCTCGCCAGCCCCGCTTTCGCCGCCGCGGCGGCGGCGGCGGCGGTTCCCCAAACGCTGAACGTAACGCCGCTCGCGTCGGCGCAACTCGCCGCCACCGCGTTCGGGTCACGTATGCAACCCTCTTGGGCGGACCTGGTCGTCACCGCGGTCGCCCTGCTAATCGCGGGACGGGCCACGGAGGTTCTTTTGGATGACCGGGACGATTTGTTGGCGGGAAGCGCCGCGCGCGCCGCGGCGATGATTTCCGGACTGGAGAGTAAAACTTTGCAAAGAGTGTCGCACTCGTTCACGGCGGATGCCGATGAAACGAGAGATTTGGCCAACGAAGCGAGTACCCACCGCACTCTAGCAAGTACTGATACATCGTCTTCGTGCGATGCGCGCGTTTCAGCGGGAAAAGACGCCCAGCATTCCCTCCCTTGCTTCACCCTGCGCCGTCCTTTGAAAGCAGGCGAAACCCGAACCCTGAACCTGTTCGAACCGCGCTGGCTCGCCATGATCGACGCGGCGGTTGCGGCGAACGGCGGCGACCCGGTGGGCGTCACAATCGCGTGCGGCCTCGCGGTGAACCGGAGGTACGTCGACGACGCGTGGCTGCGTGGGGTGAGGAGTGGGAGGGATGGTATGCAGATGGATGTGGACAGAGGTGTAGACAGTTCTATGGACAGCGGCATGGACAGCGCTGAGGACAGCTCAGACAACAGCTCTTCAAAAGAAATGCGGGACGAGTACGACCAAAACTCGCGAAACGCCGACTTGGTCGTCGAGCGGTGGGCGCGGGTCGCGAGGGTTACGTCCGTAACGGAAGGGCGAAGGACGGTGACCGGTGCCCGGAAACTTTCCGTGTCCCTGGAAGGAAGTGAAGACCTGAGACAGGTCAAGAAGTTCTCTGCGCACCTGGCGGGGTACATGGTGGCGACTTTGATGGAGGCGAACGAGGCGCAAACTTTTGATGAGGTTGAGGAAGTTGATGGTAAAAAAAAGGCGAAAACGACGCGCGTGGTATGTGTAGTGGGGCTGGCGCACTGTAACGGCGTTTTGTCGCGGCTCGCCACCGCGGACGTAGAGGCGTACCGATGACTTGGTTTAGGTTGGGGTTGGGGGTTGAAGAAAGAGAGATACGGAACGGTGGGTTTGATTAGACCGGGTGTATGTGTTAGGGGGATGGTAGGCGTGACGATTAGACGGGGTTTACATTAGGCGTGACGATTAGACGGGGTTTCTATTAGGCGTGACGATTAGATGGGGGTAATGGGCGCAACAGCAAAACAACATAGGTTGAAAATAAAAATCCATTTTTCCGTCTACGCAACCGCCGTGTCCCCCTCGCTCGACCCCGACCGCACTGAGTCGTGGCTTTTCTTTCGCGCCACTTCCTCGGACACGGCGTCGTACGCCGCGCTTGACACGGCCAGGGCGTCTAGGCGCTGAATCTCGGCTTCCATGAACGAGATGGTTGGAAACGGCGCGTTCGCGTCCCGCCGCGAAATCTCCGCGTCCGCGAACGACGCGGCGCCGGGAACCTGTTTTTTTGGCGCCACCGCGGGTCGTTCGTTCCACGTCGGCGCGTTGAGGGTGGCCGGCGAGTGGCGCGCGGGCGGCAACGAAGGCGCCGTGGGTAAAAGCAACGCCGGTGTTGCCGCGAGCGGTTCACGGGTCAGGTTTGAATCAGCGGTTCCCTCCTGTTTTTGGAGAGTAGATACCTCGTCGTCCTCTGCACCCTCCGACTTCGACTCCTCGTCGGACGACGCGGACGGCTCCGGCGTCGGTTCACTCCACACCGCGTTACTTCCGATTCGCGGCGCGACTTCGGGGTTTTTTTTTCTCACCGCGGGATGGCGTTTCAGGTGGGTTTTGCTGGGCGATATCCACACCACATTAGCTCCGATTTTCAACCCGGAAACGTTCAGCGCCGCTTGCGCGACGGACGCGTCGCGGAACTCCACAAACGCGACTTGCGTGTCCCCACCGCTCGTGCGTTGCTGGTGCATGTTTTCGATTTGCCCGCCGCACGCGTTTTCCAGGGCGAAACGCACCTCAAGCGCGGTGACGGACAAACCGATGTGCGCCACGTGCACCGTTCGTGTGCACCGCTCCAAATCGCTTTCCGACCGCGGTAACAAGTCGGGGTTCACGGCGACTACGGGGGTTGCGCTTTTGCGCACCGCCAGGGCGACGCCTTGCAATAAAAAACCGTCCAGGTGTACCGCCGCGTCCACGCCGGTTTCGGTGTCAAACGCCACGAACGCGACGCGCAGATCGGAGTTACTATCGCCCGCCATGCGGCAATCCAACACCCGGCCGCACCCGCTGAACACCCGCGCGAGCGCGCTTTCGGTTACCGAGGCCGGGACGTTGGCGACCCTCACGGCGTGGAACATCTTGCTGCCGTCCGCGGAAGACCCCCCGGCGGCCCCGGCACTCCGCAAACTCTCCCTCCAGTTGGTGCGTTGGCCGGGCGGCGCCGGGAGCGTGGGCGGCGTCGGTTTGTTTGGCGAGCTCGACGTCCCGAACGACGACGGCGAGCTCGCCGCCGGAGATTGCGCGTCGAAATTGTTTCGAGAAACGTGAGCAGCAGCTCCTCCCTGGTTTCGTTGTGTTAGTTGTCCCATATTGCCCGGAGTTCCGAAACCAGCCTGTTTCGCCCCCCCCGCGCGCAGCGGCGTTTTGGATTGCGAAACCTGATTGTAAAAGAAAAAGTGTCAGTCTCGTATGGGCAATCAGTCGGCGGAATGTGGTAAATGGAAATACTTACCCGCACCGCGCGTCCGTTCAAACTCCGGCCGCCGCACTTGAGCGCCGCTCGCGCTCCCTCCACCTCTCCAAACTCCACGAACGCGACCCTCGACGCGACGCGTGGGTTTTCCTGAAGAAGCACGGCGAGCACGGGTCCCGCGTTCGTGGTGAAGAAATCCAAAACCTCCCCATCGCTCGTCCCGCGATCAACATTCGCAACGTATATCGTCCGCGCGCACCGCTCGACTTCGTCTGAAGTTTGCGGAAGAAGGGAAGGGTTGACAGGGACCACTGAGGTGCGCGACAGTACCACACGCACTGAGTGCCCCCCGATGGGCTCGCCGCTCTTCGCAAGCGCCGCCCGCGCCGCAAGTTTCGTGTGGAACGCCACAAAGGCGTACCGCGACCCGCCCTGCGGGTCGGCGCACAGCCGGCAATCCGCGACGTCGCCGCAATCCGCGAAAGCCTCCGCGATGTCCCCCTCCGTCACGCTCTCGTGCACATCACGGACGTGCACGGTGTGCAATCGAGGTTTCCTCGGGTCCCCCTGGTTTCCGGTGACGTTTCCGGGGTGCGCGCCAAACAGGTTCCCGTGCGGACCCATCGCGCCACCCGTTTGATCCAGCCCGGGTAGGTCGCCGCGCATGCCCTGGCCGTTGCCGTGCGCGCCCCACTGACCGACTCGGTCGCCCCCCCGCTGGTCGGGCAAATAATTCGGGGGAAGGCCCCACCCCGAACCGCCGAGAGCTTGGCGCCCGCCGTTCTGCCACTGCGACCCGCCCGCTGCGTTTCCGACCGACCCCGCGTACCACCCGCCGGCGGTGGCGGCGACCAGCCGCGCGTGCGCCTCCCACTCCTGCTGCTGGTACGCCGCCTGTTGCTGTTGGGTGTTGTGTCCGGGGTGGTACGCCGCGTTCTGTGCGTTGCGCATTTGCGGTAAGCTTCCCGACTGATTGTACGCCCCGCCCGGTACGCCGTACCCGGTACCGGGCCCCCATTCGCCGCGACGGTGCGCCGCGGGATTTCCGTAATTTCCTCCGTGTGGCGTGAACGGCGGTTGCGCGGACGCGTCGTACCCACCGTACGCGGCGCCGCCGTACCCACCGCCGGGAGACATCCCGCCCGTAGAAGCACCGCGCATGGTACCAAAGTGCGCCGCCGCGTAGTGCCGCGGGTCAAACCGGTTGAAGGGACCCGATTGGTGTCCGGGCGACGAGTCATTTCGCAAATCCGCCATTTGCGCACCCACCCACGCGGTGTACTCCTGGTACGAAACCGTGGGGTTCCCGTTCACGTCGTGCGTGTGCCCAATTGTGTACGTACTGGGATCGTCGAACCCCCAGGTCGACAGGGCGCCCCCCGCGCGCGCGCCTCGCGACCCGCCGCCGCGTCTGTGCCGCCCGCGCCGCGTCGCCGGCGCTTGCGCGTTTGTTTTATCGGTATCGGCGGTCTCATTGGTCGCCCCGGGGCGTCCCGTGACCGATGCCGCGTTTGGCACCGACGCCGCGGGGTCATGTTCCGTGGAGAGCTCGTTTCCGGAACCCGAAACACGAACCCCGCCGTCCGCGTTCGCGACGCGCGCTGCGTTTGGAGGAAGATTTTGAGCCAAATCGTGTTTTCCCGCCGCTTCGATGCTTCCCGCACTTTTCTCCCCACCCTTCGGCGTTGTGACCGTATCGGAAACGGGCGGTGCCGGACTCAACGAAGGAGTGTCTTCACGCGAAACCCGTGAAACACCACCACCACCCGCGTCGAGCTCGGACACGGAGGACATCCCACCACTAAACGCGCGCAAACACGGATCCCACCCAACGTCGGTCGTTTGGGGGTGCGACCTAACGATTTGCCCCTGCTGCTTGTGAAACCTTTGGGTGTTGACGTGTCAAACGATCCGCACGAACCACGGAGACTGGCCAACCACTCAAGAGTGCGGTCCGCGACGTATCACCCAACCGCGAACCCAAACGCGCGCCCCTGTGTGTCCCACCCGCGCCCCAACCACCACGGATGAAACGTGGTGGCTCGAAAAAGTGCAAAAAGTGCGCCCGCAAACTGGCACAAAATCTTCCAGTCAGAGATGGCGAATGAAAGCCTTTTGGAAGTTTCTATTATCCGGTTTGGAAGAATTGAACGAGCGCTTTTCGCGCCGGTTGTGGGCCTTTCCAGAAATCGGTTTTGGAGATCCACGTCTGCCACGCGTCCTGCGTGCAGGCTGAATTTGCGCTTTTTAGAGGGCACTGTGGGCACTTCAAACGGCACCCTGCAAGGAGTGGGTCATTTCTGAACCCTCGTTCTTGAGGTATGCGATGATTTGGGTTGTGTTTTTACGGTGAGTTGGCGTGCATTTTATCTCGCTGCCCGCTCTGTTTTGGTGTCTCCGAGTCAGCTGTTTTGGGTCAGGTGGGTACCGAGGTACGGTCACAAAACCCGCACCTCCGCCACTCGCGGTACTCATCGTCACGATGGCTGCCATGATGCTCTCCGGCGTTTCCGGCGCCTCCCTGGCCTCACGAAACGCGCTCCCCAAACGTGTCGCGCTCAAGGCGCGCGCGGGACAGACCGTGCCGATGAGGCCGATGGGTGGCTCCGCGCGCGCGGCGAGGCTCACCGTGACTGCCGCCGCGCCCACGCCCGGCGCTGCCGTTTCCAGGTACGCCACGTTTGCGATGACGACGGTTTGGTGATTGAGGGAACGCCAACCGACCCAACAGAGACGGGGGCGGAACTTACGCGCGCGCCGCGCGACACCGCAGACCCCGCGCGTCTTAACGGACGGTTGGATTGGTGATTTCAACCAGATACGACGGATGCTCAGGTCACGAAAAGGAACCAGGAATCCTTGGGTTAAATTTCGTTTTTTTGGATTTTGAGAGATTTTGAGAGACTTTTCGCGCCGATGTGTGCCAGTCCTAACCCAAACTCCCCACCCTCCCTAAATACCCCCCCAGGCCCCGCTCTGTGTCCATGCACTCCGCGTCGTCCCCAAACGTCAACTCTGTTGATTTCATGGACCCCACTCCCACGCCGTGGTACAAGCGCGATTTCGACGTGCACGTCGCGCTGGACAAAGGGTTGGGTTCCGTGCTTCTGCTCGCCGCGACCGCCGCTTCGTTGATGCTCGCGAACAGCGCCCTGTCCGGCGGCTTCATCGGGTTCTGGGAGCACTTCCACATTGGCCCCAGTTCAATTGGCCTGCATCTCAACGCGCACGAGTGGGTCAACGAGGGCTTGATGGCTCTTTTCTTCTTCAACGTCGGGTTGGAAATCAAGCGCGAGTTTGTGTACGGGTCGCTTTCCAACTTCAGGGCGGCGCTGTTGCCGTGCGTGGGGGCGCTTGGTGGGATGCTGGCGCCCATGGGCGTGTACCTCGCCCTGAACATGGCCCCAGGCGGTGTCGCGGCGGGCTGGGCCATTCCCATGGCTACGGACATCGCGTTCGCCATGGGGGTGTACAACTTTTTCAAAAACCGCATGCCCCCCGCGGTGGCGACGTTTCTCCTGACCCTCGCCACCGTGGACGACCTCGGCGCCATCGCCGTGATTGCGGTGTGCTTCGCCAAAGGCATCGTACCGGCGTACCTCGGCGCCGCCGTGGCGCTGATGGGTTTGATGACCGTGGCGTGCAAAAAAAACGTCACCAACCTCGCCGTGCACGGCGCCCTGGGTGTAGCGCTTTGGTTCGCGCTTTTAAAAGGAGGCATCAACGCGGATATCGCGGGTGTTATTTCCGCGCTTTGCATCCCGGCGGGCGCGGCCGCGCCTGAAGGGTCGCACGCGCACAAAATGGACGCCGATTCAGAAAAGGTGACGTTGTTGGACGACCTCATTCACACCCTGCACCCTATTTCCAGCATCCTCATAATGCCTCTGTTCGCCCTGGCGAACTGCGCGGTGCCGGTCAACGCGGAAGCCATGGGCGGCATCATGACCACCCCCGTCGGTACGGGAATCATGTTCGGCCTGCTTCTCGGGAAACCAATCGGCATCGCCGGTCTGTGCTGGCTCTCCACCAAGGTTGGCATGTGCTCGTTCCCGGCTGGGATGAACTTCAAGCACCTCGTGACCGTCGGCATCTTGGCCGGCATCGGGTTCACCATGTCCTTGTTCCTCATCGAGCAAGCCCTGGTAGGCATGCCCATGGTCAGCGCCACCGCGAAGCTCGCCATTCTGTGCTCGTCCGGCATCGCCGCCACCGTGGGCGGCGTCGCCATGTCCCGATTTCCCGTGTACATGTGCGAAATCGTGTGCGACGAAGACAGCTGCCGGCCCGAGCTCCTGTCGGAACAGACGTTCAAAGCGGAGAACGACTGCGACGAGGTGGCGTGCGAGCCCAAGTGGGGCGACGCGGAGGCCGTCTCCGCGGTCACGGGGAAAACCAAGGAAGAGTAAATGTACTGGCGGAAGTGTCGCGGGCGCGACGTACTTTTCGTTTTGGTCGCGCAGGCGTATCTTTTGATAAGCCGCGGTGTTGATTGACCGACCGTCGCGTTGAAAAGCAAAGTTCGAATTGTGAACACGAATTGTTCGATTTGCTTGTTGAGGGTATCTTTTATAATTTTCGGTCGTTGTTGCTGTTGCTGTTGTACAAACACACCGACGCGCGGTCTTAACGAAGACGCGCGTTTGTTGAGAGGTTGTGAGTTTTAGCGTACTTTTTGAATATGACTTGTCCAGTGCGCAAATTAAGATCACCTCGTCCTTGTTTTGTCAGCAGTACATTTGGTACAGCTGGTGTCTGAGAGAGTCTCGAAGGCGGAGTCTTCGGGGTCACTCTTTGTTTCTTTTCTTCTTATTTTCTTCCGCCTTTGACGAAGTCACGTACTAGCCAACATCCCGCGCAGGACAAAGGTCGCTGTTGTGCTCATTTTGCTGTGCCCACCGAAAACCACCGAAAACGCTCAGTTTTCGAGGGGGGTGCCGCGTGACGACATGCATGAGGTCTTCTGCATGACCAGCGGCGCCCAAAAACGCAGACATGGACGCTACACTCATGGGCTACGGGGCGCAAACAGATACTTGTGCGCTCCGGAGCGGCGGACGACTGGGGAGATATCTCACCCTCAAAATGAGCACAACTTTATTCGTGTTGTGATTGGTCGAGAGCACTTTCCTTACGGGAATACACGATTTGCCAAAGCCCTTCTCGACGCCCTTCATGCCGCAGTCTGTTGCGTCGCACGCTCAGAAGTCACACAATCATGGCTTCGAAATACGGTGCCGTCCCCACGGATCAGGTACGCGCGCTTCCCAACGCATCTCCCGTGGACCTTCCCTTCCGTGCGACGAGTCGTCGAGTTCGTCTGGGGATCTCCAGATGGTGGTTACAACGTCCCCGTTCCCCACCAAACTCACCCACCCACCCCTCAAACTCCACCCACTACGCCACAGGTCGCGGTCGATGTGACGCATGTAAAGCCACCCGCGAAAACATCGCGCTCGTTCGTGTCCGACCACTTCCGCGCGTTGATGCTCGCCTGCCTCGCGTTGCTTGTGATGGTAAGCGTCGTGTCCACCGGGGTGTTGAGGGGCTCTGTGTCGCAGTTACGGCTGGAGGACGTGCACACCAACGACCGGTGCGTCGTGTACACGTACTTCGAAGACCAAGGCATGGGCCACGGCGGGACGGTTGATGTGTGGAAGAGCATTTGGTCCGCCGCGGGGTGGAAGCCCGTGGTGCTTTCGGAACAGCACGCGGCGTTACACCCGGATTATCAAGACATGAAGGACCGGTTCTCGACGTACCCCACGACGAACCCCCTCGGGTACGAAACCGCGTGCTACCTGCGGTACCTCGCCGTCGCCGTCGTGGGTGGCGGGTACATGACTGATTACGACACGATCAACATCAACGTCCCCCCGCCCCCCGGGTGCGAGTTCCTCCCCAACGACGGCAAACTCACCACGCACGACGATTTTGTGCCGGCCATGGTGTCCGGTACCGAGCAAGAGTTCGACCGCGTTATACACGACATGTTCAACGCAAACTTAGATGAAACCATGACCACGGTTGGCCAGCAGATGGTGAGCGACATGTACTTCCTGCAGTACTTTGCGATCAAAGGAACCATCGCGCTGGCGCACAACTTCTACAGCTCGCCGAACTGGATGGCGGACCCGCCGTGCGACGACAACGGTGACGAGTTACCCCTGATGTTCCACTTGAACACGGACAAGGTCAGGAATGAGTTTGGAGGCGCGGATAAGCCGGCCGTTATGAACGAGTGGTTTGCCGCGTTGAACGACCGGCGCAATCGGTGTAACCCGGTCACCGCCGCGACCCCCGAGGAGTACGCCCAGAAGTTCCTCGTGCCTCTCGGCACGAACAAGTTCATCGAGTCGTTATGGATGCACTGGGACTGCGTGCACAGCGGGTGCACGCCGACGGAGAAGCAACAGGCGCAGGAAGAGCTCATCAAGAGCGCCGTGGACAAGGATGGCAACCCAGTGACCTTGGTCAGGCTCGGGCGTCAATTTGAATTCGAGGGCACGCTCGGGCGCCGGGAACGACGCGTGCGCGAGGAGGATCTGCACAAGCTGTGGTAAAGGTTGGTGTGGCGTAATGCGAGCGAGATGTGAATGGTAGCGCACCTCTATCACCGAGAGCGGTAATAAAACATGCAAGTTATTACTCACGGCGCATCGAGCGTTGACTCGCCTGTTGAGCGCGATGTCAAAATGTAAACACGAAACACGAAACACGTTTCCCAGTGTGTGAAAATGCCCACCCGACGGCGCAAACATTGACAATTATCACAACGGGATGTTAGAAAGAAAGGGCGGGCCGACGGCGGGTGGGCACACCACGCGACGCGCGTCGTCGGCAGCGGCGGTCGCATCGATTATCTCGAGTCGGGACGTTTGTGTTTCCGGCGGGGTTGGCAACCGTGGGTGAGTGCGTGTCGTGTCGAGACGCACGTGGGGATTGGACGAATCTACGAAGGGTTGTGTGTCTCGGTGGTCACGGAATCGTCCCGTCCCGTGAAACGCGGCGTCCCCACGTCCCGCGTCTCCCCACTCTTGGCGAGTGAACGCGTTCAACGCGCGCGATGCTATCGCCTCCGGGAAAAACACCGGGTTCCAGTGGGAAGAAAGAAACAGTGTACTCGGACCGCTTCGTCCCGTCACGGACCGCGTCCGCGGGCCTGCGAGAATTCAGCCTCCTGGACGCCGCGGTGCCGCCCGTGAGCGCCGCGCACCCGTCGTCGGAGCGAGAGGTACGGAACACCGTGGAAACCCCATGCGCGCGTCTGTCCCGCGTATCGCCAATCACACGACATGTCGCCGCGTCCCCTCACAACCCAAACCGACGGCAAAGCGACGCACCCGGTGTCCCCGTCGCGTCAACCGCCCCGGATCTCGACCTGGCGAGTTTCCCGGACGAGTGAAACCTGGTGTGAACGTGCGAATTTCAATTCTTCCCTCAGGAGGCTGACCAAGACCCATCCGTTTCCCTCCCCTTTCCCGTTACCGTGCCACCAGGACACGTCCGCGGCGTACTCCTCGTTGCTTCGCGCCGAGCTTCTCGGTGAAACGCGAAGCGCGGCGACGGGCTTGAGTCCGGACAAAGCGCCAGGGGGCGACGCCGGGCGCTTCGCGGGTGAAAACGCAAATCGCTACAGCCACGCTTCGCCCGGGAGGAACTTGTTCCGGTTCAAAAGCGACGCGTCAGACCACCACGCAAACTTCGGTGTCGCACCCGAGTCGCCTTATTGTTTATCACCGGTTGGGGGTGATGTCGGCAACGATGGCAACAACACTAACGCCGCTCGCCGAGCGCCGCGAAAAGTAGCGCGATCGCCGTTCAAAGTCCTGGACGCCCCCGCGCTTCAGGATGATTTCTACCTGAATTTAGTGGACTGGTCCTCGCACAACGTCTTAGCGGTTGGGCTTGGAACCTGCGTGTACCTGTGGAGCGCGTGCACGTCACGTGTCACGAAGCTTTGTGACTTAGGACCTGGGGATTCCGTGTGCTCGGTGGCGTGGACGCAACGCGGGACATACCTCGCCGTCGGCACGAACCAAGGCGAGGTTCAGATTTGGGACGCCAACAAGTGCAAGCGCGTGCGAACGATGGCCGGCCACCGGACGCGGGTGGGGACGTTGGCGTGGAGTTCCTCGACGCTATCGTCCGGGTCAAGGGACCGGAACATCCTGCAAAGAGACGTGCGCGCGCCTGAGCAGTTCACGTCAAAGCTGCTAGGCCACAAAAGCGAAGTGTGCGGGTTGAAGTGGTCGTACGACGACCGCGAACTCGCGTCCGGCGGGAACGATAACCAGCTCATGATTTGGAGCGCCAACTCCACGCACCCGGTGTTGCGTTATACGGACCACACCGCCGCGGTGAAGGCGATCGCGTGGTCGCCGCACCAGCACGGTTTGTTGTGTTCGGGTGGCGGAACGGCGGACCGGTGTATCCGGTTCTGGAACACCACCACGGACACCGCGCTTTCGTGCGTTGATACCGGGAGTCAGGTGTGTAACCTGGTGTGGTCGAAAAACGTAAACGAAATCGTAAGCACGCACGGGTACTCGCAGAACCAAATCGTGGTGTGGCGGTACCCTACTATGAGCAAACTGGCGACGCTCACCGGGCACACGCTGCGGGTGCTTTACTTGGCGATATCGCCCGATGGGCAGACCGTGGTGACGGGGGCGGGGGACGAAACCTTGCGGTTCTGGAACGTGTTCCCGGGGTCGAAAACAAACCCGAAGCTGGACGAAAACGCGTCGTGGGGCCAAGGCCGGACGCGGATTCGATGAGCGCGAGGGTAGGAGGTGGACGAAACGCGAGGTAGACCACATCTGTGCTCTGGATTTCAGCCAGGGTGAACGATTTAAGCACGAGACACCTGATAGACTGGTAATGCTCATTAATAGTTGATAGACGTATTCTTTGATTGTACTCTTGTATTAGCGTGTATGCACTGGTACCTAGCTAGGTCTCTTTACCCGATGCACTTGTTGAAAAACGAAAGCGCCTTCGCCGAAATCTTTCGCCGGCGGTTTCGGTTTCGGCGGCGTCGCCACGCCCTCGCACCCGTCTTCTGCTGCGATCCAGAGGTTTTCCTTCGCGTCTACGTGCAGGTAGAACCTGTGGTGCAGGCAGAACGCGTCTTGTCCGAATCGGTCGGCAAACGTCGAAAACCCTTCGCTTTTCAGTATGGCGCCTTGGCGCCACCGTCGTTGGCGGTCCGAGAGCCATCCCGCGTACTCGTCGGTTTCCTCGCGAGTCCACCCTTCCACATCTTCCCCTTTCTCACCACCCGCGAAACTAAGGTGAATCAGCATCCCCCCCCCCCCGCGGCGTCACGCGCGCTCCGGACCTCCCTTCCGTGGAACAAAACTGCGTTATCCGCGAACGCGTTCAGGTCGTGGCCTTCGGGTCGCTGGCTCATGCGTCGCACGTTCTTGTCGTAAACCACGGGCTGTCGGAGATCCTCATCGCCCCCCGCCGCGACCGCCGCGAGGTGTTCCTTCAAGCGCGGGCTCAGCGAAACACCGAACATCATCCCGCCGCAGAAGTTGAACGTCGTTGCCGTGTTCGCGTCCAAATCAAGCAGGTACTGTGCGTGGTTCCCGCCGTACTTAGCCGCCCGGTCCGCGCCCACAAACAACGCAGGTTCCATTCCTTCCGACACGGAGCGTGATGTCGTGTGCGTCCTCGTCGGGGACGCGCGCGTCCATCGGGTCGCGCGAGGTGCCGCTAAAGGCACGCGTGCGGCCACCGACGCAGCACGCATGACTTCCGTGTTGGTGCGTTCGGTCAGCGGACACGGCGCGCGAAGGAGGAGTGACGTCACAGAACACTCCCGAAAAGATCGTTATCGCCACTCGCCACTTCTTTGTTGGCGGCAAAATGAATCTGACGATTCACCGAACGGGCATGTCATTGCGCTTCGCACACGCGACACATCATGACGGATGTGTCGCGCGGCGACACGTCTTCCGCGTCCGCTGCGCTGGCGGGCCCGTCCCCGTTCGGCGAGTGCCTGCCTGATGTGCCCCCGCCGTTGGTGCCGCCCCTGGGTGTGTTTTCACGAATGGCCACGCTCGGCGTCGTCGCTGGTTTCAGCAAGTTCATTGTGTCCGTGCTGAACAAGGCGACGACGTCTAACTACGAAACCCTTCTTCACCACATGACCGAGCGAAAGCGGCCACAGGGGATGATCACGGTGAGCAATCACAGCTCCACGTTCGACGACCCAGGCGTGTTGAGTTTTCTCATCCCGTGGTGGTATTTCGCGACCGAGCCGAAACACGAGGGCGTGCGGTGGACCATATGTACCGCGGAGATTTGCGCGGCGTCCCCCGCGGTGCACGCGTTTTTCACCGCGGGCAAGACGGTTCCTATTAACCGCGGGGGGGGTTTACACCAAGCCACGCTGACGGCGATGGCGGACAGAATAGCAAAAGGGGACTGGGTGCACGTGTTCCCCGAAGGCAAGGTTAGCAAAAACGCAAACGAGTTAGGGCGGTTGAAATGGGGACTCGGGAAGTTGCTGTGCGACGTGGACGAAGTGGGCGGGCTCGCGCCGGTGGTGATACCGTTCTGGCACAGCGGCATGGATTCAGTGAAGAAGTACGGGCGGTGGGGGTTTTGGCCGTTCAACAGGGTGCACGTCACGGTCGGGACGCCTATTGACTTTACGGACTTGACGCGCAAGTGTAAAAAGTGCGACACGCAGAAAAAGAAAGAAGCTCTGTACGCCGCGATGATGAAACGGACCGAGGCGGAGATGCGAGTCACGCGGGAGAAAAACTTGCGGGAAAGACAAGAAGTATAGCTACGCGTGACACGAAGTTTCAGTGTGCGGGCGTCGCGTCGGTACCAAACGAGTTACGTGAACGGGTAAGGAACGAGCGCACCGGCACCGCGGTCGGAAACTCGCGGAAACCTCTGTAGCGCTCGACTCTGCGCACAAACCACGCGACAAACCCGCGAGTACGTAAATATCCTAAACCCTAAACCCTGGCCAGTGTCGCCGCGCACTACGGCAGGGATGCGATGCTGCGCTGGCTCATCGCGCGCGGGTGCAGGGTGGACGGCGGCTGCGTGACGCAAGCCGCGGTCGCGGCTGGTTGGACACGGTCGTGATCCTGCGCGAGCACAAATGCAAAATCACGCCGATCGCGTTCTCCGAGGCGCTCCGGATTGCGCACGTGCACGTCGTGCGGTACGCCATCGAGAACGGCATCAAGTGGGACCCGATCGACGTGCAGCACAAGCTGAACATGATGATTTACGAGCACGCGGACGCCTTCCCGGGGCACTGGCACGCGGCGCGTGTACGGGAGGGTAAGACGCACCCGAGGTTCGAAGAGGATTTGGAATGGATCAACGCGCGATGCATCAAATATAAGACAACAAGACGCCTAAGAAGCGCAAGGCCAAATGAGCCGGGGCGACGCAACCACTCGACACGACACGAACTGCTATGCACGTCTCTTTGAAGTACCGTCGCTCGGTAGAACTTTTAATTTTAAGCGGTTTGCCCTGATGCCCTGATGCCATCGAGACGCGTGTGCCGTATCCGAGTCCGGAAACTGGCGAATACGGCTCCTCCTCAAGCGGCCGCCCTGCCTGCGCGCTCGGAGAAGTTACCCGCGGTCCTAACGATCCCGAAAGGACAGTGGCACTCAAGGAGGGTGTTCGTTTATTTATTTTTGGCCCCCGAAATCCCCGAAGCGAAGTCCCGAATACAAGCTATCCGGTGTGGGGCTCTTTGCGGTCGCCTGGTTCGGGACAAGTCGGGAACTTTTTGGACGAGGAGGAAGACAGGACGAAGAGGAAGAAGAGGAGGAGGGGCACGAGGAAGAGGAGTTGGTGGAGGAGGAGGGGGAAGAGAAAGAAGAAGAAGAGGAGGAGGAGGAGCCAAAGAGGACAAGAAAATCGTGCGTGACATCACGAGAAACAGGTATCAACCTCGAAAACCACCGAAACGCTTGATCGGAGAAATTCTGAGCACTCGGTCAACGTGCGTGGCCGCCACCGCCACGTGGTCAGGGCGATTAATCGGTTTCTTTGCTTCATTGAGACCAGGTGTGCCTGCACCTCAAGCACGCACCCGATGGAAAAAATGGCTTCTCGCTCGACAAGCGTCGTTACAGGGTGACCAGAGGGTATTTTAGTGATATGTCGCAGTGGATTATAATACATACACAGACGCTCGTTCTACCTCCAGATGAGTTACTTATTCGAAGATGGCTTTGCCGTTTTTATCCTTCGCCGACATGACGAGCGCCTCCATTTCCTCATTCTCCTTGTTCTGCTCGCACTTTTTGTGCCCGCACTCCCAGTGCATTTTCAGCGCGTCCGTGAACTTGTTCACCCCGGGCATCGTCAAGAACCGCTCTGAGTACTCCTTTTGGTTGTTCGCGACGACTTTGTTGCATCCTTCTTTTGTTTGTCTCAACTTATCGAACCACTCGCGCATCACCTCCGGCTTGTCTGACTGTTGTTTGCCAAACGTCTGATCAATTAATGACGAGGACAGATGGAACATCATAGGCAGCTCATCGCCATTCGCGTCGCACGGCGGGTCGCTGATCCAGTTGGGCGAGGTGTAGAACGAGTGCGCCGTGTCGATCATTTCCCGATCGCGAAAATACTGCAGCAAATACATGTCGCTCACCATGGTTTTGCCGACGGAGGACATGACGTCGTTCACATCAGCGTCGAACATCATGGTGGCCACCCTGTTAAACTCCTCCTCCGTGCCACTGACCATGGCTGGGACGTAATCATCGTGCGTGGTGAGTTTGCCGTCGTTCGGGAGGTAATCGCACTGAGGAGACGGCGGGACGTTTACGTTCAGGGTGTCGTAATCGGTCATGTATCCGCCGCCCACGGATGCCAACGCCAGGTACCGCAGATAACACGCCAGTTCGTACCCACTGTTCGTACCCAGAGGGTAGGTCATGAACTTGTCCTTCATTTCTTGATAATCAGGGTGTAGCGCCGCGTGTTTTTCCGAAAGCACCACGGGTTTCCACCCCGCGCTTTGCCAGATTTGTTTCCAGGTCTCAACCGCCGGCCCGGCGCCCATGCCTTGGTCTTCAAAGTACGTGTACACGATACAACGGTCGTTGGAACGCACGTCCTCCGCTCTCAACACCGATTGTGTTTTGTGAGTAGATTGCGTCACCGACGTGGACATCACGCCCAACATGGCCAACACCGCCAGGGCGGTTAAAATTAACGGACGCACGTGCGTGCTGGTGAAGGACCGGCAGGAACGATCCGGCGATGCTTTCTCATCGCCGGGAACTTGGACCACCGTGGTCTGTGAATGCGACGAGAAAAGAAAGGTGGAGAGATAACGGACATCGAGGGAGAACGGTCAATCAACTGATGTCGACATGAGCACTGTAGAGGGAACGTGAAGGGAGCGCGTACACGCGATAAGGGGATAGGGCGGCCGCGCAAGTCGCGCATCGGGGGGTGGATCTTCGGCCGAAAACTCGACGTAACCACCCTTAAGATGAATCCGTCGAGAGGTGCGTGGGAGCCGGTCTAATAACGCAAGAGAGATACGCACCTCATCCACATGGGCGGTACCGTAGTGCGGAGCCATGAATGACTCACGCGTGACTTTCGATCGTGCGACGCGCGAACTGTCCGCACGTCGTGGCGGCGAGAGGAGCAGAGGACGAGTTGGCAAAAATCGGTATCCGCTCACCACAGGGAGGGATGGGGACAGGGATTGCCCGTTTTGAAAGGTGGCTTTCATAGGTAATGCCCGATTTGACGCGGGATTTTTGGTGAAAATGTGAAAGCGCGTGTAAGGTTCAAATTCTGAAACACCAATCAAACAGGAAAAAAAAAGAAGCACGGATCCAAGAAGCCGGGGAAGAGGGCGTTTTGAGACTGTTTTGCTGCGTTTCTCCCATACGCGCACGCCCACGAGCAACACGAACAGCACGATTGTATACACATGCAAATGTATATTTTCTTTCATTGAAACGGTGCGCATCGATGTCCTCTACACTTAACACACTGGACGCGACGTCCATAGCAATCGTCCCAAGGGCGCCCGCAAAGTCCGGAGGTAGTCTATTCGTAGTCTAAGTGAAAAAACAAAACAACGAAAAAAGTTAAAAAAAGGCGAAGATTGTACATAAACGGCTTCAAGCGAAAGAGAGGAGGCGCATGACGGCGGCGATCCAAGCGACCAGGATCAAAGGAGCGGTGAGGTGCATCCAGTGCGCTGATCCCGGCAGAGTAAGAGGAAATTCAAGAAACGTCGTGTGATGAACAACATTGGAGGAAGGTTATTTAAAAAATAAAACGTCATTCGTCGTCCAGTTTCTCGTCAACCAGTCTCCCTTTTACTCCGCTCAGCACCTGTGCAGCATCTGGTTCAGCGTGGTCATGAGCTGCGAGAACCCCCGTCCATCGGGCGAGATGAAGTGACACGCTTTCGCGTACTCGCACGCGTCTTGGTCCGCGTCCGCGTTTGACGTGACCCACGTTTCCTTTCCCCTGGCTTGGATTTGGTTGTAAATATCGCGCAGCATGCTGTTTGACCCCCACAACGAGGCGCCGGAGATGCCGTAGTGCTCGGAATCGGAGGCGAAGTCCGGGTCGTTGCCCTCATCCCCAGGTTCCGGGACACCGAAGTGCAGTGTGGTCCTCATGATAACCCTGTTGATTTGGGGGGTGGAATCCAGGTAGTTCATGACGCCCGCGATGGCGTTAGCGTCGATCAGGCCGAGGCGTTGCACGTTGTCGTGTTTGCTTTTGTTGAAACGCTTCTCATCATCGCCCTCGCCCATGTCCGCCTCCGCGTCCGCCTCGCCTCTCGCCGCGGCTCTGTCGATCCACCCGGAGTCACCTGACCGGATGTGCAACAAAAGAGTGTCATCGCCGTACACCTCGCACTGCTTCGCGTCCACAGCGGTCGCGAGCATGTCCGTGCGCGTTGGCGGGTCGGAGTGTTCGAACGCATCGTCGCTAAACAAGGTTCTCAAAAGCGACCCGTCGTACCGCGGGTCACTCATGACTCGCGTCATGGGAAACGAATCTCGGCTCGCGCCCATCATGTCGCTCATCCGGTAGTAAAAATGGTTCGTGTTTACGTACACGCAGAACTCCTCTTGCGACGGTATCACGTCACAACGGTCGCTCAACGCGCTCACGACACAAAACTCCTGATTCGCCGCGTTCGTGTCCCCCCACATGCGAACTCGCATGAGGGGTTGGTACGGGTTGGCGGTCAGTGTGGCGGCTAGTTGAGACGTCGGTACCGCGCCTGTATGCGAACCAGCGATCCACATCTGCCGTACGCCGTGCGTGACCGCCGCGACCGTAGCTACCGTAGCCACGACCGTAGCCACGGAAGGGAGGACGCTCCAGCGAGTCTTGGACGACCCGTGATCAGATGTTACACCATGTTGTTTCCTCAGCAGCTTCGTCTGCTCGTCCACCGGGGCGGACATGGTGGATCTCGTGGGAAACACGCGGACGTCAAACTACGCACGTGGACGTGGAGTCGAGCGACACGCGCGCCGCACCGTATGGGGTTTGTGTGGGAGCGGCCAGGCGTGATAAAGGCGGCGCGGCGGATGTTGGTATTCTCATGTTTTCTGTGCCTAGTCCCTACTTGTACTACGACCCGGCAGAGACGAAAATGGAAATGAATGGAAATGGACTGGTGCTTTTTCTTTCGTGGGTACCACTTCCTTTGGGGTACCGCCACCACCGACATAGGAGCCGCCAACGGGAATTTTTAGGGTGGACCACCGAAATATGTCCACCACAACCGGGATTTTAGGGTGGGGGTTGGGGTAGGGGTTTAGGGGTTGTGTTTAGGGTACCCCAACCGAAAGTGGGACTTGTGAAAGTAAAAAGTGGTGCCTGTGAAAAACTCCAACCGAGACTTCACGTGCCTGTACACCCCGAACTGGTATATGATGGGGGTTGTGTGGGTTGATTCGTTCCTTAGGTGTACACCGTATCGACATCTCGCGTAAGCGATTTCCTAGACCTTCATGCGGCCCCAGAGTGGCCCTAGGTGTTGGAATAACCGTTCAGCCGACTGGCCGGTGGGCCCCCTTTCGGTCACCCATTTCCGGTCACTCATAACGATCGAGATGCCCGCCCCGCGCCGCCCCCGAACATGTATTAGCTCGGACCCGTCCACTGTTAGTCTATAGAATCATCACCGAATGAATGAAACGCGAAACGCGCGGATACATTTCATCTCCTTGGCTTTATCAGTTCCGCCCGACGCAGGCGCAGCGCTTTCAGTTTTTCAGTCAACACTTGGTCTTGTTTCCACCACTTTTTGTGCCTGTGGGTCTCTCGTTCCAGTTCCGTCAGCTTGGGTAAGGTATCCGCGGTTCGCAGCGCGGTTCGCCACGCCCCGTCCCCCCCGGGCGAACCCGACTTTCCCGAAACGTTCGCAAGTTTTTCGTTCAGCATCGACGCTATTTTCGGCGACCGCTCCATGACTTGTGTTTGGAACGTCTCGGAGACTTGATAATAGTGCGTCGCCCCAAGAAAAGGCCCTAACGTCCACAGCGAACCAATCGCCGCTGCTTTTCCCAGCCGGCCGCCGACGCCGTACCCCAAACCCAAACCGAACCCGCCTGCGCCGGGTACGCCGAACTTTGCGGCTCGAATAAGTTCGTTGATGATTTCCTCCGAAGACGAAGCGGTGGCCCTTGATGCAAGGTCGCCGTACGTCTCCCCCAACTCCCGTTCCACCCGCACCCAGTTCACGTCGACGTAGCCTTTGTACTGCGCGCCTTGCATCGCAACGAACGCCACGCCGGCGCAGGCCAAGCCCGCGGTGCCGGCGACCCGCAAAGCGACCCCGGCGCAGTACCCCGCCACGGCACCGAACCCGAGCTGCATCCCGAGAGGCCCTGCATTTCTTAAGATCTCATCGCTGGAAGGCAGCACCCCGAGCTGCATTGCGAGGTCGGGTGAACGTGGTGCGCCTGCGTGGACATCACTTCGCGACGAGTCGGCAAACCACCCCCACGCCATCGCACGAAGCGGCCTCCGCCCGCGCGGCTCCTATTGTCGACAACCGTGAAACGAACATCTGGTGATCCTCCAATATAAAAAAATATAATAACGAGCGCTTTGTCAACTGTCTGTAAATGTAACCCCATCAGAACTCCCCGACTTCCTGCATCCCCACACCTCGGCGCGCACTCCACACGAGTGCGCTCCACGATGTATGCCTCGACCGACGACTGGCGAGGCGATACGATCATTCACGCCGCGTCGAATGACGGGAAGGACCAACCTTTGATGGACTCTGGTGCCACGCCGCGCCGTGGCATTTTCGGAAAAACCGGCTCGGAGATGCGATCGACAACGCGATCGACGGTCTGGGGGATTACGATTTTCCTCGGCCTGGTAAGCGCCGCGCTGCTCGGCGTGGCGACCCTGTTCCCCACCCTGGTGTTCTCTACTCTTTCCGCACCAAACACCGGGTCACTGGAGTGCGGCGCCACGAACCTTGAATGCTGGAAACGTGAAGCACGGAAGGTTGGGGGCCTGAAAAACGAGGTGTCGAGTTGGCAGCGCAAAGCGACCAGTCTTCAAAACACGGTGCGTGACTTGCACGCCACGATCACGGAGAGTCGGAACCAAATTGACGCACGAGTGACGCGAATCAATGCGAGGGTGGGGAACTTGAAAACCGCGGGGGACCTGAGTGACGACGGGGCGATTCCCTGGGCGATAAAAAAGGCCGTCGCCGACGTCGTGGACGCCGCGGACGCGTTACGCTCTGGCGGTGGCGATGTCGTGCCGCTGTTGGGACAGAACGACCCCCCCAAAGTGGTTTTTCACGCGCACATCGCGAAAACCGCGGGGAGTACGTTCAACCGTTTCGTTGCTCGAAGATATCACGCGTCGTGCGGTAACAAAGGCGTTTCCTTTGCGCAGAGTTTTAAAGACGACGCCGACGCCAACGACGCCGCCGACGCCAACGACGCCGCCGACGCCAACGACGCCGCCGACGCCGACGACCACCTCCTAACCCGGAATGCCGTCTTTGGGTTTCTCAATCAGCCTTCGCTCGTGACTGGTGATGCTCACGTCACGGAGTCGGATATGTTTTCGAGCTGGGGCTGGCACAACTGCGCGTTGATTTCCCTTGAAATCACGAAAGACGAGTGGGCCGACGTCACAGACCGCCCGTCCCTCGCCGGCCAAACCAAAGCGGTGATGATTCCCTGCCGCGACCCGATTGACCACATTCTTTCGCAGTGCAACTACAATCACCAGAGCTTCACTGATATTATTTCTGGTGAGGGGGGGGAGCAGGCGTGCGCTGACGCTCTTCCCCAATGTCACGTAGGGTGGGAGCGGTACGAGCACTCCATGCTTGAAAAGTTTGATAAAGTCGTGCTTTTCAAGTACGACGACTTTGAAGGCGTGGAACGTTATCTGGACGACGCGCTTCCAAAAAGGCGTCTCGAGCTGGAACACGCCACGGAGTTTGGGTTTTACGCGACAAACACCGAACGCTCGACGACGAACGAGAGGTTCACGGACGCGTGTCCCGAAGAAACGCTCCGAAAAAATCTTCTCGAAAAGTGGTCGTACTACCGCCTGTGCGACAAATTCTTGGGCGACTCGACTTGGCAAGAATTCGACTCGCGCGATCTCCGGGACATGATCGAGGAGCAACACGTGTGATCGAGATGCGGTGAACACCAAGGTATGCCCGGGCATCACCGCGCTGAAAAGTGAAAGTGAAGCTCGGGGATAACGCACCCTTCTCGACTTGTAATGATTAACTCTCAAATATTAATGAAGGGATACAACCTCACCTGTACGTCCCAGAGGAGCGTGCGTCCAAGTACGGCCGGAACACGGCGCAGTACCTGCTTGACCTGGACACGAGCACGTCCACAACGTTCAACTTCTGCGGCGGGATGATGTTCGGTGTGTCGCTCAGCCAGCGAATGAGGGACCACCTTGGCGAAGTCGCGGAGGCTGGGGAGTCTCCGAAAAAAATGAAAATCATTTCAAGTCTCTAATTTAAACCTACCGCCGTCGCGCGAACGGCTCACCTCCACGCGTTGCTCACCCGCGCGTCCGGCCCGTCGAGCCACGTGTGTACCCAGTGGTGCACTGCGAACGCGCCTGTTTTCGTGACGGAATCTCGGGACGGGTTTCGCCAGCCCTCCCTGGCTAGCTCGCAGCATACGGATTTCACGGTTGGCGTTTCCTTTGGAGGGCCGAGTGTTACGAACTCCGTCCCCAAACCGTCCCCGCTGGTTCGACCGTTTCCGATTTTCGTGTCGCGACCGTCCCCAAAAACACCGATATTTCCTACACGCAACACCGTCACAGGACACTCCAACTCCAGCTCCACCGGCGACGTCCCACCAAACCCGAACCCCCACTTTTCGCAGTTTGTTTTGGCCAACTCTAGCTGCGACTTATCCATCGCCGGGTACAGCGCTCGCGGCGGGTCCACGACGCCGCACCCCCCTTGGCTAGAATCGAACCCGGTGCGCTCCAGCACTGCCGTGAGCATGACCGGCCCGGTCACGGAAGGAGGGTTCCACGGCGTGACCGGCCCGTTTTCCATCCTTTGTTGAATCTCACGCAACACGGCGAGCCAAAAACGCTCGCCCGGTCGGGACGCCAGCCACGCGTTGCACGCCATTCGGCTGTGCTTTTGTTTTTGTTTTTCGTCCCCGGGGTGTTTCGCATCGGAGGTCAGCACCAAGGAATGCACGAAAGGTTCCTGGCCGACTAAACAAGAGTTGCCGTTGCCGGTTAATAACTCGTCCATCGGGCGCAGGGATTCGAAATCCAGATCCAAATAAACGCCGCCTATTGCGAACATCGCGACGTACCTCCACAAATCCGCCCGGTTCACCGGGTTTGGAAACCCGTCGTACCTTCCAAGCCAGTCTGGGAATTCACTTTTCACGAAATCGCGCATCAAACCGTCCGTCCACAGCGCGATGCGCCAACTCGGGTGGTGCGCGCGCCAGGTCGCGAGGTAGGCCTTTGCGAACTTTGGCAACGAGTTGTTTTTCCAACTCACGTGAATCACTTTCGGGATCCCGAGGTGTGCTTCGCTTTGAAACGCGGAAGGGTACCCCGGAACGTCGGCGTGTAGAAACGCGAGTAACTGGGAAGCGGTGCGGATGGTTTCGATGGAATCGCGGGAGAAAAGGGGGTCGGTTTCCGGGGCAACCGGGTGTAGCGTCGGCGTGTCCACGTCCACATCTTCCAGCAAACGCGCGACGGGCAAACCGTTGGAGGTGCCCACTCCGATCAGCGGCCGCGAGCTGACGCGCGCGACGAACAGCAACAGGACGAGTGCTGCGATGAGAAGTGCGCGCATGACACGTCCCCGAGCCCGCCCAACGCGCATCGCATGGTTTCGCGGCGGCAAACACGCCCCGTCGTGGCGTCCTCCCCCGGTGTGGAGTGATGTGTGGTGATGACATCCTCGGATTCCACAAAAATCAGGTCTTGTGTTGCATTAACCCAAATCCGCAACACCTCCTCGTCAGTCCGCCCCACACGCCCGCCCGGCCAGACGGCGCATCACGGATCATGTCGCACACGTTTACGCACCGCCTCAACGCGCTGTTGACCTTCGCGGTGACCGTTTTGGCGGTGATGTGTTTCTGCGCGTCCGTGACGGATGAGTTCCACGTCTCCAACCCGGTCGTGGACGTCAAGGTTTTGGAAATAGAGAGGTTCACGGCGGTGGATGGAAACGACGAGGCGTACCTGGTGTTTTCCATCGACGCGGACCTAACAAGCGTGTTTTCGTGGAACACCAAGCAGCTGTTCGTGAGCGTGCAGGCGGAGTACGAAGTGTTTGGCGAAGACGCAACGCCAATCAGTCGCAACGTGGTGTCCATCTGGGACCGCGTGGTGGAGAGTAAAACCGCGGCGATTTTTTCCGTCCCCCGGGCGCGGAACAAGTACAAGCTGAAAGCGCGGGGCCAGCACCTGCGGGGACAACCGGTGAGGATCACGGTGCAGTGGAACAAAATGCCGATCGCGGGAGTTGTGCGTTCGGAGAAAATCGCCTTCCCGGGAATCACGTTTCCGGGAGAGTACACGCCGGCGGCAGAACACGAGACGCATCAGCGAAGGCCGGGACAAAGAAGTTCGACACACGGAAACTCCGGCGCGCGGCGGAAACCCGTCACGGACAACGCAATGCCGCACTCCGCGCCACAAAAGAAACCGACGCCGCCTTTGGGAAGCACCAGCCACGAGTTGTGATGTTACGGTTACTGCGTGGTATTGAAGAGGTCTTGGTCGTTTTGTTTCGCATAAGATGTCTTGGTTTTTTTGTGTCGCAGAAGATGTCTTTGCTGTTTTGTTTTGCAACAGCTCCCTAATCTCCGCATCATCCGCTCCTAAGCATTTCCTCGAGCGCGTCGATCCCCACCACCAATCTCGCGCCCGTCCCCGGCCCCCCCGATTTGCGTCCCGAGAACTTCTGCCGCCACGCCGCGGCGACGCTTTGCGAGGCACACTCGCCGCAGTGCACGTGCCACACCACGTCGAAGGGCGCGACGATTTCGCTGCGAGACGTTTCCGTTTCGTTTCGCGCGCTACCGTCGTCGTTTATTTCTTCCGAGCGTTTTCCGCTTCCGCCCCCGTCGTCGCGCGGGTATTTAGGTTGAAAATTAATCCCCCCCCCCCCCCCCCCCCCCCCCCCCCCACGTTCCACGGTGCACGAACGCACAGCCGTCGCCTTTGGGACACGACCCGTCCCGTGAAAAGTGCCTGCACAAAGTGCGCCCAGCGTTCGCCAAGCGCCCGCCGCTTTTCGCGACGAAGGCGTACCGTTTTTTGGGCACCACGAACAACATCTGCGGGTGTTTTTTTGTAAGCGGCGCCCACCAGGTTTTCCGGTGTACGTACTCCGGCAAAAGCACCGCCCACGGGGTTTGTTTCGGTAGCCCCACAAGATACCCGGCCAACACCTTGGCGTGGTCGCCGCTGAACGGGGGGTTGGTGACGAGAACGTCGAAGTCGCGTTTTGGAATTTTTACCTCCGCACGTTTCGTTTTCGTGTCTTTGGTTTTCGTCACGACGGATGGGGCCCCGTCACCTTCCCGTTCCGAACCCGGGGTCACGGTTGAGTACCCCTCCCCCCCGTGGGTCCCGCCATTGCCGCCGTTAATCAAAGAGTAGAAATCCACATCCTCGTTCCGCGCGCGTTTGAACCCCAAACTTCGCAAACGCAGTTGCGCCGCGCCTTGGCAGAAGTACGGGTCCCACAGGCACAGGTCGTGCTTTGCGATTTTTTTTCGTTGCGCGATTTTTTGTAAGATCGGCGCGACGTGCGTATACGCCTCCAGAGGGGTTTCGCAGTCATCCGCGGGGTCGTGGCGAAGGTCGGGTTGGGACCTCTTCACCGACGCAGCCGAAGCGTCCCGCGGCCGTTTCATCGCGAAACTCGGGGTGGCGCGCGCGACTGTCGGCGGTGCGAAAATGGGCGGCGGTTGAAATAGGCAAAAAAAAGTTCGTTCTTTTTTCACTCGGTTCGCAAAATGGGTCCTCCTAATAATCTCTCCACCTCGAGGAGGTCCCTGTCTCTCCCCCCAAATCATCACAGCTCTCCCGCATCGCCAGCCACTGTTTTCCCCCAAAAACCCTCCGCGGTCACGCGTTGGTTTTCGAACAACCCGAACACCGCGGTCGCGAGTGCATCCACGGTCGGCACCGCACCGGTTTCGTCTTTCCAGACGTTGATTCCCTCGCCGTCCGCTTTGGCGAACGCCCACACCGACGGCACCCCCACCGCCAACACCCCCATATCCACCGCAAGCTCCATCCCGTCCTCCGTGTCGATGTTGACCTGGCCGACCTTGACCTTGGTGCCGTGCTTGGCGCTGAACCCTTGCCACACCGGCGCGAACGTCTGGCACGTGCCACACATCGGCGACATGATCTCCACCACCCAGAGTTCGTCCGCGTCTAAAGTGCGCTGGAAGTTGCCGATGTGCAGCGGCTCGCCGGACGCGAGGGACGCGGTTGGCAGGGCGATGAGCGCGATGAGGGCCAGCAAAACACGCAACGGGAAACGCGACATCGTACGGCGCACTCGTGGCGGCCGTGTGCGTGCGTCGGAGTGATGTGAAATCAGACGTTCCAACGGTTTCGACTTGTGTCGTGGAGACAATATCATCTTTTTAAAAACGTCGGAGAACCCTCGTGCAGAGTGCCCTGCGCGACGATGGCGTCGCGCGGTGCCCCCCGCGCGGGCACCTTGGGCCGCGGGTTTTTCGTGGTCGGCGTCTCCGTGGATGCCACGGGGTCGCCCGCGCCGAAACTTCTGCTGCGACGAAGCTTCGGCGGTGATTCTTCCGATGACCATTTGATCACAGTGTCCTTCGAGAAGCATTTCTGCTTTCCCGAGTACGTCAAGGGCGACTTGACGAGCTTGGTACCTGAGACGCACTTGAAGCCGAACATGTACGCCTTCGTTTTGACGGAAAGCGACGGCGTTCGCACCACTGGGCACTGCCGCAGGTTCCTGCCCCCTGGAACCGGACCGCGGTTCCCGATCGTGACGTGCGTGCTTTCCCGCATGCCGTGGTTGCGGTTTTTCGAACAGGCGCTGGAGCCGATTGACGCGCAGGTGTGTCTATGCGCGTCGCCCTGTTTGCGTGACGTGTCTTGCCAAAAACCCGAGAGCGTGACCCCGGTGTTGTCAACGGACACGCACCTGTTCGCGTACGTCTCCGCGCTGTGCGCCGTGGGTACGCCGCGGCCAAACGCGGAAGTGCGCCTGCCAATCAACTGGGCGCACCCGCCGGACTCGCGCAACCTTCCGCGAAGCGTATCGTTCTTCGCGCCCGACGACGGCGCGTCTACGTCGAAGACGCACGCGAGCGCGAGCGTTGGGATGAAATTCAAACACATCCTGCGCGGTGCGTTCACCGACTGCGCCCCCGCGGTTGCGTTGTTCGCCGCGCTTCTTTTTGAACGGCGCGTGGTTATCAGCGGGAGTGATACCGGCGCCGTCGCCGGCGCGGTACACGCCGCAGCGGCGTCTATCGCGCCGTTCAAGTGGCACCACATCTTCCTTCCCATTCTGCCGCACCAGTTCCTGGAGTACCTCACCGCGCCGATGCCGTTTTTAGTGGGCGTGCACGCGTCGTGCTTGCCGTTTATCAAGAAACTGCCCACGGAGGAGGTGTTCCATTTGAATTTGGATAGTGGGGAGTACACGTACTTTGAGAGTGATTTAGACGCGCTGCCTGGCAGACCCCGGCGCGCGTTAGAGCTGAAACTGCAACAGCAACTAGAGCAACCGCGATTGGACGACGAGAGGGTGTGTCACGCGTTCCGGGTGTTTCTGTCAACCTGCGTGGCGAATTACCGGAAACACGTGGTGCCCGAAACCTCGGAGCGTCGGGTTCCATCAAACGCGATTTGTGCAAACGGGTACGGCCTTGGTCCTTTCCCAAATCAGGCGGCACACTGTTTTACCTCTAACACTGGCGACTGTTCGGACCGATTACGTCACTGTTGTCCATACATCGTCCAATACACGCCCAACAAATGGACTGACACTTTTCTTTACAATCACAGGTTGTGGCTGGACTGTGATTCGTTTTTCGCAAACGCGGGGACGCGGCGGACAAAGGTGTTCCTCGCGGGGTTAAAGTCGACAAGACTGTTCGAGGTGTTTATGTTGTCGATGCTTCAAAAGATCGGCAACGACCCGAAGCAAACCGGGATGCTCGGCGCGAGGCTTGGTCAATCCACCGCGGGTGATGCGGTATTTGGTTTGGGGTTGGCCGGGTCCGCGTCGGGTTCGGGAAGCGCGTCGTCGAGCTCTTCGGTTTTCGCGAGCGCCAACAGCTCGGTTACCGCGGAAACGGCGTTGCTAGCCCACGCCGCGCGTGACTTCGAGCACGAGCTTTCAAACGACGCCGCGTTCACGGCGATTTACCGCGCCGGGTCCACCGCGGCGGGGGCGTCCGCGGCGGTTGCGGCGGCGGCGACGACGCGAGCCGCGTTGGGCGCTTCGTCCGCGGCGGTTTGGGGCGCGAAGACGGGGGCGAAGATGTTCGACAAGTTCGTCGTCTCGGCGTACAAGAAAACGGAACGCGCGCTGGCGGGGACGACGAGTTTCAGTACCAGCGCTAGTTATAGTACTGCCACTGGAACGAACCACCGGGGCGCGTACGACACCTTCGGCGTGCACGACGACGACTCGCCTGTTGGTAACCCGGTGCGTTCGTCCGCGTTCGTGGGGGTCGGGCGGTTTCGAAACGGAGGTAACGGACACGAAACGACGTTCGAAACCGGGCGTGGCGTCGATGAAACCGGGATACACACGGAAGTCCGAGCGAGCTCGTCGGCGGTTTCGAGCGCCTCGCCGAGCGGACCGAACTTCTCGCCATCCGCGGTTTCGCCATCCGCGGTGTCGCGGATTAGCGTTGGGTCCATCGCGGAGGCCGCAGCGGCGGCGACGGCGCGCAGGGCGGCGTCACCAACAGGCGCGACGATGTCACCAACAGGCGCGACGATGTCACCAACAGGCATGACGATGTCACCAACAGGCACGACGGTGTCACCAACAGGCGCGACGATGTCACCAACAGGCGCGGCGTCGCCTCACACAACCAACGCGCTGTCGCCCACGGAAAGCGGGTCACTTCGTTTTGTGCAACCCCAGGCCGACCCGTTCGCCCTCGCGGTTTCACGAAACAAACCGCCTGTGCTACAGCCCGTGCCCACCAACAGAAGGACGCCCTCACGCACGGACTGGGTCGATTTCGACGCGGACGACGCCGCGCCGTTTGCGTCGCCGGCGTCACCCCCGCCGGCGTCTCCGGCGTCGCCCACGCCCGCGCTTAGTACCACGCAACTAGTGGACCCCTTCGCCTCGCTCACGGTGAGCACCGCGGCGCACGTCGCGCAGCAGAAACGAGACCGCTTGTCCAGCGTTTCGCCGACAACAAATCCTCCCACCTCGCCCCCCGCCGATCCGGGAGACGCCCTAGCGGCTGTACTCGGCCTAGGGTCGCCGTCCGCGCAGCCGCACCAAAACTTGATTGATTTCTAAGCACCACAGGAGACTCGCGAGTAGATTCGGCCCACGAGATGTACAACTGATTAACTGCAATTGTAAGCTATTAATTCTACCAAACCCCCAACCAGGTCCACCTTACACCTTCCCGTCGTACTTGTGCCTTCTTTTGTGTTCCTCCACCAGGTTCGCCAGGGTGACTCTTCGCGCGCCGCCCTCGGCGACGCCAAACGCGGCGTGCATTTGCCCGAGCTCGCGGTCGGTGACTTGGTCGAGAAGCGCGAAGACCCCGGGTTTCAGGCTTTGCGTGGCTTGCTGTCCTATTCCCCCGCCGTCTCCACCCGCCATCGAGGTCACCGCGTCCGCGAGGAGGTGCGCGCAGTACCGGTCCAAACCGGCGGTGACGGCTTCCTCGTAAACCGCGACGAGGGCGTTGGCGCCTCGAACGCACGCGTCGTCGACGCGGTTGACGTCGTCGTTCGTTTCTTTTGTATTGGAGTCTTCCGCGCCTTCCGCGCTCTTTGACAAACACAAAACGAGCCCCACTCTCCTTTTGTGCCACACCCGCAGCACGTCTAAAAGCGACGCGCACGCGTGCACCACAATCGCGGCTGACCGTCGCAGCTCTTCCTTTCGGAAACGCAGGGTGGAGGTCAACGCTGCACACAGCGGGACGAAATTTAACCGAACCGCTTCTCGTAAATAAACAGTCGGCGCCGACGAGAGCGCCGACGCGAGCGCCGACGGGGTTTGCGCGATCCGCGCCACGCACCGCGACGAGAGGGCCACTTTGCTTTTGCTCACCAATACGCTGGTCAGGGACACGCACGCGTGCGTGATGGCGATATTTACGCAGTGGGAGGATGCGTCATCGGTCAACACGAGCTTGGCGACCCACAGCGCGGGCGCGAAGGCGTTGTGGAACGTGGTTTCCGCGTGACTCGCGAACGCGGCGTTGGACGCGCCTGCCGTTCCTTTCACTAAGTGTTGCAGTAGCCAAAGCGGCATCGCGATCGCGGCTGATACGCGTGTCAGGTCGCTACCCATTCCAGGCCGCAATCTTCGGCAGAAAATATCCACGTCCCGTAGCTGTTCGTTTGCTAATTTGTACCCCGCGCCTAACAAACGCTTCCCGGCGCCGTCCAGTAAAACCTCCATACACAAATCCAACGCGCGCTTCACGCGAACCGAAGGCGCGGGTAACGACGTTTTAGCACTCAAAGTACTCAAAGTACTCGGCTCATCAGTATTTTCGTTCGCGGAACTCTTCCTGACCTGGGCATCGTACGCCGCGGCGACGACGGCTAGCAAGACGGCGTGCGCGTTCGCGTCCAGCGCCGGGCCCGTGGCGTCGAGCAAGGAAACGCAGTGCGCCGCCGCGGTCGCGGCGGCGACCAGGGTTTGCTCGTTTGCGGATTCATTAACGACGGTAGACACGTGTGTACCGCAGTGCGATACGGACTCATCACGACTCGCCGCCGCGAGTACCTCGAGTGCGACGCAAACGCAGACGCGCACCGCGCTGACGTCCACGCCGTGCCCCGCGAACAAGTCGCCGTGCCGCGCGACGAGGGACGCGAGCTTAGCGCCGGCGCCCGCCGCGGCCAAAACGCTGGCGGACGCGAGCGTCGAGCATCGATTGTACGCATTTTTCGACTTGTAGGCACTTTGAGAGGAGCCCACGAACGCACCTGCGCCGTACAGAGCCGCGAGGGCGTCGTCCACCGCCAAGCGAAGCGAAATCGTTTCCTCTCGCGCCGCGCCGGCAACCGCAAACACGTGCGGGTCCTCGGTTCTGTCGTACCGCGACGCCTCGGTTTGCTTTGGGATTTTCAAAACAAGCGCCACGAGAACCGCCTCCGCAAGCGCGGCGGCCCGCGCGCCTTGACCTGATATTTGTGTAGTATCAACATAATTATCCACTTTGCGTTTCTTCTGAATGGCGCGCGGCACCAAACCTTTCTTTGGGGTGGTCGTTTCGGTTTTGGAGGCGCGCGCCTCAATCGCCAAACGAACAACGAAAGGCGCCACCGCCGCCGCTACGGCTTTGATCGCGTTCCAATTGTCCTCGTCGCTCTTCCCGTTCGCGAGCGCGCGGTGTGTCAGTGACGCGACAGCTACCGTGGCCTCTGCGAACGGTGTGGAGTCTATGTCTGTGTCGTGATCACTCGCGGCTTCCGCAGCGCTCGCTTGCACCAGACTCGGTAGAAACTTCGCAACTCGTTCCGCGGCAGCCGCGTCGGTTTCGGCGAGTCGCGCCGCGAAGCGCCGCGCGGTTACACCCGCGCTTGTGCACGCGTGGCCGTGGACAAGGCATGATACGCAATCCGCGGCGGCGAGTACGGCGACGAGCTTGCCCGAGTCCATGGCGCGCACGGCAATACCGGCGGGAATCGAGCTCAAACGCACAAGCGCCACCGTCAGGGAAACGCAGAGTTCACCCGAAGCTGACGCTTCTTTTTGTATTTTTTTCTCGTCGCCTCGTTTTTCACCCAAAACGGCTCGCCAAAACGCGTCAACAAAACACTCCCCAACAGCCTCCCAAACGTTTTCGTCACCCTCAAGCAAAGAATCAGCGTCGTCAATCACACGACCGCAAGCCTTCACGAGGCTCTTTTCCTTGGAGTCGTCAATTTTGAAAGACCCGAGCAGTTTCTTGGAACAAGCCACCACGTCCCTCGCGGCGGCGAAAAGCCGCGCCGCCAGGATTTCGGGTTCGGCGACGAGTTTTTCGGTTTGTCTGTCGCACACTTCTTTTTCGTTTTCGTTTTCCGCTTTCGCGTCAAATCCGTCGCGCCCTCGCGTCCACTCGGCGAGCGCCTCAGCGCTCGCCCAAGGCGTCCACACGTCTTCAGACTCCAGAAGCACTTCCGTGACACCGTGGTTTACCGAAACACCACCAGACACAAACTCGGTGGTCAACACATCCACCAGCGCCTTGGCTTCGCCGGCGGCGGCCGCGTCGCCTTCCCCGGCGGGCGCCGGCGACGCGGCCGCCGCGAGCTGCGCCAGCCGGTGCACGCACGCGCCCGCGACGCCGACGCCCAGTGCAGCACTCACCGTTTCATCCGCGCCGTGCGTACCTCCCAGCGCGCTTCGCGTACCTCCAATGTGCAGTGTCCACGCGGCGACCCTCGCGAGGGAAGGAAGTTGAAAAGTCTCTTCGGAATTCGAACCGCCTTGTTTATCCACGCAAAGGTACGGCGCCGCGTGCCGGCCGTGAAGCGCCGCCGAATCGTGGCACACCTCGAGCGTCGCCGCGACCGCGGTGAACGCGACGAGCGCGGCGCCTACGCGGGCGGCGTCGACGCGGTCACGAGGCGAGAACTGAAACCCGTCAAGGCTGTTGTTACTTGACGCGTCGAGTGTTTCCCGTTTCCGTTTCTTTTTCGGCTCTTTTGATGACTTTCCAATGGAGGCGGAGTCGTCTCCGCGTCTCGCGTCGATCGAAACGCAAAAATCGCGCGCCACCGAAACGAGATCGTTCCCGAACCCACAGAGCGCCTCTTTCGAAGCGCCGGGAAGCGACGCTCCTGGCTGCGCGGGGAGGGAAGATACCAACGTAGCCACGAACGCACACGTCGCCACAACACGCGCTGTGGCACCGCATTCGGCGCCGTTTTCCTTTCCTTTCCCTGACGGGTTGGAATGTTTCGCATTTTTCGAGCCGTCTGTCGCCGAGTCGGTTCGTGTAAACGCCGCCCGCGTCGCGTCCCTCGCCGCCGCGACTATGTCCCTGATCTGGCCAGGAGGCACGCGCGCGGACGCTGCGGCGACTGCGTGAAGCACCTCATCAGATGCGAGCGCGGTGGCGCCGCCTTCCCCTCCCGTTTCTGAGGAGGAAACACCAGAAACGTTCAACGCACTCGCTGCCGCGCCAATCGCGCCGAGCAACTCGGGAAGCCGTCTCGTGTCGGCGTGCGCGGCGACCGTCGCGGCTATTGTTTTGTTGACTAACTCGGAGTCTTTGTCACCCATCCAAACCAACGCGATCGCTTGCGCTAAGTACGGCTCCACTAACCGGACGTCAACCTCGAGTAACGACCGCAACGCACGCGCGGCGGTTTCGGGAGACAAAGCGTTATGGTTGGAAACCGGCGTCGAAGCGCAAAAAATATCTTTCGCGTATTTCGCGAGTCGATCCCTCGGCGCCTCGCCCCCCGCCGGCGCCGGACCGCCCCCAACAGAGGTCTGCGAGTACAACCCGCTTCTGTGGAGTTCGGTGATTAAACCAGGTGCGAAACAAGTAGTGTTCGACCGACCGTTTCCGGCTGTTTCGTGGTGAGAAACCGAAACGAACAACGAGTCCCACAAAAGCCGCGACGGCGCCGAGTCTTTTTCGGTTTGCGTCGGCCCTTGAGATAAAAAAGAAAGTGTCAGTCTCGTATGGGCATTCAGTCTGCGGAATGTGGTAAATGGGAAATACTTACCCGAGGACGACGCGGTGCCGCCTCTTGTTGTTGCGGCCAGTCCTTTTGTTTTCCACGTTCCCTCCACGAACGACCGGAACACCCATAACAAAAGGTTCCCCGTGACGTCGCCGCCGCGGGCGATTTGCGTAATTGCGTTTGCCATGTACTTAACCAGCGGGGGGGGTGTTTTTTCGTACGTTTTCGCGTCGTCGTCGGGAGTCTCGGGAGTCTCGGGGCTGTCTTTCATCTCGGGCACGGTCCCTTCAGCTTTTCTTTTCGTTTTTTTCTTCCCAACCGTACTCGTGTCCAAATCCAACGCCGCACCACCCATCGCCCCAAGCCGCGCACTCTCCGCGAACGCCCCAGGTACCGTCTCCACGTGCACCGGGTGAAGAAGCACGGCACGCAGAAAATCGAGCGTGTCGTTACTATGTGTTGTCGACCCGTTACTCGACGATTTATTCAAAATTTCTGCCGCCGCGCGAACAAGTAAAACGTCAACCGTCGCGTTGTCAATCGGTGGCGGCGGTTTGTGCGGCGATTGCGCGACGGACCGGGTCGTTAGTCTTACGAAGAAGGAAACAAAATCCGAATCGTGCTCGTCTCTTTCCGTAAGCGACGCTTGCAGTGCTAACAAACACATCTCCGTGCTTGGCTTGAACTTGCCCCCCAGGGCTTTCTCGAAAAGCCCGAGCGTTTCGGTGACGAGATTTAGCAAGTCAGACTTCGAGCCGCGCTCGAAAAATGCAACCGCAGCCGCGCGCGTGACGTGCGCGGTGGCCGTGGCGTTGGGTTTGTAACTGGTGTTTTTTTGCGACTCCAAGTAACGCATGGAGAGTGCGAGCACGTGCCACAGCGTGCGGTCAAGACACACTTCTGTAGCATCCGGTACGGACGTACCAACCGCTCGCGGAGGCGGTGTTTTTGTGTTTTTCCTCGATTCCGGTTTCTCCTTCGCAATTTGTCTTTGTCCATTCGCAGCGCCGCCGCCGCCGCCCGCGTTGTCCCTCGCGTCCCGCCCGACAGACCCAGTTGAACTCCGTTTCGCAACTTCAACATCCGCACCTAAGCCCGCCCACGCAAGTGCCGCGAGTGCCCACTCCGAAACAACAAGCGCGGTGGCGGTACCGCACGGCCCGGGGCGGTCGCTGCCGGCGCCGGCGGTCTTTGTTGCCAGCACAGCCCCACCGAGATCCGCCAACAACGACGTCGCGAGGACCTTTTTGTCCGCGAAAGTCGTCGTGGCGCCGTATAAACGCGCGCGAGCTTCACGCGCCTCACGCGTCGAAGACTCCATCGTGGCACTCGCCCTCCGCGCGCGGTGCAGTGAAGGCGGGAGGGCAACTGCGAGAGGTCAAAAGAATCAGCAGGAGCAACTCGGCACTGCAGCGAAAATATTGACGACGACTGAAGTGACCCTATTTATGCGGCGTCCTATTAGTGAACGACTCTGTTTCTCTACACACCGCGGCTACGCTACTACATCAACTACACTACTCCCCTTATTCTTTCTATTAATCTAAATTCCGCAAACGCGCCGCCTCCGTGTCACTCATCGCGTCCCCCTCGACTCGCCGGAACTCCACCACGCGGAAGGAAGCGTCTGATTCTGATTCATCTTCCTCAATTTCTTCATCTCCGTTTAATCCATCTACTCGTGGTCGCCCGTACCCCGGTGCCAGCTCTTTCCTTTCGACTTTCCTTTTTTCAAACCCAAACCCGAGCAACGAGGCTTCAAGCCGGTCCACGCTTTCCGGCCGGTGCTCTCTGCACGACGCGAACACCGCGGTTGCGCCGATTGGAACACACCACGCGACGGTTTGCGCTAATTTATCAATCACCGTAATATTTTCGGTGTACGCCAAATCTGCGCCGAGCAGCACTGTCGGGTTGCGGAACTTCGGGTGTAACTGCGCGACGTCTTTCGCGACGCCCCAGCGCACGGGCGCTACCGCGAGCTGGACCGAGGAAGGGATCGCAGGTTCAGATCCGAGTTTCATCGAGTTCTTACCTTTGCCAGTCTTGAATTTTCCACTCGTCGAAACCGGTTCCATATTCCGCACCACGTTGTGTTTCAGAAACGGGCACAGCCCGGGCAGGTCCGTTAGCGCCACCGCGCTGGGTAACCCGGTTGTGGCCAGGGCTAAACCCGCGACGCCGGTACCGGAACCTAGCTCTAAAACGGTGTTTTCAGTGTTGCTTCGGGAGGAGGAGTTAGCTTGTTCTTTCTCTTCGTGAGTAGCGTCGCCGTCCTCATCGTCGACATCATTCCCGGCTGCTTCATCCTTCTCCGTCTCTTTCGGTGTTTCCCTCACACCTCCAGCCCTTTCCGTAAGCCTTTGCCACACCTCCGGTTGTGCCACGTACGCCCCCAGCAGCACCCCCGCGTCCCACACCGTGAACCCGGTCGCGGGAATCGGGTCACGCGCGTCGTCATCTTCCGCGGCGGGGGCGGTTCGTTCGGCGCAATGCCCGGGTCGGCTGCTGCCCGCGCCCGCACCGCCGACCACCACGCGCTTTTCCGCCGCGCTCGCGGATGGCGCCTGCGCGATGCGAAGCGGGGGGGCACCCGCGCGCGCGCCCGGTACCGCGAACACGAAGTCCTCCTCGAACTTCGACCGGTAGTCAAGCGCCGCGCGGCGCCACCCGTCGTCGCCCATCACGGCGCGGGGGCGAATGCGCACGCAGAGTCGGCACGATGTAGCCGAACGATACGAGCCTCAGGATTTCTCGGAGACTTTGAAATCATCATCAAAGCACCCGCGGCTCGGCACGTCGCACAACGTCGCGCGCGCGTGTCCTGCTGTTTGGCACATCGCGCGCGTCGTGTCCACTGACATGTCCGGTGGAATGAAACGGACTTACTCGCGATCGGACGAGGAAGGTCTTGCGGCGCCGCAGCCCAAGGTGGGGCAGAGCCTTCACGAACGCGCCAACGAACGATTCGGTTTCGGGGTTGGCCACCACCACCGTCGGTCGAGTAGCACGATGAGCAACGCGCCGTTCGGGGGTTTGATGTCGTACCAAGCCCCCCGGCGGTTCGCGATGTGGGGGGCCTTGGTGTGCGTCGCGTGCGTGTTAGGCCTGATCGCGCGAACCGCTTTGTTCGGAGGCATCGCGTACGTCGCGTTTGGCGGGCAAGGTTTGCGCGACGTACTTTGCGACGGTGTGCCCCCGTTCGTGGTGGTCGTGGACGCGGGGAGCACGGGTTGTCGCGCGCACGCATTCCGAGTCACGCCTGGTACCGTAGCTCCATCCTTTACCCTAGAGCCAGTCGCCGGCGCACGCGTCAAGTTAGACACCCCACTGGCGTCGCTAGCGGGTAAAACACAAGCCGAAGTCGCGGCTGTTTTGGCGCCGATGCTCACGGAAATCGCAAAGAGAGTCCCGACCGGCGATTTGAAAAAGACGCCGGTGTACGTCTGGGCCACCGCGGGCGCGAGGGCTCTTGCGGAAACGCAGCAGCAATTGTTGTGGCAGACGGTCACTGACGTGGTGCGCAGTGAAACGCAGTTTCTGCTTCCCCCGAAGCAATCGTTGGCGGAGCAAAATCACTTCCGGACAATCCTCGGCGAGGAGGAAGGCTTTTTCGCGTGGCTCGCCGCGAACTACGTGTCCGGGGTGGACGTGACCACGATTGGCGGAACCGGTACGCCGCTTGCGACCCAAACAGTGGGCGCTCTTGATGTCGGGGGAGGGTCCGCGCAGATCGTGAGTTTGCGGACGATAGGAAACGGCGACGGGAACGGGAGCGGTAATGGAAACATGATTAGCGCAACCTCGCTTGACGAGCTCGCGGAGCGCGTGTACGTCCGGAGTTACTTGGGCGTCGGCGCTGCGCACGCGGAGCGCAGGTTGCGAAAAGAAACGTCCGCCGCCGCGTTGACACAAGGCAAGAAGGAGGTATCCTTCCCGTGCGGTTTCAAAAACGAACTCGAGACGGTTGATGGAGTTTCGTTAATTGGAACCGGCGAGTACGACGCGTGCGTTTTGTTGATTCAGGATTTGCAATACGCGAAATTGCGGGAAGACGGTTTTGGCGAAACCACCTTGCGCGCGCCGGACGACGCGATTCACAACACACAAACGTTTTTGGGTATGTCACTTTTGTTCCACGCCACGCACTGGCTTCACGTCGCGTTCCCGGGGTCGCTGGCGGGGTTCCCAAACAGCTCGCTCCACGAAATCGCGATCGCCGGACGCGCGGCTTGCGCCACGGAGTGGACACAAATCGTGACCGACAAAGACGGGTTGGACGAAAACACCCCGCTTGACCGGCTTCCCGGGCGGTGTTTCGACACCGCGCTGATTCAGTCCCTTCTTGGCCTCAAAAGCGGGTTCGGGTTCGGTGAGGACACACAAAAAATATCCTTCGTCGACCTCGTGAATGGCAAGGACGTGGAGTGGACCATGGGCGCGGCGCTTTCGCTGGTGCACCGAGCGCGGGTTCACGCGGACGGGCGGGACACGGCGTTGCAGTGCGTCGCTTTGGGCGTTGGAAAGGAAACAAAAGTCGCCGTGGGTATCGGCGCCAAGTCGCGGACCGGGCGGACGGTTCGGCGGTGGGTCGGGTTTACCGCCGCGGCAGGCTCGGTGTGCGCTTTGTTCGCCGCGCTCGCGGGCGCGGTGGAGGCGGATAAGCTGTGGCGCTTGACGAAACCGGCGGAGAGGGAAATACGGGGGTTGTCCATGGCCAGGAAAAGGGGAAGCTTGTCCAACCTGTAGCGGTTTGTGGTTGGGGGTATTATTGTGTCTTTTTTATTTCTTTTCAAACAAACATTGAGCCACTACAAGTACATTGTATCCATCAACACGAGTCAACAGCGTCGCTCGCGCCCGCGTTTCCGTCGTCACGCCCCCACAGGGTCGTCATCCTCTTTGCTGCCGTCATCCTCTTCGCCGTCGTCATCCTCTTCGCTGTCGTCATCCTCTTCGCTACCGTTTTCGAAAACAGCGCCGGCGGCCCTGAGAATCTTAACAATCGCCTGAAAGCCGTTATCTTCGGCGATGAACAGCGGCGTCCCGCCGAGAACATCCACCTTGTTGACGTCCGCGCCAGCCTTGATCAGTACCCGCACTACCGTCTCGTGGCCCTTTTCAGCGGCGACAAACAGCGGCGTCGTGCCCATGATATCCTTTGCAATGCTGACGTCTGCGCCCGCCTCGATCAGAACCTGCACTACCGCCTCAAAGCCGTTATGAGCGGCGATGAACAGCGGCGTATAGCCGTCATCCCTTGCCTTGTTGAAGTACGCGCCCGCCTCGATCAGCGCCCGCACCACTGCCTCGTGGCCCCGTCCAACGCCAATAGATAGCGGTGTCACGCCGTGTGCCTCCGCCGTGTTGAAGTCTGCGCCCGCCTCAATCAGCGTCCGCACCACCATTTCGTGGCCGTTTTGAGAGGCGACGTACAGCGGATACACGCCGCCAATCATTGCCTGGTTGACGTCCGCGCCCGACTCCATCAGCATACGCAGTACCGCCTCGTGGCCGTATGAAGCGGTGATGCACAGCGGCGTCACGCCGACTTCATCCGCCTGGTTGACGTCCGCGCTCGCCTCGATCAGCGCCCGCACCACCGGCTCGTGGCCCTTTTGAGCAGCGATGAACAGCGGCGTCCCGCCCATATCCGTTGCCTTGTTGATGTCCACGCTCGCCTCGATCAGCGCCCGCACTACGGCCTCGTGACATAATAAAGCACCGATGTACAGCGGCGTCGCACCGTCATTAACTGACTTGTTAACGTCCGCGCCCGCCTCGATCAGCGCCCGCACCACTGTCTCGTGGCCCCGTTCAGCGGCGGTGTAAAGGGGCGTCTCGCCGTTTTCCTCCGCCTTGTTGATCTCCGCGCCCGCCTGGATCAGCACTCGCACCACCGT
>Ga0209710_1000161_pt1 | contig 74257 bp, 60 predicted proteins | sample ArcticOcean_MG_C_5_FD_187436 | JGI IMG/M metagenome (GOLD analysis project Ga0209710, IMG submission 187436) | Marine microbial communities from western Arctic Ocean - ArcticOcean_MG_CB4_138 (SPAdes) (version 2) | ecosystem: Environmental > Aquatic > Marine > Oceanic | place: Arctic Ocean...
CTTTTCGGCATGGTCTTCTACCTGATTTTTGCTAGCGGAGAAAAACAATTCGATTGAATTTTTTAATCGTAAAGATGGCAGGCTAAGACCGTCGAACCTGAAGTCTGATGCATTGGCATTTGGGTTTTACAGCGCTCTAGCGCCTGGCTACAGCGGGGATGGAATCGACATCCTGAAGGAGGATTACGCACGCTAGGAACTTCCCCGATTATCAATGGTTCTGGACGGCCAGCTTCAAGCTCAGGGTCAGCTTCAGGCACCGCAGAAAGAAGCGCTTGAGTGTATGGATGCTTGGGTTGACTAAATAAGGTATCACGATCGGCAATTTCGACTATTCGACCAAGATACATTACCGCTACGCGATCACTTATATGTCGCACTACTGAAAGGTCGTGCGCTATAAACAAATAGGTAAGACCTAATCGGTCTTGCAAATCCATCAGTAAATTTATTACTTGAGCTTGGATTGAGACGTCTAGGGCAGAAACAGCCTCGTCGCAAATAATCAATTCAGGATCAAGTGCTATTGCTCTAGCTATACAAATTCGTTGTCTTTGCCCACCAGAAAATTCATGCGGATAACGATCTGCCATATCAGTCATTAATCCAACAACCTGCATTAACTCCTTAATTCGAGTGTTATATTTCTCCTTATCCCCCGCCATCCCATGTACACGCAGTGGTTCGCCAATTATCGAACCTACTTTCATACGTGGATTCAACGAGCCGTATGGATCTTGGTAGACCATTTGCACTTTACGACGGATTGGGCGCATTTGAGATGCAGAATGATGAGTAATACCCTCGTTATTAAAAGTAATCGTGCCACTGGTGACAGGCTGCATCTTTAAAACCGAAAGCGCAGTCGTGGATTTACCACAACCACTTTCACCAACAAGGCTAAAAGTTTCTCCACGCAAAATATCAAATGACACCCCATCAACAGCGGGAAGAATACCGACCTGTCGCCTCAACAACCCCTCGGTAATGGGGAAGTGAACTTTCAAGTCACGAACCTCAATAATATTATCAGCCTTCATAACCAAAACATGCCCTAAAATGGTTGGGGGAAATTTCTTCTAGCTCCGGTTTTGACTGCATACATTGCGGTTTAGCGAAAGGACAACGAGGGTGAAAAGAGCAGCCCGATGGTAAATTGGATAGATCTGGCGGTTGACCGATTATGGTATTCAATCGAGCACCGGGTTTACCGTGGAGCGTCGGGATCGAGTTCATAAGCCCCACTGTATAGGGGTGTTGTGGATTTCTGTAGAGTTCCGCTGCAGAGGCAGTCTCGACTATTCTGCCACCATACATTACCGCAACTCGGTTCGCGTACCGAGCAACCACTCCTAGGTCATGAGTGATTATAACTAACGATGAATTCAATTCAGTCGTTAAGTTCTTTAGTAAAGATAAAATTTGCGCCTGCACAGTCACGTCAAGCGCCGTTGTAGGCTCATCGGCAATAATTAGTTTAGGTTGGCAGGCCAGCGCCATCGCAATCATTACTCGTTGTCTCATACCACCAGAAAACTGATGGGGGTAGTCGCCTAAGCGCTCTTGCGCATCGGGTATCGATACCAACTCCAACAACTTGCCGGCCTCACAGATCGCATCTTTCCAAGATTTATTACGATGTTGCCATATGGGCTCAGCAACTTGCTTGCCAATTGTAAGTACCGGATTCAGTGAAGACATGGGCTCTTGAAAAATCATTGCGATTTGATTGCCACGAAGCGCTCGACGACGTTCATCGCTAGCATTCACTAGACTCTCGCCAGCAAACTCTATATCACCACCACTAACCCCACCCGAATCGCCGAGTAAACCAAGAACACTCAAAGCAGTAACGCTTTTACCAGAACCACTTTCACCCACAATCGCTAGGGTTTCGCCCTCATTGACCTCCAGTGATACTCCGTCCAAAGCTTGGACATTGCCCCGCTCAGTTTTGAAATTTACTGACAAGTTAGATATTGAAAGTAATGGGTCCATCATTCGAACCCCAATTCAGATTTTAATTCTTCATCAACCCAGATACGTGCATAAACAGGTCCAGGTCGAACAGCGCCGGCCCGTAACTCCCCTCCATAATTTTTCACCCATGGCCACCACGCCGTGTGCACATAGGCGGTTGGCAACCAAATATACGGCGCATCATCAAGCACTCGTCGCGTCAACCGGCGAAGAATCTTGATACGCTTTCCCTCATCGCGCTCTAGGTGAAGAAGTCGAACTTCTTCATTGAGTTGCGGATCGGAGTATTGGGAAGGATTCCACGTTTGACCAGTGACAAAACTTTTACGAATAGTTGTTATTGGATTGGTATGCCCACTTGCTAACATGTATCCAGGTCCATGGGTTTTAGTGGTCATCGCTGACAAAAACGATGCGTACTCCATAGGTTGAATCTTAACTTTCACGCCTACCTTATCCAAATAACTTTCTAGCAAAGGCACTAAATCCATCTGGGAAGGGCTACACGAGCAGACCTGCATATTAAATGTAAAACCCTCCGGCACACCGGCCTCGTCCAAAAGACGCCTCGCTTCTATTGGGTCATAAGAGAACAGATGTTTTATCGACGCAGGCATTTCCTCTAACGGTTCAAAGTATTCGCCAAACTCCGGGTGTTGTGGATAAGCCATTAATTCAGCATGACCACCATAGAATCTATCTACGATCTCCTGTTGGTTCACCGCAAGATTAAGCGCCCTACGAACCCGAACGTCATCAAATGGTTTCATGTCTACACGCAGAGCAACAAAAGTACCGCTGGTAGCCAGCCATTTATTCCACTTCAACTCCGGCGTTGTTTCCTTAAGATGGTCTACCGCAATCCAGCGAATAGCTTCTAAAATGTCTAACTGCCCGGTACGCAATGCGGTAAGAAAAGTGGCTTCATCTTTTATAATTCTATAGGTAACTTTGTCTACGAAAGGAATTGGGTAACTAGCATCACCTATTGTTTCAGAGTCCCAATATTTGTCATTTCGAACATAAATTTGGGCATTAGCCTGAACATACCGCTGAAGCAAAAAAGGCCCGGTTCCAGTAACATTCCTCCAACTTTTGCGGTCTACATTTTCCATTTCTCGGGGACTAATACCAGAGTAGAAGCCATAACCAAAACGATATGCCCATTCCGCATTGAATTCGCTGAAATAAAAAACAACCGTATGTTCATCGCGCGCGACCACATCTTTTATATGATCAAAATAAGTAGGTATACGTTTTATGCTTTCATTAACCAGGCCATAAGAGTAGACAACATCGTCAGCTACGAGTTCCCGTTGCTTCATCACTCCGTGTTTTTCAGGGAAAATAACGCCCTTACGCAGATGTATAACTAATGTTAACGGATCCTCCCATTCCCACCGTTCAGCTAACTCACCACGAATAGAGTCTGCCGGAAGATAGGCCTCGGAAATAAAAGAGTAAATACCACCTTTGCGGGTACTTTTCGAAAGGTCTCCAGCAAACAATTGCTCTCGTACATTGCCGGCATCGTGGTTACTCTTCCAAGTCCAATCAGCGGGATCCCAAGACAAAGCGGACAAAGTTACATTCACAGTGCCAATATTCAATTCACCCCCATAGCTCGGTGCTTGTGCACTAACCAAGGAGTTGCAAAAAATTGGAATTAAAAGCAATAAGTACCTTTTCATCGACCGCGCATCCTAGGGTCAAGCATATCTCTTAAAGCATCGCCGTATATATTGATCGCGTAGACCATTACCGTTAGACATATCCCCGGCGCTAAAGCGAGCCACGGCCCGAGATACATATAGGTTCTGCCATTACCGCTAAGCATACTACCCCAAGTAGGTGAAGGTGGCGGGATACCCAAACCGAGAAATGACAACCCCGCCTCTGCCAGAATTACTGCGCCAACCCGTGTAGTGAACAGTACAATTACTACAGGCATTACATTCGGTAAAATATGAAACCAAAGAATATGCAGCGTTTTAGCACCCATGGACTGCGCTGCATGGGTATACATATTTTCGCGAATAGAAACGACTGAACCACGAATAATTCGAGAACCTGCAATGCCATAAAGGCAGCCCAAAATAATTACGATCTGAGTGGTACCTGGGCCGACAATCGAAACTACTACTATGAGCAAGACCAAATCTGGAAAAGTCATCCAAGCGTCGACAAAACGTTGTATTAACATATCTATCTTCCCGCCAAAATAGCCGGTGACAACACCCAGTACTACAGAAATTATGGTCGCCAAACCGGCCGCTAAAAAACCTACAATTACGGACAATTGGGCGCCGTATAGGATTCGAGAAAAAACATCTCTTCCCAAATGATCTGTGCCCATGAGATAACTTAGGGACGGCGACTGCAATGAATTAAACATATTAGTTTCATTCATCCCGTAAGGTGCCAACAGGTCGGCAAATACGCCGCCTAGAAGAAATATCGCAAAAACCACCCCACCAAAACCACCAAGTGGTTTAGACCGAAAAAGCCGTTGATGAAATACTATAAACGGATGGTACATTTTAGTGCTTGCATTAGATGTTTGCATACCTAGCTTCTGACCTTTGGGTCAAGCAAGCTGTATGTCAGATCAACAACTAGATTTATGAGTAAAATAGAAACACCAACAACTAAAAAGACGCCAGTTACAACAGGGTAATCTCGCTGAAAAACTGCTTCCAAAAGCATCAAACCCATACCGGGTATTACAAAGATTTGCTCTAAAATCACTGCTCCACCAATAAGCAACGGCGCTTGAAGACCAACTAACGTGACCACCGGAATCAAACAATTCCTCAGAGCATGGCGCACAATTACTATATTTTCTTTCAGCCCCTTCGCTCTGGCAGTTCGAATATAATCCTGTCGCAAAACCTCTAACATCATAGTCCGAGTCATACGCATCGTTACTGCGGATAAAGAAAGACCCAATAAAATCGCTGGAACAGACATGTGTGCAAGGTTAGCAACCGGATCTTCCAGGAACGGCGTGTATTGCAACGGAGGTGCCCAGCGCCACCAAACTGAGGGAAAGACCATTACAAGAGTCGCCAACCAAAAGCTGGGGACTGCGAGCATTAGAAGAGAAAATGAGCGGGTAATATAATCGCCCATAGAGTCTTGTCGCATCGCCGAATATATCCCTATAGGAATCGCTACTGACAAGGCAACCAGCAAGGCAAGAAATCCCAACTCAAAAGTAATAGGTAACGTAAGAGCTAATTGCTCGGTGACAGGAGTGTTTTGCCATAAAGAGCGACCTAGATCACCGCTCAAAACGTCCACAACCCAGACGAAGTATTGAATATAAATAGGTTTATCCAGCCCCAAGGCAGCCTCGATCATAGCCCTATCATTACCCGTCGATATATCATTTTGCGCAAGCATTAAATCGATTACGTCGCCAGGGATCATTCGTATCGACGCAAATACAATAATACTTGTAAAGATCAGGGTGGGTAACAGCGCGAGAAGCCGTCTAATGATCAGCAGTCGCATGATTCCCGGCCTTGCATTCGCTTAATTATTAACAGCTTTTTTATTAGACAAAGCAGGTCTTTAGTAAATTTCTCAACTATTCGAGGTTCATTTGGATCCATCACAAGCAGCTGAATAAACGACATCCTTGGAACCGGCCTAATTAGCATAGGTTAACTCCAGGAATTTCACTGCGCTATGGAGAGGTCTAAATACTTCCCCTCTGTTTCGGCAAAATAAACTAGACCTTGCACAAATTTTGGGTGGATAAGATCAACGTAAGTAATACGCTCGTCGAGCTGATGCAGCAGGAGAAAGGATGTTGAAAGGTAAGAGCATACCTGCCAAGAAATTCGCGAATTCTCAACTGCTACTAAATAGGGTGTTAATTTAGCCTCTACTTCTTGATCTACTAGAAAAGACCCATTTTTTATCAGCGAAACCAGATTACTGGGCATATTACGCCCGACATATACGGTCTTAAATTTTCCAGGGAGGAGAAACGTCTCTCCTTTCCGTTCGAGAAAATCTAAAACAGACACCGCTAAATACTCTAACTCCTTTCCCACATTCTCCCCTCAACACTAGAGGGCCAAAATTCTTAAACTGATTAATTAGACCTTTTAGCATTGACATGCCCGGCCTTTTTATTTTTTTTCGCCGTAATATATCGCGTCAAAAAATCTAAAAGAAAATCTTTATCTTCCTCTTCCAAACTATCAAATCTAGTCTGTAAGCTATTTTCTTTCAAAAACGTTTTCGGACTCTGACCGTCCTCCTCCCCAAAAATAAGCCATTGCTCAGAAACATCAAAGTGTTCGGATATTGCTCGTAAGTGGTGCCTCTTAATATTGTTCGTCTCATTTTCCCACTTAGAGACAGAGCCGTGCTGTACACCAATAATCTCTGCAACTGCACGTAGCGACATCCCACTGCTCAAACGCAGCGACTTTAAACGTTGTCCAACACTCATTTACTATTTATCCATCTTATATTCCCAGCTCAACCCCACGTTGACCCTACTCCCTTAAATCATAATAAGATACACTAAGTGACGCAAGGAGAAACGCCAGACTATCCATTGACGATATGCAATATCGTTAAACTAAGAGAGCTTCCGATATTGAATGAAAACTCGAGCAGACGCGCTGTAGCGAATCTGCCGTTAATTCAGGCACACCATATACTTCAACCGGAACTCCGTGATCGACCTTGATAGCTTGTATGAGCAGATCAAAGTCTCCATCCCCGGATAGAAGAAAAATGCGATCTAGATCTGCAGCGCTCTGCAGCATATCGATGGTAATACCCACATCCCAATCTCCTTTTGCAGATCCATCAGCACGTTGAATATAAGGTTTCAATTTTATCGAGAAACCGATGTGCCTGAGCGCGGTTTGGAATTTCCGCTGACTTTCATCATTGCGGTCTGTAGCGTAAGCAATTGCAGTCATAATTTGCCCACGATTAGACAAAATTTTCCATAAGGCACGATAATTAAACTGTCTCCCAAACGTATCTTTCGTCGTGTAGTAAATATTTTGAACATCAACAAAAATGCCAATTCTTTCCATGAGTAGTACTCTTTATTTTCTAAGGTCGCTCCACAGTTTCGAATAACCATCTGCGCTGGGCTTGCACGCGCTAAACTACTCTACGCATTTTGATTTTTTATCATTACAACCTCGCAATCTTTTTTATCAGAACAGCTCATTATCGCGCCAAAATATTTTTGAATAGAAATCAGTCCATGCCCTGTAGCAAAAACCTTTTTCATTTTATCGCCGCTACTGAGAACACATCCGAAGTCTTGTTGGCTTGGCCCCCCAGCACGGCAAGCCGCTTCAAAATTCGCTAATTAGCTTTAACGCAAGTGTCGTCTCAGCCAACTATATGCGATTAAAGCAGTGAAAAGTGCTGAAATTATTATGCCCACAAATATCCCTCTATAACCAAACAAATAATCTCCCAAGAGTGCAAAGGGAATTGAGAATGCGAACATTTGCATTAAGGATATAGCCAGAGGAGGACTTGGCTTACCTAAAGCGTTAAAACTGCTAACACAATTCATCGTCACCCCCATCAGACCGATGGCTAATGGCGCAATCAGCAAATAGTGTCTAGCTGCGTCTACTACATTTTGGTCGTCGCTTACTTGCCCGACTAAATAGGGCCCTATCGCTATCAAAACTACGTAAGCAACAACGCCCCAACTTAATGAAAACAGATTAGCCAGGCGAATTGCTCTTGAAACTCTTTCAGGAAATCTTGCGCCCCAATTTTGCCCAACGAATGGTGCTACGCTCATCGACAAGCCCCACATCACCATAGCTAACATGGTTTCAATGCGTGACGCTAAACTAAAGCCCGCGACCACGAATTCGCCATGCGCAGCCAGCAATCGAGTAATGACACTTAACGTTAAAGGACCTATTAAATTGGCGGCGATTGCAGGTAGCCCTACGTACAGAATCTCTCCACAGGATTTTAAAAAATCTTCGCCATCGAGAACTAAAAAGCCATCTTTACGAATAAAATATAGATACAATAAAAAACTGAAAAATCTTGCTGCAACAAATGCCATCGCGGCTCCGGGCAAACCAAACCCTGAGAAGTCAGCAAAACCGAAAATAAAAAAGGGCCCGAATAAAACCTGCAATCCAGCGCCTGAAGTCATTAAATAACTCGGTTTTACTGCGTCACCAACAGCTCTCATTAACGACGAACCAACCATAGCAATCGCAAAAAAAGGCAAGCCGACAAACCAAAATGTCATGTATTCAATTGCTAAATTAGAGGTTTTAGTTCCTGCTCCTAAAATGCTAAATATAAATTCTAAATTTGGGACAAGTATCAAAGATACAATGATTACGAAGATCAAGGTGAACAGAAGACTGTGAGCGAGAATCTTTTTTGCCGCAGACAAATCATTGGAACCGACAAGTCTCGCCACCACAGAGGAGGCTCCCACAGCTAGGCCCATCGTCATACTTTGCATCAGCATCACTAGAGGAAACGTGAAACCCAAGGCTGCTAGCTCTACGGTACCAAGCAAACCAATATAGATACTTTCCACTAGATTAGCCGCCATAACGGCTACTAACCCGAGAACCATAAAACTTGTCAGCCGCACTAGGTGACGGCCTTCGCCCCCTATCGTTAGATCATTCGAGTTAAGTTGTGATGCCCTTGATTTTTTTTGATTAATTCTTATTCTCGATATTTCCTGATTCCCTGCTAGCTGCAAGCTTTTGCCTAATTTCGGCGTGTCTCTTCTGATCCAACTTATAACCTCCATAAAGAGCCGCTGCAATTAATCCCCAAATCATGGCAAATGGGCCATCTATGATACCTAGGGCATATATTTTATCTGGATGTATTTCGCTGGCAGCTACACCCTGAGGGAATTCAATTATGTCTAGCGCTATACCTGCAACAACATGACCAATACCGTTGGTCACTTTCGCAAAAAAGGTTCTGGCGGAATAAAATATACCTTCCTGCCTACGCCCTGTTTCGGCTTCATGCTCATCTGCAATATCAGCCAGAGCGGACATTACACTGATATTAAGAATAGAACCGCAAGCGGAGGCAATAACGCCGAAAAAGACTACAAAGCTCACTAACGTCCAAGTAGTGTTTGCGGGTGCTAAATCAAAAAGGCGCAGTGTGACTGCTGAAGACCAAGCAATGCTAAGCCCCGCCGCACCCAGAATAATAGCCCAACGTTTCTCTATAATCTGATGCACTTTTGCCGTTACAGCGAAGCCAATCGCGTAACCAAATATATTCCCAAGTATCAACCATCCGATCTGTTCGTCGGTAAATTCCCAGTAAAATGTTGCCATATAAAGACTTAACGTTTCGTGCGTTCCAATTGTTATCGAAAGCGAAAAAAGACCAAGTAAGAGATAACGATAATTTTTATTGCCAAACGTTTTCGAAATATCAGCAAACAATTGCTTCAAACTAAATGGCGGTAAATCATCCGGTACTTGAGCCATTTTCTGTATCTGGTTGCGTGTTGCATAAGCTGACAAAAGCATACAAATCATGACAAGAGATACACAAAAATAAACAACTGGGTTGTAGGCCTCTTGGGTCATTCTGCCATTATCGAAACTGGGAAAAACAACGAACCAAACTATGCAGTGCATAATGATTACACCAATGTATGTAAATACATTGTTGTAGCTCATTATCCGGGTGCGTTCGATATATTCACTACTCAGCTCAGCACCCATAGCCAAATGAGGAACCGCAAATAATGTCGAACAAATTCTCATCAAGACCAAAAAAACAGTAAACCAAAGAAATAATTCGACACCCTCGATATGTGCTGGAGGGTTAAAAATGAGGTATATCGTAATCACGAGAGGAAGAGGCGCAGCGTACATAAAGGGGTGTCGTCGCCCCAACTTAGATCGCCATCGATCGGAGATAGAACCCATCAAGGGGTCCGTGATTGCATCCGAAGCGATACCTATAGTAACCGCTGCTGCGGTAAGAGTTCCTGACAGACCGAGTATCTGATTATAAAAAAAGAATGTAAGCGCGTTAAAAATCCAGTTAGTAGCTGCCTCGCCTGTAGCTCCAATTCCGAACGCGAGTTTAGTAGCGTAAGAGACCGTTCTTTTTTGCACAGCATACCTCTAGAATATCGATTACTAATGATTTCTTAAATTGCCTACTCATACTAGATTGATACCAGATCTAACGTCCACTTTTCAATTTAGGTACCTTTCTCTCGATTGCCCCCCTAATACGGCCGGTCCTTTTCCGACTCATTGTTAGCCCGTGTCGTTTTATATATAAAATATCCATATGATTGAGAACCAAAGATGCGACTCTGAGGTGTTTATTGATGTCTTACCCAATGTCCGAATTAATCGCTCAAGTCACTACCCCAAATCTCTGCAAAGCCGAACCTTAACTTTGGCCGCCAAATATTTTGAAAACTTTTAACACACGCACCAATAACTCCCACTAACAATACTGTTACTAAACGTCTTTAGTACGAGGCAGTCAAACCCGTAAAAGGTGCCTGCGGTTAATATAGCAATCACCCAGAACTAGAGGCTATTATGAACAGAACACTTAAGGAGAAAGGCAATGGAACTGGTGCACGAAATTGTTGAGATGGAAGCAGAGTTAAGCGTTTGGCGGAAAGACATACACGCGCACCCAGAACTTGGCTTTGCAGAGAATAGAACCTCCGACTTTGTCGCACAAAAGCTTGTCGAGTTTGGAATACAAGTACATAGAGGAATCGGCAAAACAGGCTTAGTTGGCGTTTTACGGGAAGGCAACGAGACAAATTCCATTGGCCTTCGTGCAGATATGGATGCGCTGCCTATCCACGAAAAAAATCAATTTGAGCATTGCTCAAAAACTGAAGGCACAATGCATGCCTGTGGTCACGATGGCCATACCGTAATGTTACTAGCAGCAGCCAAGTATTTAGCGGAGACCCGAAATTTCCAGGGGCAAGTGAACTTTATTTTTCAACCTGCAGAAGAAGGTCTTGGCGGAGCTAGAGCCATGATAAAAGATGGCTTATTTGAAAAATTCCCCTGCGACCGTATATACGCAATGCACAACGGCCCCGGCCTGCCTGTTGGCAAGTTTTCTGCTGTTCCTGGAGTACGCACGGCCGCTGGAGCGTTTTTCGACATTGATATCAATGGCAAAGGTGGACATGGGGCTTTTCCTCACCTAGCAATTGACCCCATACCAATCGCTGCGGAAATCGTTGGTGCTTTACAAACATTAATATCGAGAAGCACTGCCCCAAACGAAAGCGTCGTATTATCGGTTACGAAAATTCACGCCGGCGATGCTTATAATGTCATCCCCGACTTAGCACGCTTGTCCGGTACTATCAGAACTTTCTCGATGGAAAAAATGAAGGAACTAAAATCACACCTCAATGCACTTTCACAAGGTATAGCATCTGCTCACGGTGCCAGCGCAAACCTGATTTTTGAAGTGCCATTCCACCCCGTAGTAAACGATGAAGGAGCAACAACCTTTGCCGCAGGCATTTGTAACGAACTAGTTGGCGAAAATAATGTTTATAAAACAGGCGATCCGGGCACAGGTTCTGAAGATTTCTCTTTTATGACAGAGCAAGTTCCAGGTTGTTATCTAGTGATTGGTAATGGTGCGCAAAGCAGCGCGCTGCATAATCCAAACTATGATTTCAACGATGAGGCGTTGGTATTCGGCGGCAGCTTTTTTGCACGAGTCACAGAGAGAGAGTTAGCTGTAGATAGAATTCGATGACATTCGAGCGTCCTTAGAACTCAAGAATCTTTATTATTGTTAGCGGATAATTAATTTGCACGTATTTAAAATTTTAGGAAAAGGAAAGCCCAAAGAATCTGTCTGTAAACAGGTCGAGCTTGCAGAACTTTTTTTCTTGGAAAGTAACGCAAATATAGAAGCATAGAGGAAAAGTTGGAAAGGTCCCCATACTGATCCCAACAACTCGCCAACGCTCTATCCCTCTAATGTTGGAGAAATGGATTTATGGATAAAGTGTTAGAAATAGGAGGCTTCAGCGCCGGATTTTGCGGCAGGTTATTTGTGCAAAATAACCACCAGGTAACCCGAATCGAAACCCATCAACCGCCTGCTTGGGCGAGTAATACTGCAATGTCATTATTTTTACATGCCGGGAAAAAACAAGTCCAAATAGATACCAATGACTTAGCGGAGCTCGCGTCAAATGCAGATATCGTTATTTTAGAGGCCGCCTCTGCAGATGAAGCTATCGCCTGCGGTTTCGAGCAGTGGTCTGCTCCCATAAAAGTAGTTATAACACCCTTTGGTCTGAGTGGCCCAAAACGAAACTGGCGAGCCACACCGCACACCTTGTTAGCCATGGGCGGCTATAGTCAGATAATTGGAGATGCCGGCCGAGCACCTCTTTCGCTGCCAGGTCATTATGTGGAATTTCAGACCGCGCAATTTGCGTTCACCGCTGCCAATGCTTGTAGGTTTGCGAAAGTATCTAATCAAATAGATGTCAGCATGTACGAGTCACTCCTTGCGCTAAGCCAATTCACAACCGTTATGTGGAGCTGCGCCGGCAAAGTCCGATCTCGCCATGGCTCGGATTTTTATTGGGTAGTGCCCAGCAATTTATTCTCGTGCGCAGATGGGTGGGTTTATATTAATACAGTGCCAACATTCTGGGACGAAATGACGGTTTTTTTAGGTCTACCTGAATTGATCATTGATCCACGTTTCTCCAACAACGACCTGCGCATGCACAACCGCGACGCTTTGCATGAATTAGTTGGCGCTGCCCTGTCACACTTATCGAAGAGCGAGATCAGAGAGAGAGCAACGGCGGCTCGAATACCTGCAGGTGTCATACAAACCTTTGGAGAAGTTTTATCGGACGAACACCTTGCAGAACGAGATTACTGGCAGCAAGTAAAGACTTTGGACCAACAATATTTTACCTCTCCCAGCCTGGGCTACCGCATTAATCAACGGCCCCAACCACAATTTGAGATGCAGGAAATGATCTCCTACAAAGATATGTCCGATGAGTGATTCCACAATGGTGAATGGACCACTAAACGGAATACGCATCCTAGATCTGACCCATGTCTGGGCTGGACCTTTAGCAACCCGTATATTCAGTGACCTAGGCGCTCAAGTGGTCAAAATAGAACGGTCTTTGGGACGAGGGATGAAGGTGGCAAGTGTGGAGCCATTAGCCGGCTGGATTGGCGGAACGCCAGGCGAAGAGCCATGGAATAACAATGCGGCCTTCGTTAAATTAGCTCGAAATGCCCAAAGCGTTAGCCTAGATTTGAAACGAACTGAAGGCCGAGATCTGTTCCTAAAATTAGTCGCGCTGGCCGACGTGGTTATTGAGAACTTTAGCGCGCGCGCAATGCCTTCTATGGATCTGGGTTATGAAGTCCTGAGTGAACACAACCCGGGCTTAATTTACATCACTATGCCGGGATATGGCACTTACGGTCCTTATAAAGATTGGGTCGCCTTTGGCCCAACGGTAGAACCAATGACAGGGCTATCTCAAATGCTTGGCTACAGCCTGCAAGAGCCGCGCAATACTGCGATGGCGCTAATGGATCCCATTGCAGGAACAACGGCCACTACCGCCCTATTAACTGCTTTACGGGAGCGCGAAGAAACTGGGTGTGGCGCATACGTCGAAATGTCCCTACATGAGGCTGGCATTGTCTTTAACGGGCCCTGGATCATCGAACATCAATTAGGTGGCAAACTACAGCCTTTTGGCAATGCACATCCGAAAATGTCTCCCCACGGAGTATACCCTTGTCTCACTCGGGGCCTAGGGGACGATGCAGACTGGGTCGCTATCGCCTGCCAAGAAGATAAAGACTGGCAAAGCCTTTTAACTCTGATCGGCGCAGATTTTGACCGCCAATGGGATCTGGCAAATCGTCAATTACACGCCGCAGAGATTGATGAAATGATTAGCAAGTGGACTATCCATCTGGATAAAGACGAAGTGACAGAGCAATTACAAGATGTCGGCATTGCCGCAGGGCCGGTGGCTTCTGCACCAGACATGTTGGCCGAACCCCACGCTGAATACCGAGATTTTTTCGTGCCGTTAGAGCGCCAGAACATACGGGTGCCTGGAAATCCAATACACATGAAAGGCCTGTCCCCAAGACAGTGGACACCTTGCCCGGCTTTGGGTGCACACAGCAAGAGTATTCTGCAGGATTGGCTTGGGTATACGACGGAGCAGACCCAAAATCTAGTAGACACCGGCATTATCGCCGAATGCCCACCAGACTAAATACGAACCCTTAGTTGCAGCAATCTCTTGAGCTGTTAACAGCAAGATCAAATACAGTGCACAGGATTATGTAGGGCAAAACTTCACTCGTTTAGCAAGTAGGCAAACCCAATCTGTAGTGGTTGCTTTTCACAACTCTCTTGCCGCTGAGGTTTTGAGAGATGAGCGCCGCATCTATTAACTGATTTATTACGGGCGCTCTTTGCCTTCTTTTTTTAAGCGGTCATGCCGCCGTCAACGACAAATTCCGAGCCACTACAGTAGGTGCTTTCATCAGAAGCCAGGAACAGCGCGAGATTGGCAACCTCTGAAGCATCCGCATAGTGGCCCATGGGAATTTGATCCCGCACGCTCTCATTGATTCCTTTGCGGCTAAATTCATCGACCATCGCTGTTTCGATGATACCGGGATGAATCGAGTTGACACGAATACCGTACGGCGACAACTCTTGCGCGGCACTTTTCGTCATACCACGCACCGCCCATTTACTGGCACCGTAAGCAAATGCGCCTCCGGCGCCGCGTAAACCGGCGATAGATGAGATGTTGATAATTGATCCTGACTTCTGGCGGGTCATAATAGCTGCGACAGCCTGCAAACCAAGAAAAACACCAGTCTGATTGATCGCTATCGTGCGGTCCCAGAGCGCCCTCTCCGTATTCGCCATTCCCATCATATGAAAAATACCTGCATTGTTGATCAGCACATCAAGATGAGCGTGCTCGCTTTCAATGCGTTTAACAACTGCGCTCCATGCGTCGCTATCGGTCACATCATGCTCGATAAACGTGGCTCCAATTTCGGCAGCAGTTACAAGACCCTCGTCGACTAACACATCTGTCAGATAGACTTCGGCACCTTCAGCCCGAAACAGTTTGCCTTCCGCTGCGCCTTGGCCACGTGCCCCACCGGTGATCAAAGCAACCTTGCCGTCCAATCGTCCCATCGCTAAATCCCTTATTTGATGTGATTTTGAAGGTTTACTTAACAAAACACATTTTTTAAAGGTGGGTCAAGCAGCAAAATTCGAAACCGCTTCGTTATATCTAGCAAAACACCTTTGCCTATTCGCGAGCTCGCCAAACTGTTTCACGGTTGCTAACAATGAGGCTATTCAAACTCTAGATGGCTTTGAATAACAACACCGAAAAGAGACTGTCTTTGTCCACCCAGCTATCTGCCATTTGCCAGCCACACTGCCCAATGAGTGTTTTAAGAGCATCGATCTCGAACTTTCTAGAGTTTTCAGTATGAATAGTTTCACCCTGTCTGAAATCGAATTTTTTTCCAGATATTTCCACAGATTGGTCTCGCTCGCTGACCAGATGCATTTCTATTCTTGCATCATCATTGTTCCATCTTGCTTCATGATTAAAAGAAGCGACATCAAAGTTGGCGTCCAACTCTCCGTTGATTCGCCTGAGCAAATTGAGATTGAATTCAGACGTAATACCGGCGGAATCGTCATAGGCTGGAATTAGAATGTTGGGGTCTTTTTTCAAGTCTGCACCCAACACAAATTGTGCACCTGCACCTAGATCCTCTCGTGCGCGTTGCATGAAGCCGGTTATTTCTAAGCTCTCAAGATTACCGATAGTAGAGCCAGGAAAGAAACCCACCCGTGCTCCTCCGTCTGATTTTTCAGGTAAATCAACAGTCGATAAAAAGTCAGCAACAACCGGTTCGATATTAAGATCTGGATAGTCTTCCTGCAGTGAAGCCGCACTGGTCTGCAAAAATTCTGCGGAGATATCAATGGGTATGTAAGTACTGAGTTCTTCGAGCGCGTCGATGAGTATGCGCGTTTTAACCGAGGCACCAGCGCCATACTCAACCACTGTTGAGTGAGGGCCTACATGATCTGCGATTTCTGCTGCGTATTGCGACAAAATGCCCGTTTCTGTCCGGGTCGGGTAATATTCCGGCTGTACGGTAATGTCCTCAAAAAGTTCTGAGCCCCTTTCATCATAAAGCCATCGGCAAGGAATAGTTTTTTGGACTTGGGAAAGTCCATTAATCACGTCGTCTTCGAACATATTCTGAGAATCACTAGTCGTTTCAAGCATTAATTAAACTCGCTGCGCCGGTCAATCTATAACCAACGCTGTATAGGGGTGAATGTGTAGGGGTACTAAATTGCAGAAGCGGAAATGGAGGCAATCCAATAATCTGTGCCCCTCAGTCTACAGAAAATTCGAACACTAAGAACGTGATACAGACATAAAAAACTAGCGGTCTTACTTTTGACGGGGTTTAGTTCAACTCGCGCATTATAAAGTTGTACAAAGGAAAGACAAATCGACTAGTGCGTTTTTTTGCATCTAGTTGTGATCCGCTTGCTAGTCGAATGTTGCTCGATTGCACTTTTGGTTCAGCTGCGCGCAGGCTTTCTTGCGATACGACCAAACAACACACTTGCAAGTAGTCCGAGAAATGCGAAGCAAGCCATCAGAAGATAAAAGTCTTGATGACCTTGCAAACCCGGAGAGCGGTCCAAAATCCAGCCGGACATAGGGCCCATAAAAATATCCGGCGTAAAACCAATGACAGAAACCAGCCCTGTCGCGGTGCCCGTTTCGAGGGCTGGCACGTGACCCTCCTCGAACATCGCAAAATAGATGCCGCGCAGCCCAAATACGGCGGCACTAGTGACAATCACATTGGCGAACAGAATCCAAATCAGGGACACATTCGGGGTATCGAAAGAGAGAAACCCAAAACAAAATATCATAAGTGCAAAGCACAAGGCTGTTGCTCTGGACGGCAAAATACGGTCCGCCAGAAGACCAGCACCAACGGCAGCAAGGGGGCGTATCCAAACGCTATAGGCAGTCAACTCAGCGGCTTCAACTTCATTCAACGCATAAGCGGTATAGGCAAACAGAGAATAATTGTCGATACCCTTGTACCCCACGTAGGCCGCTACAATAATGAGTGATTGTAACCAAACGGTTGGTAATCTCAGGACATCGATCGTACGCCGCAACAGGCCTGGCCTGTTGGCGATTAAATTCGCGTTTACCAGACCCACTGCCGGTTCGGGCACGCACAGCCAAACTAAAGGCACTGCCAAAAAAGTGAAAAGCGTATAACAATAAATCACATACTGAAGCGCCAAAATACGCTCCACATCAGTGGCCATTGCCACATCGTCGGGAAAAAAGCTACGTAAGACAAAAACCGCAATCACGCCAATCAATGCCGCGAATAACCCGCGGCCACCATCTAATATGCCGAAGGCGCGCCCTTGGGCCGAGTCTGCGCCCCACTCGCGAGTGGCACGAATCAGCGCGCCCCAAAATAGCAGGATGGTGGTAAACCCCCAAAAGCCAAAGAGTAAGTGCAGGCCTTGGTAGGTTGGAATCTGCGCAAAGTAGAGTCCGCCAAGCCCTGTCGCGATCAGCGACGCGGCTAAGAGCTTACGCGCAGAAAACATATCGGCGAGCTGCCCACCCGGAAAATACGCCAACATTGCAATCACGCCATAAGAAGCTTGGACAAGCCCCAACTGCATGTTACTGAACTCAAAAACTTCCAAGAATGTGGGACGAAAGAATCGGGTTACGTGAAACGGTAGGGAGAATATAGCCTCTCCTGCGATAATGAGCGCGATCATAGTCATTAGACGCGGTGAATCCGCATGACTAATACCGAATGTTTGTTTTTCAGACAGACTCATAAAGACCTATTCATAACATTCTCTTTTGCGAGTTAATCAGTGCATGAATAGCATACAGGATTGTATGCACTATCGATGATATCTCCTGGTTCGATTGCCGGCATAAATTTGTGAAACTCACCTGAGATCATGGTCGGACTTGAGACAAGACGCGCACCGTCTTCAAAATAGGTTGTCGCTAATGCCATGCGGGATTCGTTAGTCCTATTCGCCCCGGCAGTGTGAAACGACAAGGTATGGTGAAAACTGATTTCGCCTAAATCGAAGCTACCATCATCAACGGGAATAAGCTTATCCGCAAAGATTTGGCTTAGCTGCTTGTCATAACTGGAATCAAACTTGTTAAAAGGCAGGTCTTTAACAAGTTTGTAGGTTTCTATGCCCGCTGCAAATGCAAGCGGTCCCATTTCCCTTGGGATGGGTTGCAACGGAATCCAGGCAGTACAAACATTTTGACTGTCGATGGGAAAGTGGTGGTAGTCATAATGCCAGGGTGTGCGCCCACAGCCGGGCTCTTTGGATAATGCATTATCGTGATACAAACGAACCGCTTGAACAGCCAGGAGCTCGCTCGCAATTTGTGCGATACGTTTGCTCAAGACAAAATGTCGCACGAGCTCATCGTGAAGCCACATCATCTCGTTACTTCGAAAAGCCAAACCAGGCTCGGCGCCCAAGACATCAACTAAGATGCTATTAATGCGATGTCTGAGAAGCGTTAGTTGCTCAGGGTCGATAACGTTTTTGAGTTTTATGTAACCATCCCGGGCAAACTGATCAATGGCATCCACTGACAATTCGTAAGGCACTGAAAGTGAGTCCTGTATCTGCCCGAGTGTTGATTCGTCAATTTCAATAGGTGCTTGCGGGCTGAGAGGCGCTGACTTAGCGGACAAACCATTTTGATCAAGCTCATTCTCCGCCAGCGTCATATACCAATTCCACCATTGCTGGTTGTCTTGATCCCACTGCGAGACAACGTCTTCGCTTTCCTGTTGAGCTTTGGACAAATACTCGTATGACTGTGGTTGGGGCTGCGAGTTAGTAGGCTCGGTCACTCGTCTTGCATCCAAAAATTGAACAAGGACAAATCGTTGCCGAATACAATAACGTCAACAGATTGCTGAAAACGATAGGCGCCCTGCTTTTTGGTGCTTGCCAGGTATTGCCCTAGACTTCCGCTATTCAACATTTGATCCAATGCTATAGAGTCATCAAAAGCGCAACGTTGTAGATAGGATTCAAGCGCTTGACGATCATTTTCATCAATAACGGTCTCATAATTTAGCGTGCGGTTTTGTCTCTCAAAACCAACCTTTTCTGCTGCTTTATCTACGTCTTCGGCGGCGCTGAAACGCGTACCGTTGCCACCATGGATGCTGTCCAAGAAATGTTCATAAAAGCGGATATAGTGTCCACTGCGGTTGGATTGAGCCACGATGCCGATGCCATTTGACCCCATACCACTTTTTACGATTGAGATGCATTCGTTCATCTCCTCAGCCGGAACGCAGTAAAGCGCGTGAGTTGCCCAACTCAGATCATAGGTGTTTGGCTTGGGCTGCCAGTCTTGCAGTCTGCAGCAATAGTGATCGCGTTCTACGAAAGGCAACTTGAGTACGGCTGCTGCTTCTTTGATGGCAAAGGTGCTAGGATCCAAAAGGTCGTAAAGCACTTGAATGGTTTTACCTTTAGCGTCTATCAATTCAGGCAATTTAGTATGTTCTATAAGCGCCGCGGGGAATTTACCACTGCCGCATGCTATATCCGCTAATTGAAGAACACCTGTTGGCTTCGACAACGAGGCCATCAAAGCAGTCCAATCGATCAAACCGGCCAAATGCCGGTAATCGACCGTTGCATAAGTATAAAAGTTGTCCATACCCTCACGACCGCCGGCACTCCAGTGAGCACAACTCCGGTCAAAGGTATCTGCATCTGCCGCAGCGGGAAGGGATCTACTCATAGCTTTGCACCAATTTGTTTAATTCTTATTGTAACTATCAAAAGATAACGCTTGCTTAAAATTAAGAAGGTTGACTCTCGCTCAGGAACCTTCTCACTAATTCTGTTAGTATACGCCATCGGTCGCTCAAGCGACCGTACTTTTATGCATAAGCGCTGATTTTGGGAAATAATTTCAACTATGAATTTGTATACGTCACATCAAAACAAATTAATTGGGTCTATTGACCAAGCGGTTACAAACCTAGGGCAGATACATCCTTTAGATAACAGTTATTACGCCCAATGCCTCGAAATTTTTGAAGCAAACAGCAATCAGCGGCTGGGGCTTTTAGGCTGGCTCGAGGCGAACGTTATCGCCAAGATGTCGCAAGATGTCAATGCGATTTTGAGTGTTGGATGTGGTACCGGTGCTTTTGACAAACGCATTTTAAGATACGCGCGGTCACGGATGAAGCAGGTTACGTATCTGGGCATTGAGCCAAATGAAATATCCGCCGCTGAGTTTTCGCATACCATGGACAAGCAGGCATCAGATCGAGTCGACGTTGCTGTTCTCGTGCAAAAGTTCGGAGAACAAGTTTTTGATAATCAGTTCGACCTCATTCTTTTCGTACACTCCATCTACTATCTAGAAGATCGAAATGATGCTATCGATGCGGCGCTGAAAGCGCTAAAACCCGGCGGAGAACTGATCATCGTGATTGCCCCTGACGAAGAACTGAACACGATCGCCAATCTGATGTGGCAACGCCAAATGGAGCAGCAAAGTTGGTTTAGCGAGGACGTACGAGCCCACTTTGATGTGGCTGAATTGGATTATGGTGAAACGCGCGTTAGCGCCAATCTGAATGCTAACGGGTGTTTTGGCGAATCAACTGAAGTCGGCCGAAACATCGTGGACTTCATCGTGCAAACCCGCGCGGATCAATTACCAACAGGGTTGCGCAATGACATTTCCGACTTTTTAATGTCGATTACCCAAGGGCAAGGCGCAACGACATGTCTACCGCATCCCGTCGATATTTTTCGATGTAAGAAACCCTAGAAGTTTAAGGGTGAACTCCACCAAAAATATATTTTTTAAAATTAAGTGCATCCAAGAAAAATCCTAAAAAATAATGACTTAGGGTGGTTGATGAGCGGCCTATGCATGCAATTAACTCTCTGCTTTCAAGTGCATTAATCGGCGCTGTAAAGCGAACTTTTAGCAAGCCGGCACAATCAAATTTACCCGACCGTGACCGGCTTCTCCCCCGCTATGGCGTTTAATGAAATGTTGAATTACTCAGAGTTTTTTAGGGGGTCAGAACCGTATTGATTGTCTCGCTCGTCACCTGCACTACACAACCAATAGAGGACGACGAATGCACCTACAATGGTAAAAATTAACAAATACCACCCGCCTGACTTGTCAATATCGTGCAACCGTCTTACCACTATTGCAATGCTAGGGATCATAACCGCCCACGGAAATAGAAATGATATTAATGCTGGCAGTCCAAAGAGCCCCTCAAAAAAACTGCGCCAATAAGCAAAATAAAATGGCAACCATGCGCGGGCCAGCGGGCTAAACGTTGCGTAGCTTCCTACCATTCGCTCAACTGGCCGCTTATAAGACGCCGGAGTTTCCTTGAGGTAGCGAAACTCAACCCTCCCCGCTAACTACCGTTCGACAGCTGGCCGCAGACTTTCAGAAGTTCAACAGCCAATTTTTCTGTGAGTCGTAGGAGCCTGTACCCACCTATTTGGTATCTTTTTTTGAAGTATTCCCTTTGAGTTCACAGCTACTAATACCTGGTGTTGCAACGATTTTATTGACACTTAGTGCTTGTGATGGCAACTCTGCCAACTCGTCTTAAAATAACTTCGCCTCCGTTAACACCTCTCCCAATTTGGCACCTACGATCGTTGCTTCTTCAACCGCCAACGTCCTCCAGGGTGAAATTTTTCAACAACTGCCGCAAAGATTCGAAGCGATGACCAAGCTGAATTTAAGATGACCACCGACAATGTCACTGGCAATCGTGTTCTTGCAAATAGAGTCATAGAAACAAAGCACAAAGGCGGTGTTTTAACAGATAGTTAGCTGAAACCATGTTTCACTGAGCCCGTAGCTGAACATTCACCAAGCCAACATTCTCTGTTCGATCAACGCTAACACGATCAATCAAAAGGCGGTTGTTTGTTTCTAAGTCCACCATCCAACGCAGCACCTGATCAAAAGACTGAGACTGCAATGAGATACTCACGCTACCGTCTTGTTCTGGCTGAAGTCGATTGAGTTTCAGCTGCCTTAAATTTGCACCTGCAGTGACCAAAGGGATGAGAGATTTTTGCTGGGGGGATTGGCTCTTGCTCTGAGCGCTAGCCTGCAGAGCGCTCTTATTCAAGCTCACCCAATCCATCAAAGACTGCGCTCGCTCATAGCGCAAGCCTTGCTTGTCGCGATATTCTACTAATGGCTTCCACATCGCCAGATAGATTATTGACCCCAGACAAACCAGAACAATAACCGTTATAACTTTTCGGTCAGTGGGACTTTTTTCTGCGTACCAAGCACCAGCACTACTGCCGCGAAACAACTCTGAAATAAATACTAATCTCTGCATTATTTGTACTCCGCAGACAATCTAGCTCTAACACCGTTGCCATCATTATCTGCATTAGTGACTTTAAGCAGTACACCCTGAGCCGCCGCACGTTCTTTCAACGGATCCAGTTCGTTAAAGCCAGGTAATAAAATTTCAAAAGTGAGTTCCATGCGCTGATAATTGAAGCGCAGTGACTGTATTTTATCAGCGCCCGTAATACCGCCTGAAACTCTGGACAAAAGATCTATGAAGCCCTGAGCATTCTCGCCACTGGCAGACTGTGCACCTAGTTTAGCTTTGAGTCGGCGCGTCAATTGGCCTGTGGTCACAGGTGCACTGTCGGTGGGAAAGTATTCTTTATACAGCAAAGTTGCATCTGCTGTGAGCTCGTTGGCTCGTTGCTCCGCCCAATAACCCTCAACCCCGAAAGAAACCAAAGCAACAATTAGCCAAATACCTAACAACCCAAAAATACCTGCAACGGCGCTGGCCGGGCCTTTAGTTGATAAGGCAACTTTGTATCCACCCTGCAGTAGGTTAATCAAATTCGCTGAGTTAAAACGTGAGACCAAGAAGGCAAAACCATCACGCAAATCGTTTTCTACAACCAAATCGGCATCAAGCTGGCTGACCTCAATATCTGTAAGCTGGCCACCGATACAAACGACTTTATCTAGCACCATGTTAGATAAAAAACCTAAAAGTTCGGAGCGTGCCACACTAGCGCTCTCGTCATTTGTGGCAATCATGACCTCACCATCACGAAATACCAAGGTACAGGTGTTGGCGTCTGCAGCAAGCAATTGCCCTTCGGAGATTATATTTCCGGGTGAAATTTCCGCTCGACTAAAAAAATCCTGCCACTGGCTGAGCCGCTGCTTACTGATAAGCGCGCACTTAACTAGTTGCCCAGGGCGAATTTTCTCGTAGGCAATATGTAGGTCTTCAATATCCCCTGCAACAAATTCTTCCAACGCATAGGGCAAGGCTTTTTTGACAGTGCCGGCGGTGCGACCAGGCACCTCGCAACTCAAAAGCAGTACTTCATCGCCGGGAATAATAGCAACTATATGCTCATGAGATTCAGGCCAGTTGGCGTAATTATTCTTCAGTAAAGGGAAATCTTGTAAAGAACTTGTTCCCGCTTCTACTGATGTTTCATCAATCAACTGCCAATGTAACAGCGGTCTCTGAACATCTGGTGACACTAGTTCACTGTCACCGCCTTGAACTTCTGCTCTAACAAATAACTTAGGCACTATAACCCTCTAACTATCGGCATCTATATCAACCACAACATTGGACTGAAAAATTTTGGCAAAATCTCTTTGCAACAATATTACCTTGCCCGTGTCCGTATTACGAAAAAATAAACTAGCAATGCTCACTGTACTTTCTCCAACCTGCACCTTAGCCTGCATTTCAAAATATTCGCTAGTCACGCTAAGTTGTGGGGCAACTATTGTAAAAGCGGGATTGGCATCAATAAACTCCTCAACATTAACAAAACTACGTTCAGATTCAGCTAGCCCCAGAGCGATTTGATTGGAGATCTCCCCATCTAAAGAGGATAGGAGAGAGGCATTTGCGGTGTTTACATTAACCACGTTGGCCGAATTTGGCAGCACGCATAAGTGAGATGAAATTATGCGGATGTCTTCAGCCTCTATGTCGTGCAACAAAAACAATGCGGAAATATGCCGCATGGACTGGTTGGCTGTTCTATAGGGCGGTGTGAGCCCTAGGTAGACGTTATCTTCGGCGCCAAACCCAGTAACGTTCTGATCTATATCTACCCAATCTTTGATTTGATCAGCAAGCCCAGGGTTTACTTGCAAGTTCTGAAACAAGCGTTTGAGTCCAGCCAGGTTGTCTGCGCCAGCAACACCCATTAAGCTATTAACATTAAAGCAGCCATTTAGATCTCTCACCTGGACCTCAATATAACCGACCTCATCGAGCTTAAAGGGCAATACCGGTTGGGCCCAAGTCTCTTGTAGGTTGTCTACGCCGATACCCGAAATACTAAAGTCGTCAAATAACAATTGTCGCGTTAGTTCTTCAGCGCCGTGGGCATATTGTAGCGCCTGATTCTGCTCGAAACTATTCTGGTGCTGACTAACAACCAAGTTGTGGTTTGAAAGTAGCTGGGTACTTAGAGCCACTAAGATCGCCACAATCAACAACACACTGATCAGTACAACCCCGCCTTGCCTCTGATTTAAAGAGGCAGAAGAAGAGACTGAAAAAGGGGCCTGAAAAGAGAATAGAGAAGCCGTCGAATAAGCGCGGACTTTAGGGCGGAATATTCGCATTCGGCCGCCCTCCTGGGAGATTCGAATTCGGCTGTCCGGCAGAAAAATTCACATTGGGCACCTGCCAAATACGTTCAACCACACCAAACGGCGCAATTTCAAAACGCAAAATAATAGCGGCTGGATCCGCTGCCTGTCCGCCCTGAAGCTGAGGCGGCCAAAATTTATGTTCTTCGCCTTGAGTATCAAGCACATAAAACTCAACCCTCTCTACCTCCTCAAGCAGGGTTTGAAACGCCGGTTCCGCATCGTAGCCACGGTCTAATGTGTGCCAGTAACCGCGGATTAACTTTTCGTCCTCAAGCCGATAGCTGACCCGCTGCATTTCTGATCGGCGGTGCCTAAGCGGGTTGCGCCACCCCACTCTGGTCATTTCTATAAACCCATCGGTGTTAATCAACAGCGGCGCAAGCGACCCGAAGCCGTCCGCATCTCTGATCGAGCGATTAGTCAGTTGCAGCAAGTCACGCTGAATGATCTGCATGGCTCGGTGGACTAGCGCCAAACGCTCACCTCGATCTTGTAACTGGTCTTGCGCACTCAGCGTACGCGACAACAGCTGTCCACTGATTAAGGCCACTAATGCGAAGATAAACAGCGCAACAAGAATCTCAATTAACGTAAATCCATTTTGGCGACGCTTCATCAGTATCGTCCAATGAACGCGGTTGAATGATCGTATGGGCCTCTGCGTTCGCCCTCGCCAATCTCATAAACGTCCACTTCAAGTCGCCGCAACCAAGGGTGGTCTGTAGCTTGAGTGGTGGTTTCAATCTCCCACTGTCGCTGAGCCATAAAAACTTGGGTATTAATCTTACCTTCAGGAAAAACCTGAGATTGAATGCGCTGCTTAATGCGTATTTGAGTAATATGGTTGCTGGCCACCCAGTTGGCCACGGTTTTTCGCTCCAACGAGAATGTTTGATTAGCCACACCGCCAATAGCAGTGGCAATAACTGTACCCACGGCACCAATAATTACTACCGTTATAAGCATCTCTATAAGGGTGAAGCCTCTGAAAGAATAACCCTTCATAAGGAATTGTCTATTTGTTCGGCGCGCACCGGAGAAAAGCCATCAGATTGGAATTTCCAAGTCGCACCAGGTAACTCGTCTACCTTAAGATCAAGTTCAAAAGGGCTCACCTCACCGCTGGAAAAAAAGATTAGATCTGGCAATTCCTCATCTTCCGAGTCTACTTGGCCGGGGTAATCTTCTACAGTGACCTTAAAGTTCAAAGTATATTTGGTTTTTTCTGCATTGAACGGCTTTGTCGTGTGCTCAAACCACTCCCCGTTTATTTGGTCAAAAATGGCAAATCTATAATCGTCTTTCGCAACGAACATGCCCCACTCCAAATTAGATTGAACCGCGCGGTCTCGGGCCATCTCAATTCTTTGGGCTATGCGCTGAGCGTAGGCATTGGCTGAGTAGTAACTGTTTGATGCAGAGGAAGAAAATCCAACAACGCCCATGGCGATACCAACAACCAACATGACCACAAGAATTTCGATCAACGTGAAACCTCGAGCGGACTTTTTGATCCATGGCGCATTAGCCAACATAGCTTTAACTTTATAGACTCAGAGGTTATCTAAACTGATATCGGCATTGGTGCCTTCCCCACCCTCTTCTTGATCAGCACCCATACTGATCAAATTAATACGACCATCGATGTTTTCGTAAATATACGGCATACCCCATGGATCTTCGGGTAGCTTCTTAACGTAACCATCAGGGTTCCAGCCTTTTGCTTCAGGAAATCCGCTTGGTGCTTGTATTAGCGCCTCTAAACCTTGGTCCGATGAGGGGTAATTGAAATTATCTAAACGGTAAATATCTAATGCAGATGAAAGCATGCGTATGTCTAATTGCGCAGCTTGCACTCGAGCGGTATCTGGCCGGGACAAAATCTGTGGAGCAACAACCGCAGCAAGAATGCCTAAAATCACAATAACCACCAAAATTTCAATCAAAGTGAAGCCGCCAGCCTTGTGCCGTTTTTGCAATGAACTTAAACCCGACATTTGCTGAACTAAGTGCCCAGCAAAAACATCCACTGGACCATCTTGGTGAACCTCAATTGACTCTCGTTGATTGGACCTGTTATTCATTCTCGATATCTCAGTATGTATATTTTTCAATTAATTTGAGCGTCACTGCCGACAATATTTTGCTGCTACTTTTTGGCTGCGTTGCGAGTCATTTGAATGCACTTAATGACTCCATGCTTTTATTCTCCTAGGTTTGCGCGACTAAACCAGCTGATTCATGCTTAGCAATGGTAACAAGATAGCCATAACTATAAACAGTACAACGCCACCCATTATCAATAACATTATCGGTTCGAATAGCTTGACCACGGTAGCCACAACGCGCTCAACTTCGTTTTGCTGAAACTCAGCGACTCGCCCGAGCATAGTGTCTAATTGGCCACTTTGCTCACCTGCTGCAATCATGTGCAGCATCATGGGTGGAAACTGACCCACGTCGGTCAAGCTGGCTTTCAAACTTCTACCTTCGCTGACGCTTTGAGTGGCTTTTTTAAGCCCCCGCTGCAACCAACTATTTGCCACAACGTCACTCGCAATCAGCATGGCGTCCACCAACGGCACACCAGAGCGGGTAAGAATAGACAAGGTATTAGCAAAGCGAGAAGAGTTCGCACTGCGGCTGATTCGTCCCACAAGCGGTAGGTCGAATTTCACCCGATCCCACTTTAATCGAACATCTGGCTGACTCAGCAGCCAGCGAGTGAACACAACAAGCGCTACAAAGCCAACAATGATCAGCCACCAATAAGCGGATAAAATTTCGGTCATTTGAATAAGCACTACGGTAAACCAAGGCAACTGCTGCCCGGTATCGACAATCACAGTGACCATTTCTGGCACCACATAAACCATCAACGCGCCGACAATAAGAAATGCCAAAGCCAACAGCACTACCGGATAAACCAACGCCATTTCGACATTGCGCGTTGCAGAGAACTGACGTTCTTGGTAGTCGGCTAGGTTTTCTAAAACGTTGTCCAAATAGCCCGACTGCTCACCTGCGGAAACCGTTGAGCGATACAATGCATTAAAGCTACCCGGGTATTCACCTAGGCTCGCAGCCAAAGTAAAGCCTTCCAACACCTTACTGCGAATAGCCATAACCAGTGACCTCACGTGTTGTTTTTCTGATTGCTCAGCTACTGCTGCTAACGCTTCTTCTATGGGCATACTGGAACCAATAAGCGTTGCCAACTGGCGGGTGAGAAGCACACGGTCCAAGCCGCCTAAATTCCTCGCAAACAGAGCGCTTTTGCTGGAGCCGCCCGAGCTTTTTCCGTCTCGCGTTGTTTCTATACCAGTTGGAAATAATGCTTGGTCTCGAAGCAACTGCCGCGCATGGCGAGCGCTATCGGCTTCTATAACGCCTTTCTTCTGGCGCCCTTTGGCGTCCACTGCTTTATATTCAAATGCTGCCATGGCTAACTCTGATTCACTTTAGTCATCAAGGCTCACCCGCAGAACTTCTTCTACAGTCGTTAATCCTAACAGTACTTGTTGCACGCCATCTTGGCGTATACTAGGCGCTTTAGTACGCGCGTAGGCCACCATTTCATGCTCACTACTGCCATCATGAATATGCTGCCGCAGTGTTTCGTCAATCGTCACCATTTCGTAAATACCTGTGCGTCCACGAAACCCTGATTGTGAGCAAGAGCTGCACCCTGGAGCGGTAAATACCTGAGCTACCCGCTCGCCTAAAAAGCTCAATTCAACCGGCGTAGCCGGTCTAGGAACTCGGCAATCTGGGCATAATACCCGCACCAATCTTTGCGCCAACACGCCGACAATACTCGAGCTTAGAAGAAATGGTTCTACGCCCATATCCATTAATCGAGTCACTGCGCCAATTGCGCTATTGGTGTGCAATGTCGACATCACCATATGCCCAGTCAAACTAGACTGCACGGCAATTTCCGCAGTCTCTAGGTCACGAATTTCGCCGACCATGACCACATCTGGATCTTGACGTAAAATTGCTCGCAAGCCTCGCGCAAAAGTCATGTCAGCTTTGTTATTAACCTGGGTCTGACCTATGCCGGGCAGACTATATTCAATTGGATCCTCAACTGTCAGGACGTTGATTGCCGTGCTGTCTAACTCAGCTAATGCGGCATAAAGTGTCGTGGTCTTGCCTGAACCCGTTGGGCCGGTCACCAAAAATATGCCGTGAGGCTTGTGCACAACATTTTGCAAGGCTTGCAGGGTATGCGCCTGGAGACCTAGTCGCTGTAATTGCAGGCGTCCTGCTTGCTTATCTAGCAGACGCATAACCACGCGTTCACCAGCGCTTGCAGGCATAGTGCTAACCCGTACATCCACTTCTCGCCCGCCCAACAGCAGCGAAATACGACCATCTTGGGGCACGCGTTTCTCTGCAATGTCTAACCGCGCCATGACTTTAATTCTTGAAACCAACAGTGATGCCAGTTCTCTTCTGGGCCGCACCACTTCGCGCATCACACCGTCAACGCGGAAGCGCACAACCAACGCCTTGTCAAAGGTTTCAATGTGCACATCAGAGGCGTTTTCTCTTATCGCCTCGGACAGTAATGCGTTAATCAGCCGAATAATTGGCGCATCGTCCGCCTGATCTAAAAGGTCTTCAGTTTTTGGTAAGGCACTGGCTAGGCTGGCAAGATCCATCTCGCCACCAAGATCTTCCACCATTTGTTTGGCTTCACTAGAGTCTTGGGAATACGCAGCAGACAGCAGCTGATCAAATTCGTCTCCAGCGACAATACGTATAGTGATGGGATGTTTGGCAATGCGCCGTATCTCAGCCAACGTCGATAAACGCGGCTGAGTTTTGGCAGCCACTTCATAAGCACCGTTGTCATTTGGCCGAGAATTCAGCACCACACTAAAACGACGCGAAAAAGCAAAGGGTAAAGACGGCACCTGGAGAGAAATTTCCGCAGGGTCTGCGCCTATAACTTGCTCATCTATCGCTAGGTCTGGCTCTATACTGCTACTCATGCCTTCAATTTTCCTATTTAGCTGTTCAACAGTTAGAGTTCAAAGATTAAGGGCTTGTGTCTAAGGTCATCCATAATTGAAATGCTAATCGACACTAGACGCAAATTTCGTTCACTAACGTGTAACGGCCTTGCTCTGGACAAATCGACACCTCAGACAAGCTTATCAATTGCACTACAATGTTAACGCTTATTGCTATGCGCACCCAAGAGGCTTGTTTATAAAGCCCCAATGAGTGAGCAAAACACAGGGCATCAAACTCACTCGCATGTTACGGCAAACTAGCGCATTTCATATTTTATAAAGCCCGTCCATAGTATCATTAGCCTATCATTTACCGCGGGATGCATCACTTTGAATTTTGTTGGCAATCACATAATTTCGGTCGGTCAATTCGACCGCTTAGCCGCAGACCGTGTATTTGAAGTTGCAGACAGCATGCAACCCTATGCAATGCGTAAAAACATCACCCGGGTTTTGGAAGGCGCAATACTCTCAAACATGTTCTTTGAACCCAGCACAAGAACCCGAGTTTCTTTTGGTTCTGCGTTTAATTTATTGGGCGGAGAAGTTCGCGAAACCACCGAAGTTAAAGCATCGTCTTTGGCCAAAGGTGAATCTTTGTACGACACCGCCAGAGTGCTTTCTGGCTACAGTGATGTCATCGTCATGCGCCACCCGGAATCTGGTAGCGTGGCTGAGTTTGCAGAAGCGAGTCGAGTACCTGTGATCAACGGCGGCGATGGGCCCAATGAACACCCAAGCCAGGCACTACTCGACCTATACACCATGCGCACTGAAATGGCCGCCAGCGGTCAGAGCATAGATGGTCTAAAAATCGCGCTCATTGGTGATCTAAAATTTGGTCGCGCAGTGCACTCTTTGTGCAAGTTGCTGTGTCTTTATGACAATATTCAGCTGAACCTAATTTCTCCTCCAGAATTGGCTCTCCCAGATGATGTGCTGTATCTGCTTAGAGCGGCCAACCACACTATCAATGTATTCCATGACATGGCCGAGGGTATCCAAGGCGTTGATATTCTTTACGTCACCCGGACCCAGGAAGAACGCTTCCCTTCCCAACAAGAAGCAGACAAATACAAAGGGCTATTTAGGCTGAACCAAGCCATTTACACACAAAATTGCGCGCCCAATACGGTGATCATGCACCCCCTGCCGAGAGATTCTCGAGCACAAGCTCAAGAATTGGACGATGACCTGAACCAAAATCCCAACCTGGCTATTTTTCGCCAAACAGACAACGGCATGCTCATTCGTATGGCGTTATTTGCGCTCGTTTTGGACGTGGTAGATGGGGTAGACAGCCATGCGCGGCCAGTAACTTGGTACACGGCGAAACGGCATTTACCGACTTAGTCCGTAATTAGCCCAAAGCGGCTAAAAAGGACAAAAAGAGGATCGAAACCAAGCACCTAATGCTCCGCACTAACCCGGCTAGAGGTCAGAAAGCTTTACGGGTATGAGAAGGATGCGCCCTTTTAAAGCACTAACCAGGTGAGAGAACCTCACCTGGTTAGAAAAACCGATCAACGATCAGTTAGATCATTGATTCCAACTCTGGAAGCGCTGTAAACAGGTCGGCTACCAGGCCGTAATCGGCAACTTGGAAAATCGGTGCGTCTTCATCTTTATTGATGGCAACGATTACTTTGCTGTCCTTCATACCTGCCAAGTGCTGAATCGCACCAGAGATACCTACAGCAATGTAAAGGTCGGGGGCAACGATCTTGCCAGTTTGACCCACTTGCATGTCGTTTGGTACAAATCCCGCATCAACGGCTGCACGGGATGCGCCAATAGCAGCACCCAACTTGTCAGCAATGCCTTCTAACATGCCAAAGTTTTCGCCGTTTTGCATGCCTCGACCACCAGAAATGATGATGCCTGCAGCGGTCAATTCTGGACGCTCAGACTTAGCAATTTCTTCTGATACAAAGCTAGAAATGCCAGCATCAAAAACTACATCACATGCTTCTACCGCTGCACTGCCGCCAGTAGCGGCTACTGCATCGTATGCTGTACCACGAACAGAAACGACTTTAACTGCGTCGTTCGCTTTCACCGTAGCAATTGCGTTGCCTGCATAAATAGGACGCTTAAATGTATCTGGGCTTTCAACAGAAATGATGTCAGATATTTGCGCAACACCAAGCTTGGCTGCTACCCGTGGCAAAAAGCTCTTACCCGTTGCCGTATGAGAAGCAAGAATGTGGCTGTAGCCACCTGCAATTTCTACAACCAAACCGGCAACATTTTCTGCCAATTGGTGTGCGTAAGCTACATTGTCCGCAACAAGCACTTTGGTCACACCGGCTGCGCCAGCTACTTGGCTAGCAACACCGTCTACGCCGCTACCAGCAACCAACACGTGAATGTCGCCCCCAATTGCTTGAGCTGCAGCGAGCGTTACTAATGTTTGGACCTTGTTTTCAGAATTATCATGTTCTGCAATAACTAATATGCTCATGAGATCACCTTCGCTTCGTTCTTAAGTTTGTCTACCAACTGCTCTACCGACTCTACCTTGATGCCGGCTTGACGCTCGGCTGGTGCTTCTACCTTCAAAACTTCAACAGTAGGCGTCATATCAACACCCAACTCTTCAGGGGTGTACACGTCAAGCTGCTTTTTCTTCGCTTTCATAATATTTGGTAGCGAAGCGTAGCGTGGTTCGTTCAGACGTAAGTCTGTGGTAACTACTGCTGGCAGGTTAATTGAAAGTGTCTGCATACCACCATCAATCTCTCGAGAGACTTGGGCTTTACCATCAGCAATAGTAATTTCTGATGCAAAAGTCGCCTGAGGCATGTCTGTTAATGCTGCAAACATTTGTCCGGTTTGACCGTTGTCAGCATCAATACTTTGCTTGCCAAAAATCACAATGCCAGCTTGTTCCTTTTCTTGAACCGCTTGCAGTGCTCGCGCAATAGCCAAAGGCTGTGCGTCTACGTCAGTTTCAACCAAGATCGCTCTGTCAGCACCCAGCGCTAAACAGGTACGCAACTGCTCCTGGCAAGCTGTGCTGCCTACAGCTACTGCGATAACTTCGTCAGCACTGCCGGCTTCTTTCATTCTTACCCCTTCTTCAATTCCGATTTCGCAGAAAGGGTTCACTGACATTTTCACGTTGTTCAAGTCTACGCCTGAGTTGTCCGGCTTTACACGAACTTTAACGTTGTAATCCACTACTCTTTTGACGGGTACAATTACCTTCATTGACATATTGTCCTCAATATTACGTCCACCATGCTCACTCGCATATTGCCAATTTACGGTGGAAAATTTATGGTTGCCTGCTGTTTAATGTTCCACCAAAACCAGTATCATTTAGACAATACGGCTCAAGAACAGAACATCTTAAAGAAGCAATTAATTGACTTCTTTCGACTTCTTACAAATTCTTGGGTGACGCGCTGTACCAAAGTCTTTAGGCTTCGTCGCGCATCGACCCCAAATTCCATCAGGCTTTTTCGGGCGTCGTATTGTCGCTATGCCAAGACCATAGGTCAAGGTGCGGTATATACGGTTATACTACTGTCGAAATTTTGAGATTAACCAAAAAGGATCTAAAAACATGTCAATGGAGCAACAAGTTGAGCGTGAATCCATGGAGTTTGACGTTGTCATAGTAGGTGGAGGACCCGCCGGTCTCTCTGCAGCCTGCAAGCTTATGCAATTAAGCGCAAAAAGTGGCCAAGAAATCTCTGTCTGTTTGGTTGAGAAAGGCGCGGAAATTGGTGCGCACATTTTGTCCGGTGCGCTATTTGAACCCACCGCATTAAACGAGTTATTCCCAAACTGGCAAGCGGACGGCGCGCCCGTTAACAACCCTGTAACCGAAGACTTGATCTATTACATGGTCAACGACACCAATAGAATCAAAGTCCCCAGCATGTTTGTGCCTGCGGATTCGCACAACGAAGGCAACCACGCCATCAGCTTAGCTAACCTGTGCCGCTGGTTAGGCGAGCAAGCAGAAAACCTAGGCGTAAACATTTTCCCAGGCTTTGCGGCTTCTGAAGTCTTGTACGATGAAAATGGCGCCGTCAAGGGCATCGCTACCGGCGACATGGGTGTAGGTAGCAACGGCGAAGCTAAAGGCAGCTTTGCACCTGGCTATGAGCTTTTAGCCAAATACACAATTTTCTCTGAGGGTTGCCGGGGCCACCTTGGCAAGCAACTGATCAATAAATTTGACCTAAATGCAAACAGCGGCACTCAGCATTACGCCATTGGCCTAAAGGAGCTTTGGACCATTGACCCAGCCAAACATAAGCCGGGCAAAGTCATGCACAGCATCGGCTGGCCGCTCAATCACCTGCCTGGCGGCACTACTGGTGGTTCATTTCTTTATCACCTACCGGACAACCAAGTGTCTTTGGGGCTAATTGTCGACTTAAGTTACAAAAATCCGCACTTATCGCCCTTTGATGAAATGCAGCGCTGGAAACATCACCCACTCATTGCTGACGTGCTCGAAGGCGCGGAACGTGTGTCGTATGGTGCGCGTGCAATTTCTAAAGGTGGCTTGCAGGCATTGCCTAAGCTCACCGTACCCGGCGCACTGATTGCAGGCGACGATGCCGGCTTCCTTAACGTGTTGAAAATCAAAGGCAGTCATACCGCAATGAAGTCTGGCATTTTGGCAGCGGAAGCGATCTTTGAAGAGCTAGAGGCAGGTCACAGCTACACAGAAGCCAGCAGCTTTCAAACTCGTTTTGAAAAATCGTGGTTGTTCGAGGAACTCAATCGTTCACGTAACGTTGGCCCTGCCCTACACAAACTGGGAGTACTTGGCGGCGCGGGTTACGCTTTTGTCGACCAGTACTTTGCCGGCAATCAGCCTTGGACCCTGCAAGATTCGACACCAGATCATGCAACCCTGAAGCCTGCGGCAAGCAGTAAGATTATTGATTATCCCAAGCCTGACGGCGTGCTGTCTTTCGACAAGTTGTCTTCAGTATTTATATCCAATACCAATCATGAAGAAGACCAGCCTTGTCACTTAACCCTGGCTGATCCGGATATGCCAATTAGAGACAATTTACCAATGTACGACGAACCGGCCCAGCGTTACTGCCCAGCCGGCGTATACGAAATTGTTCAGGAAAGCACCGGTCCACGTTTTCAGATTAATGCGCAGAACTGTGTGCACTGCAAAACTTGTGACATTAAGGATCCGTCGCAAAACATTACTTGGGTAGTACCCGAGGGCTCGGGTGGCCCAGTTTATCCAAATATGTAATTAACTGATCGATCCGAGGTCAAAACGGGCGCCCTGGCTATAAACGACCAGCGCGCCTGCTTCCTCAACCCCTTCCTCGACTAATCTATAAAACACCGAGCGCTGGATGCGCGCCACTAAACCGTCGCGGATTTCTATAAAAGGCCGTTCATTGACCATATAAATCGGATGCTCTTTGCTGGCTACAACAAAATCACCGACATTGGTCGTAAACAACAGCTCTTTGCTCGCGCCCTCGCCTCTAACATCTAAATCAATAGCCAAAAACGGTACTTCCTCAACCACTATGGCCATTTGCTCTTCAGGCGTGACCAAAAAATAGGTGCCCTCTTCTTTGCGCAAAATAGTCGCAAACAAATCCACCAAAGGCTGACGTTTAATCAGTGTGCCCTCGTGATACCAGTTGCCCTCGCGGTCAATCCTGATATCAATTTCGCCCACGCGTTCTGGCCGCCAAAGGTGAATGGGAGGTAAGCGTTTTTGCTGCTGTAAATTCGTTAGCGTCTTAAACAGATAGTCAATGTCTGACATAGGTGTCCTTGCCTCAAAGTTCGAGGAGTGATTTTAAAGAGTTTTTGGAATACGTTTGCACTGGCGAGTCTGTTGATAGACCCAGTGCTGGATGTTCGTCTATTTACAAATGCAAATATTTACAAAAGCGAATATTTATAACCACAAAACAGCCCAAACTAAATTAGCCGCCGATAAATTTCATAACAGTGACTTCGCCACTAAAGTTATCGCTTTGTTTATCTCCAAGCGCACTGAGCAAAATCGCCTCCAACTGAGGAATCGCCTGTTCATCATCAAGGGGTAAAAGCTCGCGGATACTTTGCGAGCGCACACTGGACAAGCAGCCATACAAGTCCCCATTAGACGACAACCGCAAGCGCGTACAGTTTTTACAAAACGGCTCGCTCTCATTAGCAATTATACCAAACGTACCGTGGCCAGGAATTTCATACCTAACCGCGGTTGAATCAAAGGGCGCGTCGGTGCGAGTAAAGCCATAACGCCCGCTGATGCACTCCAAAATTTCGTCCATGCTATAAAATTGCTGACCATGCACTGGACTTGCCTGGAGGTGCCCCATATTCATTAGTTCTATAAAGCGTAATTCAATACCACGCTCCAAACTGTACTCAAGGAGCGGAATAATTTGGTCATCATTGACAGCGCGCATGGGCACCATATTGATTTTTACTTTCAAACCGCCTGCCTGCATCAGCTCAATACCGTGCAGTACGGTATTTAAATCCCCAGACCGCGCAATGTCGCGAAAAGCCTCTCTATTCAACGTATCCAAGCTGACATTAATTCGCGCCATTTTGGAAGCAATAATGTCGTCAGCATGCCGGGGTAGAAGCTGACCGTTGGTGGTCAGAGAGACATCCTGCAACCCTAAACCCATAATACCTTTAAGCAGCTCGCCAAATTTGGGCGACAACAGCGGTTCGCCGCCCGTGATACGCACCTTGTCGATGCCTGCGGTAGCAATAAGCAGTCTGACCGCCTGAATCATTTCCTGAGCGCCCAGCTCGTAAGCCGCAGCTTGCAGACGCTTGCCGTCGGGTACGCAGTAGGTGCAAGCATAGTTGCATGCCGCCGTAAGACTGATGCGTAAATTGCGAAAGCTTCTGCCCTGGCGATCAACAATTAGATTATTTTCTTCAGCAACTGGATTCATAATTTTTCAGCGATAGCCTTAAGCAACTTTGATACAAAATCTCGGCTCCAGAATACCCGGTTTGACCCCTTAATTAGAAGGGCATCCTCGGGATGAATTAGCCCAGCAAGGTCTTTTAATAAAATCTCACTGGCTTCAGGGTAAAAACGCATGTTGTCATGACCTAAACCTGAACCTTGTTCCGTCGCTAATGCTGCTGCCTGCTCGTCGAATAAACCTTCACTGACTGCCAGATACATCATGGCTGGCCCGATCAAAAAGACTTCGTCAAAGCCACCAAGTTGGGTTAACAAATTTCTATGCGCGGTAGCAGACTCTTCTCCCAGTTCGCGCATCTCGCCAAGAACCGCTATCTTGCAGCGGCTATCGCGCTGACAAAAAGCCGTAATTGCCGCCAGCATACTGGCAGGATTGGCGTTATAGCTGTCATCAACAACAGTGACCCCTGCGGTGCATAAAACATTACCACGCCCGCTAGGCACCGCCGAGTCATCTAGGTTCAGCGCTGGCGATAAATCTCTGCCAAGCAACTTAGTCGCCAGAATAACAGCCGCTAATGTGCTGGCGCGGTGTGCGCCACCACCAGGAATTCGCGCCTGTAACTTTTCACCAAACAGGGTCAGCACTAAACGGTCACCTTGGACATCTAAGATACGCGCATCCGCACCGTCAAGATCACCAAAGCTATAGCCAGGCAGACCCAATGAGGCTTCCGCAATTTTGATACCAGCGTCGTCCTCGCCGCTATTTTCATCCTGGCTCATGGTCTTGGTAAACGGCGCAAAAATTTGTCTTTTTTCGGTAATCAGAGCCTCACGCCCAGAAAAATTCTCAATATGCGCATTGTGCACATTCAGCAAAATAGCCAAATCTGCTTTAACCATATTCGCCAACGGACCAATCTCACCAGGGCCACTGGTGCCAATTTCAAACACCCATGCGGGCGCGTCCAACCTTGCATTAGCCAATGCTAGGGGCACGCCTATATGGTTATTAAAACTACCAGGTGGCGAATAGGCGGACAGTGCGGCGGTTAAAAAATTTTTTGCTGTGGTTTTACCACTGCTGCCGGTAATGGCGCACACTGGCTTACCCAAACGTTTACGCGCCATATCGCCTAAATGCCACAAGGCATCATAGGTATCAGATACTAAAATTTGCGGCAGTGCCACGGGCACTGCTCGCGCAACAATGGCGGCAACAGCGCCGTTTGCTAATGCTGCGCCAACAAAGTCGTGACCATCCGCTTGACTGACATAGCTGGGGTTAAACCTTGGGCCTGGGTCGCCCGGCAACGCTATAAATAGATCGCCTTTAGTCACTAACCGGCTATCCGCCACCACGCGTTGGATGAACGTATCGCTTTGGTTTAACCCTTCACGGCTGTTGGGCAACTCAGCTGACGCAGCAGGCTTGAGTGCCTTTTCAGCGTCGAACCCACTTTTCAGCGCCTGCCATCGCCAGAGGTTAGAATTTTTTGCTACTTCGTTCTCCATGGCAACATTCTAGCCTGTTTCGAAAACCAATAGTCACCTGCAATGCATAACGCGCAGACGAAATGAATAGCCCTAACGGGTTACCCTTGAAGACCAAAATTAGAACGTTGGTCTGGACTTTCCCCGCAAAGGCATACGCTAGCCGAGAATAGTGTCAAAGCTTGTTTATATGACCTAAAAGTAACCATCGGTCTATTCATGATGCAAACTGAGCGACCCACAGGGTAGACTCTTCTCACCCTCCAAGAATTACAGGATTTGTATTCATGTCCGAATCAACCGGTTTCTTTTCTCAATTAGGACGCAGAATCACTCAAGCTAGAACATTCGTTGTTAATAGCGTTTTCGTTGTGGTTGTTTTGTTTGTTCTCGCCGGCCTATTCGGTGGCAACGAAACGCCTACTATTCGCAATAACAGCGCGCTGATCATTCAGCCAATGGGCTTAATAGTTGAGCAAAATGTTGCGCCATCTAACTGGCAAGATGCACTTTTTCAAGACGCCAGTGATGCGACCATCGAAATCGGCCATATTTTGCGTGCCATCAAAATTGCCGGCACTGATGAAAAAATCAAGATGATTGTGTTGAATCTCGATGAATTATATGGAGTTAGCCTGACCCAAGCCAAACGCATTGTCGACGCCCTACAATCGTTCAAAGAAACAGGTAAAAAAGTAATTTCATATGGCAATACTTTTCAACAAAATCAATACTATATAGCCAGCTCCTCAACTGAGCTTTACATGAATCCTTGGGGGCAAATGTTGCTCGAAGGCTACGGCGGCAACAACCTTTACTTTAAAGACCTACTGGCCAAATTAGACATCAATATGCATATCTTTAGGGTCGGCGAATTCAAGTCCGCGACAGAACCCTTCTCGCGCATCAATATGTCCGACGAGGCAAGACAGGCCAGCTCAAGCCTATACCAAGGCATATGGGACGAGTTGATAGATGGCATTGCGGAGAACCGTCAACTCACCAGCATTGAGGTAAATGATTACGCACAGAACATTGACGTGCTGCTGGCCAAGACCAATGGCGATATGGCCAGAACTGCGTTGGAAGCCAACTTAATAGATGAATTGCTCACTCAAGACCAAGTGGAAACGCGCATCGCCGCAGAAGTCGGCAGGTATAAAAATGAGATAAATGGTATTGGTATGCGTACTTACCTGAGTATCCGTGGCCTAGTCGATGAAGCCTATGACGAAACAGCCCCAGAAATAGGCGTCATTGTGGTGCAAGGTGCCATACTTGAAGAGGGTCAAGGTTTAAGTAACGTGGCATCGGCAGAAGATTTGGTTGAGCGTATTCGCCAAGCCAGATTCAATGAAGACATTAGGGCCCTTGTGGTCAGAGTGGACTCACCCGGTGGTAGCGCCTTTGCTTCGGAGTTAATTCGCCAAGAATTAGAGTTGTTTCAAGTCACCGGCAGGCCTGTAGTAGCGTCATTTGCCAACGTAGCCGCGTCAGGCGGTTACTGGATATCTGCCACCAGCGACGCCATTGTTGCTGAATCTGCCACCATCACCGGCTCTATTGGCATCTTCGGTGTAGTGCCAACCTTCGAAAAATCTCTAAGTCGTATTGGTGTTTACAGCGACGGTGTAGCCACTGCGCCGATGGCTCGTGGCAGCAGCTCTTTAGCGGGACTGAGCGAGCAAACACAGAACATTCTGCAATCGAGCGTAGAATTCGGCTATGGGCAGTTTATAGACCTTGTTGCACGCGGACGAGACATGCCAAAAGCCGAAGTTGACAAAGTTGCACAAGGTCGCGTTTGGCAAGGCAGCAAAGCCTTAGAGCTTGGCTTAGTAGATGCCCTAGGCGACATCAATGTAGCACTAGCAAAAGCGGCTGAATTGGCGGGCATCGAGGAGTGGCAAGCTACGGACTTAAGACGACCCACAGATCCACGAAGCATTCTCATTACAGAAATGATGGACTCTTTGGGGTTCCAGCTAACAGCCGGTGCCCATCCATTGCTGCGCGGCATTCAAGAACAGCTCAACACCCTAGCGATGTTCACCGACCATAGACACACTTTTGCGTTGTGCCTCGCCTGCGCGAACTAATATTTAGACGCGTAAGTATTAGGTACACAGACGTTAACTGACTAAATCTGAACCCACTGCAAGGTGGGCTTAGTAGATTGAGTCTGCTGAATTGAGCCAACTCAGAAGCTGGCTTTTTAATACTTAGCTTTTAACGATGAGCTTTAGCGCTTGGCTTTAACGTCTCTGTATAAAAAACCTCTCTCACTAACTCGCCCAAGGCCCCTCTTCAATACAAAAACGGAGAAGCCTGATGAGTTGAAGCCATTAAGGGTTAGAGTCTTTAAAACGCTGCCAGTAGTCGGCGGTCATCGCTTTGACCTCTTTACGCATCAACAATATGCCAAACAAATTCGGCAGTGTCATAAGTGCAACGGTGACCGCAGAAATCAGCCAGATCAACGTTGTATCCACAATGGTGGCAATAAAGAAGCCGCCCACGTAAAGCAGGCGATAAGGCGTTACCCAACGCGTGCCTATCAGGTAGGTCACCGCTCTGTCACCATAATAGGACCACGCTAAGGCAGTTGAGAACGCAAACATCACCAAGCCGATTGTGACCAGATATGCCCCGCTAGCCCCTAAGAAACTGCTTTCAAAGGCCTTTGCGGTTAAGGGCACTGAGTGCAGCAGAGATTCCCCATTCAGGGTCAAACTGCGATCGTTAAGACCACCCTCTTCCACTAACACAATGCCGGTAAAAGGCACGCCGTCTTTGCTGATCCGCACGTTTTCAGCAACCGAGCGGTTATGCAGCACCGTTACGTTGGACAGCAGCAAAACGCCGTCACGAGCCTGTATTGTGCCGCTATAAGCTTTAACTGGATCGTTTTCTGGGGGCATTAAGTCTAGGTGCGCAGAAAGCTGTTTTACGTGAGCTGGATTTTCATCGCTGTAAGCCCCAGCAATAACCTCTGTATCCGAAACACTGAAATCTGTTTCAAACTTTTGCTGCCAAACCCCAGAAGAAAGAATAACCAAACCGGTCAAAGTACAAATAATCAACGTATCAATAAATGGCTCAAGAATAGACACCATGCCTTCAGCAATAGGCTCTTTGGTTCTAGCTGAAGCGTGAGCAATAGGCGCAGAACCCTGACCCGCTTCATTGGAATACAGCCCACGGTTCACACCACGGTTAAAGGCATAAGCGAAAGACGCGCCCAAAAATCCACCCGCAGCGGCCGAGCCACTAAACGCATTGGCAAAAACAGAACCTAAAGATGGCAGTATATTTTCGTAATTAGAAAGGATGACAGCAAGCGCGCCGAAGGTATACAAAATGCCCATGGTAGGAACTAGTGTCGCAGCGACTTTGGCAATTCGCTTAATACCGCCAACAATGACTAACCCCAGCAATATGGCAAACACCGCGCCAGTAACATAGGTAGGAATGGCAAAAGAAGTTTCAATGCCAACCGCCATGTTATTTGCTTGGGGCATATTGCCTGAGCCAAAAGAACTCACCACTGTGGCTATAGCGAAGAATACCGCCAGCCACTTCATGTTTAGCCCATGCTCCATATAGTGCATGGGACCACCCACCATGAAGCCCTTATCGTCTTTACGCCGGTACTTATGACTAACAGAAACTTCCACGAACTTAGTGGTCATACCTACAAAAGCGGTAGCCCACATCCAGAATAAAGCCGCTGGCCCGCCGAGGAATATGGCAAATGCTACGCCGCCAATATTACCGGTACCCACCGTACCCGACAGTGCAGTTGATAACGCTTGAAAGTGGCTCGTGTCACCTGGATCTTCATCCTTGGCATATTTACCCAGCAAAACGCCCCATGCATGCTTGAAAAAGCGAATTTGCGGAAAACCCAAATAAAACGAAAAGATTACGCCTGCGCCTAGCAAAGCAATTGGAAAATAAGCAGCACTGCCTAATATGCCATCCAAAAAGTTAAAAAACTGGCCAATCTGATCCATGCTTGGTCCTTAAGGAGAGTTGTCCCAGTGTATACTGTTCACCCGCCCGACGTACTGAAACCGAGCAAGTTCTACGCACGTTAACTTTAGCTATTACTTATCAAAAAGCGCGCTATGCATGACGTTAAAGAGCCTATTCTGCTCCATAACCCCGCGTACTTGAGTGGCACTCTTGCCAGCAGCAAATGCAGCTACGTCCTCGCCCGCATGAGTCTCTATCATTAGGGGTACAGTACCTACCTGCTGGTAGTCCTTATCCGTTGTATCTATATCGGTAAGGTCTGGTTGCTGCTTCTTGTAACCAGGACCGTTGGCATAGCTCAGTGTTGTATAAGGCTTACCTGTGGCATCTAGTAAAATTTTGCCCGGCTCGGTTTCCACCACACCCAAAATAGGGTTACCTCTGCGCGGATAACCGCTGATGGTCATAGTATGACTATGGTCAGCGGTAACAATGATCAGTGTTTCTTCTAGATCTACGTTATCTATCGTCCATTGCACCGCGTCTGATAGCGCTACTGTGTCTTCCAATGCCCTATAAGCATTAGAGATATGGTGGGCATGGTCTATGCGCCCTGCCTCAACCAACAAAAAATAGCCTGTGCCTCTGGCTTTAGCTTTGGCTTTTAGCTGGCTCACGGCAAACTCCGTCATGGCAGCAATAGAAGGCTCAGCACCAGGATCTTCAGCTCTATCGGTATCAAATTTCATGTGCGAGGGCTCAAATAAGCCCATCACCTGGCCCGCTATTTTGCCTTGCTGACTTGCAAGTGCCGCAAAACCTTCACCATTCCAAACGTATTGTCTTGTTGCATCTTGAGCTAACCATTCTTCAATCAAATTGCGCCCGTCATCGCGCTTACCTGATTTTTTAGGGTATTCAGGGTCGCTTTCGCCAGTGGGTAAAAACTGGCCTCGACCGCCACCCAAAATCACATCTAAGCCATCACCATTAGGCATTTGAATCATTTGCTGGGCAATATCAATGCAGCCCAACGCTTTGGCCTCATCAGGCGTAGAGGCGCTGTCTTCCCAATCTCTATTGGGCGTATGCGCAAAGGCGCCGGCTGGGGTGGCATGAGTGATGCGCGCAGTAGACACCACGCCTGTAGCCATACCCGCGTCTTCTGCCAGCTCTGCAATAGTCGGCAGCGTGTTCGCCAGCGCTGCGGCGCAGTCGTCGCGCGCAACATTAGAGGTAATACCCGAAACGCCAATACTGGTTTTTTCGCCAGTCAAAATCGCGCTAATGGTGCCGGCACTGTCGGACACTTGAGAGTTGGTGTTGTATGTTTTGATTAAGGCAAGGTTAGGGAAAGTTTCAAATGCCAGGCTATATTCTTCGCCGGTGGCACCTTGAAGCTGGCCTGCATAAATACGTGCCGCGGTTATGGTACTGATACCCATACCATCACCCAGGAACAAAATGACATTTTTAGCTTGAGCTGGCGTGGTCCATAGCGCACTTAATAAAAGCAATGCTGACCATTGGCCAATGACTTTCTTGCAAGGCAAGTGCCCTAACGCTAAGAGGGAGCCTAATAAGCGACTTGAAAAATATGAATGCATTTTATGCTCCGCGAGTAATTGATCGTAATGTGACAAATTCTTCCGCCGCTGTGGGGTGAATGCCCACGGTCGCGTCAAATTGCGCCTTGGTTGCGCCGGCCACCATAGCCACGGCCAAACCTTGAATGATCTCACCAGAATCTGGTCCCACCATATGAATGCCCAGCACCACATCGTCACTACGGCGAACAATCATTTTCAAAAATGTACCTTCGTCACGCCCAGAAATAGTGTGCTTCATGGGCTTAAAGCGAGACTCAAAAATATCCAAATCACCCTCATGATCTACCAGCGCCTCGGCCTCGGTTAAACCCACCGTGCCAATGTTCGGCTGACAAAATACTGCCGTGGCGATGTTGCAGTAGTCCAAGTGCTTCTTGGGGTTATCCGTGAACAGGTTATTGGCAATACACATACCCTCTTCAATGGCCACGGGTGTTAACTGAATACGGTCCGTAACGTCACCAATGGCAAAAATGTTTTCCACATTGGTCTGATAGTAATCATCAATCAGCACTTGACCATTATCACCCAGAGCCACGCCCGCTTGCTCGAGTCCTAAGTTAGCGGTCTTAGGCTTGCGACCAGTGGCGTAAAGTACCAAATCAGTGTGAATCTGCTCGCCGGTGGTGAGATCTAGCTGGTAGCGAACGGCGTCATCATCACCGGTAATTTTTTCAATGGAGGTGACATTTGTTTCAAAGCACAGGTCTATGCCCTTCTTCTCAATTTCATCCTTAACAAAGCTACGAATAGAATCATCAAAACCGCGCAAGAACATAGAGCCGCGGTAAACCAGAGTAGTTTTAGCGCCTAGTCCAGCAAAGATGCCAGCGAACTCAACGGCGATATAACCGCCGCCAACGATGGTAATTTCTTTAGGAAAGTCAGGAAGATAGAAGGCTTCGTTAGAAGTGATTATATGTTCTTTACCGGGAATGTCCGGCACCACTGGCCAGCCGCCGGTAGCAACCAAAATGTACTTCGCCGTGACTGTTTTATCGCCAATTTTGATGGTGTTGGCATCTACCAACTGGGCATGGCCCTCAAATAAATCCACACCAGCGCCGTCTAAAAGGTTGGCATAAATGCCATTAAGTCGCTCAATTTCTCGGGTTTTGTTGTCACGCAAAACAGGCCAATCAAACTCTCCAGCCTCAACCTGCCAGCCATAATTTTTCGCATCAGCAAAATCTTCATGAAAATGCGAGCCGTAAACAAACAGCTTCTTTGGCACACAGCCCACATTGACGCAGGTGCCGCCTAAAAACATTGACTCAGCAACGGCGACCTTGGCCCCATAAGAGGCGGAAATACGACTTGCTCGAACGCCCCCAGAACCAGCACCAAGAACAAAGAGGTCGTAATCAAAATTCATATTAATTCCTGCAAATAAAAACGGTCATTGGGACAACTCGAACCCGGCATCAGCCTAAGCAAGATGCGCTTGGGTTGCAATAAAACGACGACAAAGACTTGGCCGTAACTGGGCCGAGCTATGGAACGAAGCCAACCATAGACAAAATTTTATCTATAACACTTGAACCTAATGCCCGAGGCAAGTAGATTAAAATACTGTATATTTATCCAGTAACTGTAATTTACAAACATGCCAATTAATAAAAAAAATCAAACAGCAGATAGAACGATCATTCAGCCCGTACTTATGCAACAGTCTTTTATACAGGCAACGCTACCCTTCGCCACGCCTGAAATAATACCAAAAATGGCCCCTAGCCTTGCACCTAACTCTTCACCTAGCGCTTCATCTAATAAGAGTAAGAGTAGGAACCTCTTACATAAGCTGACACACGAGCAGGCGGGTGAGCAAAAACCTTACTTAGCTGTCAAAGCACCAAAAGATACTGAAAAAGATTTAACCGCTGACTTAGAAAACGACTTAAAAACAGATATTAAAAAAGATCCTGCACAAGCCTATGCCGACCTTCTCAAGCATCCGCAACTGTGGCGCGGCAAAGATCTGACCAAAGCATCGAGCACCCATACTGTTGCTAGCGGTTATGGCGCACTAGATGACTGTCTTGCGGGTGGCGGGTGGCCCAATGCAGGCTTAGTGGATTTCATTTTACCTCACGCAGGTATTGGCGAGCTGCGACTTCTACTACCTGCGTTAACTACGCTTGCTGAGAATCGCTGGCTGGCTTGGATTAACCCGCCCTTTACGCCCTATGCACCGGCCTTAGAAGCCGCTGGCATAGACAGCAGCAAAATCTTACTCATTTACACAAAATCTCACGAAGAAATGCTGTGGGCCATGGAGCGTACCTGCAAGTCTGGTAGCTGTGGCGCGGTTTTAGTCTGGCCAGATGAGCGCAAACTGTCATTAAAAGAAACCCGCCGCGTGCAACTGGCCGCCAAACAAGGCACAACTTTAAGCGTGCTATTTAGGCCAATAGAGGCCAGTAGCAAAGCAAGTTTAGCCGAACTGCGGCTGGCGTTAAGCCCAGGCAAAGACCCGCTACATTTATCTGTAGATATTCTAAAACGCCGTGGCGGCTGGCCGGTCAATGGCTTAGCCCTGCCCATAGCTGCCGTCACCCAAAGCCAATATACCTCCGCCCACGCTGTGAGGCAGAAGTTGTCGTTATGGCGGGACAAATGGGAAGGCGTACAGTTTCAGCAGAAAGCGCTACAAGAACAAGGTGACGACAACTTGACCAAAGTTAGCTCTGAAGACTCTTTTGACGACTATGTAGAAAGTTATGTGGAAGGCTTCAGCGAAGGTAATAGCAAAAACACCCCCGCGCCTTCTCTTCATTAAAGCTGCATTAAAGTAAGCACTGTCCTATGTCCGCCAAACCCAGATCTCAGCCACCTGCGCCACTCCTGTGGCTTGCCCTGTATTTTCCACAGCTACCCCTAGATGTGTTTGCTCCTGAGATCTCCGCTGCGCGAACAGCCGTGCAAACAACAGCAAGCCAAGAAACAATAGAGCCCGCTAGCCCAGAACCTGCAACGGTCATATTGGAAGAAAACCGCGTGAGCTTAGCCAATGCCGCGGCTGAAGCAGAAGGTATTGTATTGGGCTGCTCATTAGCCACCGCCCACAGCATCAGCCCAGACATTACTTACTTTGCTCGAGACAAAGCTCGAGAGTTCAATCGTTTAGATGCACTCGGACAATGCTTATATCGCTTCAGCAGCATGGTCAGCCTTGAAGCCCCAGACTGCATTTTGATAGAAATTCAAGGCAGCTTAAGACTTTGGCAAGGTAAAGAGCGCCTGGTCATGGAAGCCATTCAACTCTGCGAAGAAATGGGCCATGAATGTGTTGCGCGTTTAGCATACACCCCACAAGCCGCTGTTGCCTTAGCCCGCGCAAACGCCACACAATTACATAACGTACCGCTGCACAGCATTGGTTTAAGCCACCACGACGTTAAAGAGCGCGTCGTTGAGCACCTGGCCAATATGGGTATCTATACTCTTGGGCAATTGATAGCACTGCCTAAAGCAAGTTTGGGTAAGCGCTTTGGGCAAAGCCTAGTGCGTTATTTACGGCGTCTTGAGGGTGATCAAGTTGAGCCGCGAAACGGCATTCAACCCAGCAACAACTTTGTCCAGCAACTGCACCTACTCAAACCTATAATGAATAAGACAGTATTGCTGCAAGGACCTATGCCCTACTTGGCTCAGCAACTACAACATTGGCTGATTGCCCGGCAGTTAGCTTGTGTCAGCTTAGAGTGGCAATTTGCGCCATTTCGCGGCAATGGGATCAGTGTTGAAGTGGGTTTTGCCGGTGGCAAACAACGCCAAGGCGACTTTATGCGCCTGAGTCATCTGCAGTTAGAGAACATCAAATTGCCGGGCGAAGTACTCTCCATTGGCCTCAAAGCTAAGGTCATCACCCCACTTCAAGCCATTAACAGTGATCTATTTGGCAGCACAGAAAGCGCCACTGGACTGGTTACAGAATTAGTAGATGAACTCACCGCACGCCTAGGCCCGGGCACCTGTCGCAGCATACAACCTGTGCAAAAATACACGCCGGAAAAAGCCTGGCAACAAGACAGTAGCCAACCTCAGCTACGTCCTCAATCACAGCCACAGTTACAGCTACAGCTAGAAAAAGCACAAAGCAGGCAAAGAAAAAGTGGTGCCAAAAGGCCTATTAAAATCAGCACTCACAAAACAGAACAACATCTAATTGCCAACCCAGAGCTTATGGGTAAGCGCCCGTTATGGTTGTTTTCGCCACCTCGGCAAATCGCATTTGCTGAATTAGAGTTACTCCAAGGGCCTGAACGGATTCAAAGTAATTTTCATCTAGAGCCTAAACAGAGCACAATTTTTCGCGACTACTACATTGCAAAGCACAAACACGGCTCGCTTTGCTGGGCTTTCACCGAATCGCCGAACAAACAGACTGGCACAAGTAACCATGGCAACGCTGCGGCAAACCAGTGGTACCTACACGGTTATTTCGCATGAAAGACTTAAATACCGCATTAGGTTTAAGCCTAAATTCGAATACAACGCCTGTTCAACATCCGCCCTCGGCATTTGCAGAGCTACATTGCATCAGCAACTACAGTTTCTTGCGTGGTGCATCACACCCAGAGGAAATGGTTCAGCGCGCCTATGAGCTGGGCTATAAAGCCATAGCCATCACCGATGAATGCTCATACTCAGGTTTGGTTAAAGCCCATAAAACGGCGCAAGAATGCGGCATGAAACTGATCATAGGTTCGGAGTTCATCATTACCCCTGACTTTGCAGAGGAGGAAGGCGCGCATTCAAGCAACCCGAGCATTTCCAGCGGACGCGACAAACTGATCTTACTGGCCCCAGATCGAGCCGCTTATGGCCAGCTTTCCACCTTCATCAGCAAATTACGTCGCCGCTCAGAAAAAGGCACCTACCAAGTATATTTAGAGGATTTTCGCTGGGGCCTAAAAAACTGTTTGGCGCTATGGGTGCCAGGGGGACAAAGCATTGAAGCTCAAGGGCAAACTGGTGCAGCGTTAAAAGCATTGTTTAGCCGGCTATGGATTGCGCTGGAGCTATTCATAGACGGCCAAGATTTAGACAAAACCGCTCATGCGCTCACCCTGTCTTCGCGCTTGGGTTTACCCATAGTGGCGAGCAATGATGTGCACACCCATTGCCCTGAGCGCCAACCACTGCAAGATGTGATCACTGCCATAAAACTGAACACCAATGTGCATGAGTTGGGTTACCAAGGTTTTGCCAATGCCGAGCGCACCCTGCGCCCATTAAAAGAATTAGCCACCTTGTACCCTCCGGAAATGCTGGCTGAAAGCATAAAAATTGCCGACCTGTGTCAATTCAATATGTTGGAGCTGCGCTACGAGTACCCACAAGATTTAGTGCCCCCACACCTCACCCCAAAAGCCTACTTGCGCCAACTGACTTTTGCAGGCGCAAAAGAGCGCTGGCCCGAAGGCATACCCGAAGACACGTTGGCACTGATAGAAAAAGAACTATTGTTAGTGGCGCAACTACAATACGAACACTACTTTTTAACCGTACAAGACATTGTGCAATTTGCCCGCAGCCAAAATATTCTTTGCCAAGGTCGCGGCTCGGCAGCTAACTCGGCGGTTTGTTACTGCCTATTTATTACCGAGGTAGACCCCGCCCGCATGCACCTTTTGTTTGAACGATTTATTTCCATGGAGCGTAAAGAGCCACCGGATATTGATGTGGACTTTGAACATGAGCGGCGCGAAGAAGTCATTCAATATATCTATAAGCGTTATGGCCGCGAGCGTGCAGCGCTGGCCGCCACACTGATTACTTATCGTCCCCGCAGCGCCATCCGCGACGTGGGTAAAGCCCTCGGGCTAGACATTGGCGTACTAGAGCTATTGTCTAAGTCTATTGCCTGGTGGGACAACAAAGATGTGTTGGACGAGCGCTTCCGCTCAATAGGCCTAGACCCAGAAAGCCCACAGGCCACACAGTTCTTTCGCTTCTTTAACGAAATTTTAGGTTTCCCCAGACACCTGTCTCAACATGTGGGCGGCTTCATTATCTCCAGCGGCCCCCTCACCCAACTGGTGCCCATAGAAAATGCCAGCATGCCCGAGCGCACGGTCATTCAATGGGACAAAGAAGACATAGAAATTTTAGGCCTGCTAAAAATTGATGTACTGGCACTGGGTATGTTAACCGCCATACGCAAAGCCTTAGACCTGTGTTACAGCAGCGGCCAAGTAGCAAGCCCGCTCACCATTCAGCAAATACCCGCCGAAGACAAAGCCACTTATCAAATGCTACAAACTGGCGACAGTGTGGGTGTTTTCCAGGTTGAATCCCGTGCACAAATGGCCATGTTGCCAAGACTAAAACCGCAAAACTTTTACGACTTAGTGATAGAAGTGGCCATTGTGCGGCCAGGACCAATTCAAGGTGACATGGTGCACCCCTATTTACGCCGTCGCCAAGGATTAGAACCTGTCACCTACGCCAGTCCCGGCGTGCGTAAAGTGTTAGAGCGCACATTAGGCATTCCTATATTTCAAGAACAAGTCATTGAGTTAGCTATGGTAGCAGCAGGATTCAGCGCCGGAGAAGCAGATCAACTACGCAGAGCCATGGCGGCATGGAAAAAACGCGGCGGCCTAGAACACTTTGGCGAGAAGCTGATTAACGGCATGCGTGATAACGGCCACAGCGAAGAATTCGCCGAACGCATATTCAATCAAATGAAAGGGTTTGGTGAATACGGCTTCCCAGAATCTCACGCGGCCAGCTTCGCGCTACTGGTATATATCTCTGCTTGGTTAAAGTGCCACCAACCTGCTGCATTTTATGCTGGCTTACTCAACAGCTTACCCATGGGTTTTTACTCCCCATCACAACTGATACAAGACGCCAAACGCCACCATGTAATAGTGCGCCCAATAGATGTTGCCATTAGCCAATGGGATCACACATTAGAATCCCCAGAACATCCACTACAACAACCCGTGTTACGTTTAGGGCTACGTTTAGTGAAAGGCTTAAACCGCGCAGCCGGTGAGCGCATTTGCGCCGCACAAAACAGCGCCCACATTTCCAACGCCAAAGATCTAGCGCGGCGCGCTGGTTTAGATGATCAACAACTGAGTTTTCTTGCACGCTCCGGCGCATTGGCTGGGTTAGTCGGCCACCGGCATCAAGCCCATTGGGATGTTACCGGTATAGAAGCGCCACTAGCGTTAGAGCGCCCACAACAACAATATGCCATGGGTAATGAAAACGTTTATTTGAATACGCCCACCGTAAGCGAAGACATGCTCAACGACTATCGCTACACAGGCTTAACTCTAGGCCCCCACCCCATGGCGCTGCTACGTAACCACCCCACGTTAAAAGGTTTCCGCCACGCACAAGATTTAGAAGAATGCAGATCAGGACAACTGATTCGTATTGCTGGACTAGTCACAGGCAGACAACGCCCAGGCACTGCCAGCGGTGTGGTGTTTTTAACCTTGGAAGATGAAACTGGCAATACCAACATTATTATTTGGGCCACCGTTATGGCCCGCTTTCGCGCCGCGTTACTGCAAGGCCAATTGCTCAAGTTCAAAGGCGTTGTAGAGCGCGAAGGCCGAGTGATTCATGTGGTGGCAGGACACGTAGAAGACGCCAGTGAACTCTTGGAAGATGTACAAGCCCACGAGACGCCGTTTAAATCTAGAGACTTCCATTAGCGTCGTTAGAACGCACCAACAAGGGGCGCTGACAACAAGTACTAATACAAAGTACTTTTATAAAAGTACTGGGGATATTTAAGCGTTCATTTGCTATCTTTCGCGCTAACTCGGCCGAGACAATTCGCAGACAAAACCCTGCCGCTCTAGGTCACATTTAACCTCTTGCCAAACGGCCGAAGATATAGGTTCAACAATATGCAACTCACGCCATTTCACCTCGCTATTCCGGTAACAGATCTAGGTGCAGCAGAAGATTTCTATGCCAATGTATTGGGCTGCGGCATAGGCAGACGCAGCAGTGAGTGGATAGACTTCAACCTATTCGGCCATCAATTGGTGTGCCATAAGGTAGCCGCCAACGCTGCTAATAAGATTGACCCAAGCAACGCAGTAGATGGCCACGACGTACCCATCCCCCACTTTGGCGTGGTGTTAGAAATGGACACTTGGAAAGCGTTACGCGACCGGCTGATTGCCAATGAAATACACTTCATTATAGAACCACACATCAGATTCGCCGGCCAAGTAGGCGAGCAGGCCACTATGTTCTTCCACGACCCCAGCGGCAACGCGGTGGAGTTCAAAGCCTTTGCAGACATCGAAACAGAACTATTTAAAGCCTAATCGAACAAAAGTAACTTGGGTTAAAACCGATTCAAGCAGAAGCGAAAAGCAGCTTGGCCCAACCGGCAAAAAGCCGGGTAATGTTATTAACTAACTTTTACTAATTTATGTGTTGGCGCAAAAACTCAGCCAACTCTCTGTAAGTGGCCTCGTGCTCTGGAGAGTCAATAACAAACGCATACTCCGCGTGAGACAACCCCTCATACACATTAAGATCAGCCTCCACCCCTGCATTGCGCAGTTTGCGGTGCACTCGAGCCGTATCGCTCAAAAACATATCTCGAGTACCGGTGACCAAATAAGTCGCGGGGAAGCCAACCAGGTCACCATAAACTGGCGAAAGTAAGGGGTCCTTCAAATCCACACCGTCTGCATAGAGTAATGCAGCTGCTTCCAACAAGGCATCATAAGTCACCAAAACTCGATCAATACCCTCCATAGTAAAAAGCGTATCACCGGTTTTAGTTAGGTCTGCCCAAGGCGTACCCAAGTACAGTGCGGCGGGAAGGGGTAAACCCAAAGCTTTGAAATGATGCACGGCAGCCATACTTAAACCGCCACCCGCTGAAGTACCTCCCATACCCATATTGGCAGCAACATGAGTTTTCAATAACTCGCGATAAACCATTTCCACATCAGTCATGGCAGCAGGATGAGGGTGGTCAGGGGGCATACGGTAATCAATAGAAATGGTAGCAATACCAGAACGCGCGGAAATTAAGGCACCCTCCGGAACACTGGCATCGCCGCCGCCAAAGACATAAGCCCCACCATGAATATAAATAAACAGACCCTTGCCCAGAACTACATCATTTGGCACCACTCGATGTACGGCAACGCCAGCAATAACGTCCCGAGTAATAGCCACATTAAGCTCTGCAGCCAACTCATCAAGGGATACTTCTTGGCTTTCAGCACGCAGCGCAATAGCGCTATGCCATTGATCCGCACTCTGGGGCACCAACAATTTGCGCAAAGCAACATCAGGTTTGCCCTCGTCAACAATAGCTTGTTGTAAAGCTTCACTCGCGCCTGCTGGTGTAGGTAAATCTTTAGCCTTGTAAAGCTGACCGGCCAGAAGCACGCCAACAACTAGTCCAGCAACCAATAATGAAAAGCCAACCGCAACTGTACGAATCTTCATCAACCAATCCCCTCAGATCATTTGTATACAGTATTAACGCATAGGCCACAGTCAGCACAACTTGCGGATTCTGCCACTTTTACAATTCTTGCAACGCTTGCGGCTCCTGCACCGAAAGACGACTAATCCTGCCGCCCTATCCAAACCTGTTTAGATACTGCGCAGCACTCGCCCTGCTGGTTAAACATTGCAGTACCCGCAAAGTGTTTTTTACCCTCAATGCCAATACACCAACCAATAACAACAATCTGATCAGAAACGGCAACCGGCTTCAGAATCTTGGCGGTCATACGACCCAGTAAACCGGTACGAACACCGTCATTCATAAAAGCAAACTGCCCGGGGCAATCAAGCGCAGCCCACAAAACCGCAGACGGCAAAAAATCCTCGTCATCGGCAAACGCAGCATCCGGCTGCCATGCAGCAGCGACCCCATCAAACCCTTCAACAGGCGCAGCAAACACACGCAAGCCATCCGAAGCAGCCACATCAGCGCCGCAACAAAAACAAATAGGGTGAAAACCCAATCCACCAGGAACAAGAGAATTAAGACCGGGCATTAAGGCAGGCGACTCACCAACAGCGGCAGCGGCGTCAGAAAAAGACGGCGGCGTAGGCACCTCTAAATCAAGCTCAATACGCTCGGCCTGAGCAATCAAAATCTCGCCCTGCTTCACGTCTAGGTGATCAGCATCCACACCAACCACCTGCATCTCCACATCAAGCGGCGTAGGCGCACGAAGGGTAACTTGCACCGCATCGCCGGCCCCATCACTTGGCGCGCCACTTAGCGCAAAAAGGTGCCCAGCAAAAGCGCCACTTATGTAACCACCATTACCTGAATCAGGTGGACCACGGAATTTCGCTTCAATGACAATAGATGACTGCATAAACTACTCATTCTAGAAAAGCCGAGAAGTTTATTGAAAAACAAGGGGAACTGATAGCTGGTTAAATAACGCAAAGGCAATAAAGACGGTCGGAATAACCCTTGCCCAACACGTATTGGTTGTATTTCGGATACCTTGGGGAAGCAATCAACTTAAAGTTATCACCGAATCTACCACCTAAAAATAACGCTGCACTTTTTTAAAAATACAGTAACAAATACCTACTGTACTCTTACCAGCCAGAATGTCCTGATATTAAGTCGGATAGTTTGAATCCGTTATTCGCAAAAATCGGATCTATCATTATTAGCCTCGTTTAATTCCAAAAGATCTAACAGCATCCAACAAGCCTTTTGCCAATGTTCGGACGCTTGTCAGATTGTAGCCACTTGCTTTTTTTTGAATGAATAGCGACCATTTTCGAAGTAGTTGGCGCATTCCTTTGAGAGAGGAATTAGTCGTTGGTTTGTAGAAGACTCGAACTCTAATTTAATCACTCGTTGTGTTTCCTGCTCCAACTTTTAAAAAATCAATTTCAAGTCATGTCCCCGAAGAACCGATTCAATATTTAGCAAAAACAATATCTCTTCGTGGCTTACTTCAGAGTATTTAACCTTACCTTCAGAGGCCTTAAGACTTAACTCACAGGAGAATGCATAATTCACTAATAGAGGGTCCAAATGGGTGTTAATATTTATATCTTCCGCGTTCCATATCAATTTAGCAGCATTATAAAATTGTTCTTCCGCCATCCATATATGGCCGTTCGCTCTTTTTCGCATCCCTACCCTAGAGTTTTTAACCGCCTGTTTTATATGTCTACGAAATCTTAGATCTCAGTGCACTTCGGCTTATAGCCACAGACTCGATCCTCGTAAACGCTTCACCAGTCACGTACCGACTTCAGATGAACGGCTTGAATTTGCTGATAAGCACATAGAAAGAAGTTATATCGAGTCAAAACCCGTCGATAAGTACTTTTGAATAGCAGTACCCAAGGATATAAGCCTGATGTACCCAAGGACATAAGCCTGATGTACCCACAAACAACTATTCTTTTACTGAGCGCCTCAACACCCTCTCCCGCCCCCTATGACGACCCCAGCTTCAATGTCACAATGCCCGCCTTTATTTTCTTGAGATTTTGTTTTGAATAACCCGAAAGAACCTGAAATTTCTGAACGCCAACGCAGCTACACTTTGTTCGTGCTGGTGTTGGTTTTTACCTCTAGCCATGTGGATCGCCAAATTATGGGGATTTTGGGCCAGCCTATTAAAGAGTCGTTGCTGATATCTGATACGCAGTTAGGCCTGTTGACCGGCATTATGTTCGCATTCTTCTACGCCACCCTAGGCATGCCTATGGCCATGTGGGCTGACCGTCGCAATCGCCGTAACCTCATCACGTTTTCTGTCTTTACTTGGAGCCTTATGACTGCTCTTTGCGGAGCGGCGCAAAACTTTATGCAGCTATTGCTGCTACGCATTGGTGTTGGCGTTGGCGAAGCGGGTTCTAATCCTCCGTCTCACTCCATGATTGCCGACTTATATCCGCCGGAGCGCCGTGCCACGGCTATGGCTATTTTTGGTACCGGTATTAACTGGGGTATTTTGATTGGTTTTTTGGTGGGTGGCTGGATTAACGAATGGTACGGATGGAAAACTGCTTTTGTTGTGGTGGGTTTGCCGGGCATTTTACTGGCAGCACTTGTGCGTTACACAGTGAAAGAGCCGCCTCGGGGTTATTCTGAGAACATCACTGAGATACAACCGCCACCACCATTTTTGGATGTAGTGAAATTCCTTTGGAACAACCACGTGCTGCGCAACGTTATTATCGCCGGCACCTTGGTGGCTTTCACCGGCTATGCCTCGGTTATTTGGGTGCCTATATACCTTGTGCGTATACACGAGATGGGCACCGGAGCTGTAGGCAGTTACTTAGCCTTACTCATTGGCGTTGGCGGCGCTTTGGGCATCTATATGGGTGGTCGTATCGCAGACGGCCTTGCGCGCATCTGGGGCCCACAATGGTTACCTTGGGTGATTGCTATAGCCAGTATTTTCACCATTCCCATGCTGTATTTAGCTTTTGTCGCAGAGACCGCTTCCGCTGCAATTTGGGCTTACGCTATTCCTGCAGCGCTTGGCACAGTCTATGTGGCACCAGGTTTTGCGCTTATTCAGAACGAAACTCCCCTGCACATGCGCTCGGTAGCCGCTGCCATTAACTTGTTTGTGATCAATATCATTGGTTTGGGACTGGGTCCATTCACAGTAGGCTTCTTAAGCGACCAGTTTGCGTCTGCCTATGGCGATGACAGCTTGCGCTACGCGCTTATGTGTACCTTGGTGATAATCGTCTGGAGTATCTTCCACTACTACCGTGCAGGTGTACTGCTACGCCGCAGGACTCGCTAGTCCGCGGCTACAGCTTAAACTGCGCGCCGACCGTATATTGATATCGGCATCAGACCCCTGGTGCCGATCAATCATTTTATTCGCTAATCATTGCTTAAAGATCCCCAGAACCGTATCGCTCGCGCCCCGAATGCCCCTACCTCTATTGCTGCCTTTTGCAGCACTCTCAACGCCACACATAGCAACTTGCGCCATATAAAACCATGAAACCCCAGCGACAGCAGAATAGTTTCTAGGAGCAACTTCGCGAAAAATAATAAGAAGGATAATAATAATGAAAAAAATTATACTTATACTTAACGCGCTGACAATCTCAGCCCAAAGCGTTGCAGATCATCACGCTCCAACTAATGGCGCTGTTTCCGTAATCTACGAATGCACAGTCAATAAATTTGCCACTAATAACGATCTGAAAATGAACAGTTACCTATGGAAAGCCATCGCAATCAACCCTCCACACGATGAAGCTGATGTGCGTTGGGTAAACTACTTCCTAACCTGCAGAGATTACTACGCGAGCAATGAAGTTTTTGACACCAAGGGTCAGAAAGCGGTTGGAGAATTTTACGGAATGGTTATTTGTGACAAGCCAGTGATTCTCGGCGTGCGTAATGTTGGTGGACCAATACCTACCATCCTGGAAACGCTTATTACTAGCGTTTGTCAGTTGAACGACGGTAAGACCATGCAAGACGCTATGGAGTTTGTGCCTAGGATGACGAAGATAATGAATAAGACAACTGGTGCCAATGTAGCCAGCAGTATTTTCGTACCGGCCTTCGGCATCAGTGGCTTTGACTATGTCGGCATGTTTGCCGGAGCGACCAGTGACATGTTTAAACTAATGGACAGCGTTCGAAGCGCCGTTATGCCTAAAGCAATGGCTAAAGCTGGCATGCAGCCTGCTGCGACCTGCGCAAACGATCTTTATCACTCAAATTTAATGATTCAACAAATGCAGTAGCCCTTCTTTTCGGAAGCATGTTCTGAAAAAGTTCACTCCTAGAAAGTTTACCTCTAGGAAGTGTACTTTTAGAAATTTAGCTTTCAGGGCGTTGAAGTCAAACAGCACCGGGCCTCCTTGGTGCTGTTTGCACATCAGGCTTGCCCTTTAAGGCGTAACCCTCCGAGCCTTAGCCCTCTATGCTTAGCCGCCTACACTTGGCGCTTAACCACATCACTTATCAATATGGATTATCCCTGTTTTCGGCATTTACATTGCCAAATCCATAATATCAAGCACCGTAGTCATAACAGGCACTAACTGATCTTTCGCCACCTTATTTATGGTGTCTTCCGCGAAGAACAAATATTCAGGCATAGACATAATTGAAAAGCACGGTATGCCGCCAAGGAAATAACTTGATAGGCCAACAAGCGTCATACCCACTAAACATTTTCCCCGTTAAACAGCCACATAGCGCGGCTCTAGGATTCACCCAGAACAAGCGCCAACTGATTAGAAAAACACTCCGCAGTGGTATAGTTTAGGCACCCTTACCGCCACACGGATTATTTGAATGATCACAAGACAGATCAAAGCTTTCTTCAGCGGCAGCAGATACCGCCTTAAGAGTGCCCTTCTTTTTCCACTAATACTTCTGTCTGGTGGCCTTAATGCGGCGGACCCCTACCTTATTGGTCGCGGCATCGCTGATGTTACTGGTCCAAGTTATGGCATTCAGATGTGGGGGTTTGGTCGCGCCGATCAGTTAACGGAAGGTCTGCATATTCGCCAACGCGCTCGAGCTTTTGTTATTGCTCAGGCCGACGACCCAAGTAAACGACTGGTTTTCGTCAGCGCCGACCTAGGCAGTATAGAACACCATATAACTTTGAGCGTTATCGACCAGTTACAGTTGCGCTATGGCGACACTTATAGGATCGACAACGTCATTTTAAGCGCCACACACACCCATGCAGGCCCCGGTGGTTACTGGCATTCACGTTCCGATACAGGCCTAGACGGTGGGTTTTACCCAGAACACTTTGCGGTCATAGTTAAAGGCATCACTGAGTCCATTGTCAGCGCTCACGAAGACCTACAACCCGGCAATATTTTACTAGGCAAAGGTCGCCTAACGGACGCCGGTGCTAACCGCTCGGTGACGGCCTACCTAGAAAACCCACAGGAAGAGCGCGACCAGTATGCGAAAAATACGCCTACTGAGATGACCTTATTAAAGTTTGTCGATGACTCGGGAGCAATCGGCGTACTCAACTGGTACGCACTGCACCCCACCGCTATGAACTTCTATAACCCGCTCATCTCCGGTGACCACAAGGGCTATGCTTCATTAAAGATGGAGCAGTTACGCGGCAGCAACTACAGTGACAAAAATGATTTTGTTGCGGCCTTTGCACAATCCGACCCTGGAGACGTTACACCAAATACAAACCTGAATAATACAGGCCCTGGAGAGACGGACGTTGAAACAACCCAAATTATGGGCCAGCGCCAACTAGAGACGGCGCTGCAAATATTTGCCAATGCTCAAGAAGCGCTTACTGGCTCCGTTGAAACGCGCCAAATATACGTCAATCTTGCTAACTATGAAGTAGGCGACAGCTATACACGCACAGGCACACAAACCACCTGCCCCTCTGCGTACGGCTATGCTTTTGCCGGTGGATCTACCGAAGACGGTGGCGGGCATTTCTTGTTTAGCGAGGGCATGACAAAACAACGCGTTGTTTTAGACTTCTTAATTCGCTGGTTAACTGGCGCGCCAAAGTGGACCAAGTCTGTGCAAGCGTGTCAGGCGCCCAAGCCAATTTTGTTTGAAACCGGCACGGGAAATCCGTCTCTTCAGTCACAAATCCGCTCGGTAACGGTTGCCCGCATAGGGCAGCTGGTCATACTGGCCTTGCCCACTGAAGTGACAACCATGGCCGGACGACGCTTACGCACAGCTGTCATGAACCAACTAGGCGACTGGGCAGAACATATCGTCCTCGCCGGCTATTCCAATGGCTACGCAGGCTATGTCACTACCCCTGAAGAATATTTAATTCAACACTACGAGGGCGGGCACACTTTGCATGGCCGCTGGACCCTGCCAGCCTATCAACAAATTGCCAGTCAGCTAGCCCACAGTCTAACTGCTGGCACAGCGGTTGTATCGACTGCCCCTTACGATGATTGGCGTGGCAAGTCGGGGGAGACCCCTCTATACAATGGCGCACCGAGTTCTCCGCCTATTGGATCAAACTATGGCGATACGCTTGTGGTAGACAGTGAGAAAAGAGGTAAGAAGGCTGAGTACCAAAGAGGTGAATTTGCCCAAGCAGAGTTCTGGTCTAGCAACCCCACCGCCAGCTATATAACTGGCAACAACTACCTGCGGGTTGAGCGCAAAACCTCAACGGGCTGGCAAACTGAGGCAATCGACGGTGACTGGCACACAACCGTGCGCTGGCGTAGCCAAGGCCAGTCTTTAGTAGCTACCCTGACCTGGCAGATACCCACAGACATTGCAGCAGGCGAATACCGGTTTATGCACTTAGGAATAGATCCGCAAGGTGTTGGGTTTAGCGGAGTCTCACGCGGTATCCAAGTCAGATAAAGGGCGTTATTACCCTGACCACGACGCGCTAAAAAGGACTTCTACATGCTGTTTCAAACAGCTTACGAAAAGCCAAAGCTAAAACACGCAATCCTCAGAGGTCTTATTTAAATTCGGGCGACTTGGCTAAGTTTTGTGCAACTTGGCGGTTTGCGCAGCCAGCATATATCGGCTTTTATTATCGCGATTCCGGACGACTCATTTTCGGAAAAGTTCAATTAAAAAAATAAGAACAAACAATTCTAGGAGTATCACGAATGAGCGCAATCTTGCATTTAGCAATCCCTGCAGGAGATCTATCCGCGACTGAAGATTTCTATGTAAATATTTTGGGGTGTAAGACAGGTAATCGTGAAGCAGGGCATTGGGTCGATATTAACTTTTGGGGAAACGAGTTGACTCTACACCAAAGCACCGAAAAGCTGCCCTCGGTGAGGCATGATGTTGATATGGGTAATGTCGCGGTCCCTCATTTTGGCGCGCATTTATCTGAAAAAGATTTCCAATTACTTAAGCAACGATTAGAAGCTTCTGATTTTGAATATTTGGATAGCCCCTATCGAAGGTTTATCGGCTCGAAGTACGAACAAGAGACATTTTTTGTGGTAGACCCCAACGGAAACATTCTTGAAATGAAAACAATGGTTAACCCAGAAGTCCTTTTTGAAGTTGCGCCGTTGCAGCAGGAAAGCTGAGGCGGTTATGCGAAATGCCAGCAAGAACAAAGAGTAAAGTTAATTGTTTTTTTACTCGGACTCGGGCTTGCCCACCCCGCACATTTAACAAAACTAAGAGGCAATAGTCCTCTATCAGCCTAGCAAGCGCGTACCACTTAACATCTTCTTTGGAGTCGCCTATTGTTTGTGCTTACATCACACCAAGATTGGCTGGCATTAACTCTGGAGCAGCTCCCAAGCACGAGCGATAATCCTTAAAGTCGTAAATGCTGTGCAGGTGAAAACTGCGTTGATCTTAGGAACTTTCTGAATTGAAAGTGTCCTGAGATACAGGGCGTGGAAATGTGTCTAAAGTGGCACATTAGCAGGATGTTAAAGCCCTAGTATCTAAGGCTATTTGTGAAGTGGCGGAGGTGTTGGAGGATGATTAGCTAAGAGTGTGAGGCTGTTGGTTGTGATAAGAGGTCTGGACTCAGGATTAATAGAATTTGATCTGAATTTTGGTGTTAACTAACACCGAAGACCTTCCCAAGCAGCCAAGCGGGTTTGGCTCCTAAGGCATTGCAGTTAAACATTCTTAGGTTGGTGCAAGCCGCGTAATTGGTTCACAAGGCCCAGTTGCTTAAGCAACATTAATGTGGCGAATTGAGTCATGGGATGACCGTCTCGTAATTCTGCTTCAGCGCGGCTCTTTTCTATGATGACTAAACTAACGTCAGTATTGGCGCAAACTGTTGAGCTTCGCACACCTTCTCCCAGGAGCGAGGCTTCGCCAAAGCACTCACCCGCACTTAATGTCGTTATTAACTTATTCTGTGCCGTGTTGACATTAACCGAACCTGACGCAATGAAATACATTTTGTCTGCATGAGCGCCGGCCTTGAAAATTTCTCTGCCGCTAGCAACTTTTACTTTTTTTAGATCATCATAATTTTTAAAAATGAATTCATCTTCAAAGACGATACTGGCTTTTGAACCTTTTCTCACGCCATCAAAAATTCTGCCCACGCTATAACGAATGATGTTTCTAGAAAAAATCTCGGCTTTGTTTGCGAAGCCACGTATTTCTGCGCCGTCAAACACTCTAATCTGCAGATCAGAAAGGACCTTACACTCGTACCCCGTATTCGCAGCTGCAATGGATTCAGCGAAGCCTAGCGGATCATTTTCTTTTAAAATTACTCTGCCAGAAAGACCAGTTTTGGGACCCTTGGCACCTGCGACCATGAGTTCGCCATGTTCTATAACGATAGCTTGCTCTTTTGGGTTGAAGTCAAAATACGCATTAGCGCTCACGTTCCTTATTTTGGAATAAGATTTCACTTGTTCGGTCAAACTTTGTAACGGGGTCATGCTGAAAGCTCGCTTTTGTCGGCACTATGATCGTAGCTTTCTTACATAAAAGTTACGGCACTTTATTAAAAAATCAAATCGGTCTAATCAATAATTAAAGTTGTGGCAGGTGACCTGCTGTTAATATGGCCAACTCAGATTTAATTAATGCCGACTTAAACGCTCAAAACCGACCTAGCAGACCGCGGAAGAATAGTCGTAATCCAAGCAAGTTGGAAGGGTTACAGCAGCATTGCTTCAGCAGTCTTGAGTCTCACTGGTTAAGACTTGAAGTTTGACGGCTTGTGAACTCCAGCGATTCATCTCAAGCCCATCTCTAATGTATACCACTGGCAACTACTACTATTAGTGTAGGGCTATAGGTCCTCCCGTGGGCGCTTTAGATGGGCCGGCTGCACTTATCAGATGAGAATGCATAGAGGCACAGTGAGGTTCCAATGCATATAGTCACTGCCTATAATCGGCGTTAATTGCATATGCATTGACTATGGAAACAACGGTCTGTCAGGGGGTTTTTGAAATGGCGGAGGGACAGGGATTCGAACCCTGGAAGGTTTTAACACCTTGCTGGTTTTCAAGACCAGTGCATTCGACCACTCTGCCATCCCTCCCGCGAGGAGAATGATGAAGAAGTAGGCGCGGAATCTCAAGGGCTATAACCCATTCTTAGTAATTTATTTCATCTCGCCTACATCGGTCCCGCTGCAACTCTGCTATCGGACTAAAACACGTCCTTCACAGGCCCGCTAGGTCGGGTATGATTCTTCTTTGAACTCAAACCTAGCCCTTCGTACCTTTAGGGAGATATTCGATGAATCGTGTTTTTAAGATTGTTGTCATTTTGTTTTTGGTCTACGCCGGTGTAGTTGCCACTTTTGAGTCTTTGCTGGGTTACTTTCAGCCCCAGGGCGACGGCATGATTGTAATCACTACGACAAATGCAGAAGGCGTACGCAAAGACCGCGTAGTTTCGCGCATTGACAGCGCAGATCAGCTTTATGTTGCGGCTAATCACTGGCCCAGATCTTGGTACCGACAAACTTTGGCCTTGCCCAATGTCAGTGTCACCGTGAATGATGTAACCGCTGAATATCTTGCCGTGCCAATTGATGGAGCTGAACACGATCGAGTAGATGCAGACCACCCTCTACCACTCAGCTTTAGAATTCTGACTGGTTTTCCACCCCGCTACTTTATTCGTTTAGATCCAAAGTAGGCCCTAAACAGGACGCCCGGACCCTGCGCCTAAGCAGGGTTCCCGCAGCTTTAGAGCAGCTATAATTTGGCCCTCTTTCTTCGCCTCTCACTCTATCCTTGTCATGATTTGCACTGCGTATTCACATATGGCTCACAACAAGTTAATTAGCCTCCATTTCTGCTTTTATTCTAGAGACCGCCGTGCCAACTTTAATTCAAAACTTCACTAGGATCAGTGCCTTTGGCATTTTGCTCTTTTTACTGAATGGTTGCTCGCTCATCGTACCCAAAGTCTTACCCTTTGATGACTTACCTGCACCCACAGGCCCTTACGCAGTAGGAACCCAAACCTTCACTTGGCAAGACAACTCTCGGGATGAGGCGTTCACCGCAAGGGTCGGTGACAAGCGCCGGGTGGTAGTGCAAATATGGTACCCAGCCGAATTAACTAGCAGCCAACCTGTAACGTATCTACCAAACCCCAAATTGCGGATGGGGCCTTTTGCAAAGTCTTCTGGCCTGCCTAAGTTTTTGCTCAATCATATGCAATGGGTTGCAACTAACTCTCACGCCGGCGCGCCCATGAAGGCTGAGCTTACCGAACTACCGTTGGTGCTGTTCTCTCATGGTCTTGGCGGCATGAAAAACCAAAACTCAGTGCAAATGGAAGAACTGGCCAGCCAAGGCTACTTTGTCGCGGCGGTAGACCACCCCTATGATGCTTACCTGACTATTTTTGACGATGGCACCACAGCAGACTATCGCTCCAGTCACGACGGCATAGATTCTGAGGAGGCTTTTTGGGCATTCCGTGGCCCGCAACTTAATACCCGTGCCAAGGATATGTCCTTTTTGCTTGATCAAATCCAAGCAAGAAAAAATCTAGGCGAACCTTTTTGGCAGCACATCAGCACTGCCAAAGTAGGTATTTTTGGTCACTCTTTTGGCGGCGCCACCAGTATTTTGACCGCCGCCCTAGACCCACGGATTACCGCGGTAATCGCATTAGACGGATGGATGGTGCCTGTGCCGCCCCAAACCCTAGAAGCTGGCCTCAATGTACCCATGCTCTATATAGGACAACCCGTATGGAAAGGTACACCTTTAAACTATGAAAAATTGGATCTGCTCATCAGCAACAGCACAGGTTCCAGTAAAAAGCTCTTGATTGAAGCAACTAAGCATATGGATTTTTCCGACGCACCGCAATTTTCCAACTTCGCAAAGCGAATAGGTTATGCTGGGAAAATCTCCTCTAGCGAACTCAAAGAGATACTCAACGGTGAGACTCTGAAGTTCTTTAACACCCATATTCGTGGGCAAGGCAAATAATGAAATCATTTAACAGCGCTAATGTTTTAGCGGCGCTCATTTTCCTTGGCGCCATTGGTTATACCACCAGCCAAATACTTTACCCCAGCGCCAAGCAGCAACCGTCGTCCAATGCAGTGAAACCGCCTGCCAGCGTACCTAGCTCTGCGGCCTTGCCAGACTTCTCTACCTATACCGATGTAAAAGCTAAGAAAACCGCATTCTTCGGCTATATGCTTCCTTTGGTTGAAGCTAGGAATCTGCATATTCAGGGCCAGCGAGAACAACTTTTGGCGGTCGCTGAGCGAGCGCAAGATGTTTTATCCGAACAGGATGCAAAGACGCTTGCAGAGTTGGCTGCTGCTTACCGAATGACTGATGCAGACATGACATCAACAGATCTTGTCGAGGAATTGCTGATTCGCATAGACACTGTGCCACCCTCTTTAGCGCTGGCCCAAGCTGCGGTTGAATCTGGTTGGGGCACCTCAAGATTTGCGGTTCAAGCGAATAATCTCTTTGGCCAATGGTGTTATGAGAAAGGTTGCGGCCTGGTGCCTAACCAACGTAACAGTGGCGCAAACCACGAAGTGGCGAAGTTCGCCAACGTGAGTGACGCGGTACATTCATATACGCGAAATATCAATACCCACAGCGCTTATAAGGATTTGCGCGTGAGCCGCGCAGGGCTCAGAAAGGACGATGAAACCCTCAGCGGTCATATCCTCGCTGAGGGTCTACTGCGTTACTCTGAGCGTGGCAAAGACTACGTTCACGAATTGCAGGCGGTTATCCGTATCAATAAGCTAGCGCCTTATGACCAGCACAAGACTGCAAATGTAGCGAACGACATCTAGCAAATCTACAAAACCTGTCCAAAGAGTAACAGCGTTAGTGGCTGTTACTCAACGATCTGCTCAGAGCTTAAGCCCTGAGTCCTCGGCAATTTGCTCAAGTATGGGTATCAAATGATGGATAAATTGATCAGGGTTTTCTGACATTGGGAAATGGCCAACGCCCTGCATGTGAGTCCAACTAGATCCAGGTATCGCCTCATGGGCGGCTTCACCAAACTCTGCCCTACCGCTCCAATCATATTCACCTGATAAAATATGTACGCCCACTTTTGCTGTGTTTATTTGCGTGGCGGCCTGCGTTAAATCAAATTCTTCTACGTAATAATGTAAGTCACCAATAAATACCGGCGGCCATCCGCTAGCATATACAAAACTGGTTTCCTTGCGGTAACATTCCGGCGACGTTGGCGACATAAGCCCCTCCATTAGCCGGGCCTTGTACTGGCTGCCAATTTGCGGATGCCACAGTTCCTGTAAGCTGTCCAAATCCCCGCCTATTTTGAGCGCGCCCTCAATTGCAATAACAGCCCTAAACCCATCTGCATGACGGTGCGCCAAATCTAAAGCCAACAAACCACCCACAGAGCAACCCATAAAAACCGGACGATCAAGCTGCAGTGCACGGGCCAATTGCACGGGAATGGAGCACAAAAAACTGCCCTGCAACGTATAGTGCTCGGCCCACCAATTTTTTCCCGTTGGCGGCAGGGACTTGCCATGAAACGGTAGATCATAGGCAATGAGATGAAAACGATCGGTGATACGCGGGTCTTCAAACAAGTGCCGCCACTGACTGCCATGGCAGCCTGCGGTATGTTGCAACAGAATTGGAATACCGCCCTGACCAGCTTCCTCGAAATAAATCCGGTGGTCAAAGCCTTCAAGGTTCAAATGAACGTAGCGTCCTACCGGTGTATCCATTTTAAAAGGTGCGGCAGTTTGAGGATCTAGCGCCACTGTGGCGCCGGTGGGTTCTAATGAATCTGTGTTGGCAGGGCGCAATAATTCTATGCCGCGCATTGCGGCGCCATAGTATTGTGCAGCTGTTAAGTGATCACCCGTTCTAGTGACCCCCATACCCATAGACATATTCGCCATTATATCGTTATGAAAACGCGGCGGCTCTTGAGCAAGTAATTTTTGCCAAACCTCAGTGTCAGCGGTGTAGGTGATTAGTCCCTCAGTGTTTTCAGGTTCGCCAGCTTGGGCAATACCTGAATTTAAAGTCAGCGCGAGGATCTGCCCGCCTACCCTTAGCTTTAAACCGCCTTGCCAGTATCTCGCTGCAATGGAAAATTCTCCATCTGCGTTACATTTTTGCGCCCATGCTTCACTGCTAAGTAGTTGCATAAAAATCTCTCCCCAGAGTTAAAGTCAACTTACAATTAGGCCAGCGGGAAGGTCCTCTGACCTGATTTATGCTTAGCCTATAACCTGACCCTTACGCGCGTCGGTATAGCCAGACTTGCTGTTATAAGCCACTGCGCCGCCGATAATTACAGTATCTACACCAATAGCGTCGCGTATGTAGCGATAGCCATCGCCAGGTACATCTTGAACATAATATTCTGGGCCACGTCCAATATTTTCATCATCAAATATAGTGATGTCCGCCGCATAACCACTCTTCACAAAACCGCGATTATGCATGCCCCACAAGCTTGCGGTATCTGAGGTAATCTTCTTCACCGCTTGCTCTAGCCCCAACGCATTGCACTGACGCACAAAGCGGGAGAACAGATAACCAGTATCGCCATAAGTGGAGAAGGACAAGATGTGCGCACCGCCATCACTGGCGCCAATCATTACATTGGGGTGCGTTAAGAAACTTGCCACCAACTCATCATCGTTATGGCCCATATCACTGGAAAGAAAATGCGCATCCAACGACTCTTCCAAGGACAGGTCGATCATCACATTGAGTGGATCAGAGTCGCGCATCTCGGCGATCTCCGCCAAAGTTTTACCCACATAGATCTGATTAGCATCGGTCTGCACCTGACGCAGCACTAAGCGCTTCCACAGTGAATTCATACGCTGGGCTTCACCCACCAGTTTGGCTCTGGCTTCTGTATTTTTCAGGGTTGCCATAATTTGCTCTGGCGTACTAAAACGCATCAGCGCGTACCAACCGGGCAAACGAATAAACAGCAGACTAGGCACGGCGAAAGTAAAACTAATGTCTATTGGCCGCGTTTGAACTTGGGGCCAGACTCGCGCGCCCCTCGCAGTTTGCTCCACAACGCGCTGCATAATTTGCTTAGCTCCCTCTGCGTTATCCTCACTGACAAACAGCGGCGACAACGTAGTTGTAATGCCATGCTTCAGGCTTATTTCCGCCAGTTGATCCACACGCGCCAACGTAAGGTCAGTGTCGTAAAACTCGTGTACTACCTGAAGAATCTTATTGTGCTCAGCCAAAACATCGCACAGCGCAGCCAATTCAACGGTATCCGAATAGCGGCTAGGCACGGGCTGGAGCCGCTCGTCCATGTCTACAAAACTGCTAGAAAGACCAATTGCGCCAGCGCTTAAACATTGGCTAAGCAGGTCTTTCATCGCCTCTATTTGAGTCTGGTTTGCCGGGCCTTGCATGGACGCATCACCCATTACCCACAAACGTAAAACACTGTGCCCAACTAAGGGCGCTACATTAATCGTTAGATCTTTTTCAATGCGGCCAACAAACTCTTCAAAAGTCTCCCAATTCCATTCAACCCCTTCTTCGAAAGCCTTATGCGGCATCTCTTCTATTTGGTTGAACATGCCCACTAACTTCATACGGTGCTCGGCCTTTAACGGCGCGAGCGACAGCGAACAGTTGCCGGGCACAATGGTAGTTACACCGTGTTCAATGGCAGGTTTGGCGGCGCCATCCCACAACAACTGGGCATCAAAGTGCGTGTGAGGGTCAATAAACCCAGGCGCGACGATATGGCCTTTGGCATCGTATTCTTCTTTGGCGGCTTCGCTGACTTTGCCCACGGTGACAATCTTGCCATCTTTAATGCCTACATCTGCGGCATATAAAGGCAAGCCTGTGCCGTCCACTACCCGACCATTGCGAATAACTAAATCTAACATTTCCTCTCCCCTACTAAATTCTGATGTACGCATTGGTTAATGGGCTGCATGCAATCCGTTATATGTAATACGCGCTGTTAGGTGTGTCTGTTGTAAGATTGGGACAAAGCGTCTCGCACTTTTTCCCAGTTTTGCCCGATCAAATCCTCTGGCCCGCTTGCTGCGCACGCATCCATTAATAACCTGCTGGTATGCGCGTCTAAACTGACCCTAGATGTGCCGCCATTATCAAACAACAAATCTACAATCAGCTCTGCCACCCCTTCATGGGCAGCCGCCAATTCGACCTTATTAATTACCGCCGCCAAGCTAGGCTTTAACTGGCGGTTCGACGAATATCACATCGCTGGGCAAGATCGGATTACCCATTTCGCCGGTATCGTCGTTGATTACCCGGCGCGCAAAAACGTGCAAATTCCAGCTTTGCAGCTGGCTTATGGCTTGTTCTGTATCTGAAGCTGCCATCTCACGAGTGGCAATACTTTCCCAACTGTCATCAGCTATGGGGAAAATAGATCTACGAGCAGCGTCCATGAGTCCTCCTCTCAAATTCGTGTCTGCTAATGGCTTCAACTATAGGACATATTGACAATAAAAGAACATCAGCAAAATTACTCTTTTGTACAAGTACTAAATGGACAACCTTGAGACACTTACCGCAGACCCATAAGAGAGCCCATAGGAGACCCTATAAGTGAACGTATATTTAGCCGGCTTGAACACCATAAGACATAATTGGAAGCTATAATTTTTGAGCTGTAACTGTTATATCTTGACCCGGGAGATCTAGATGAAAGAGGGGATGATATGCACCAGCAAACAACACCATGGCACCTGCGCGGCAATTGGGAGCCCATGCTTGAAGAACGCTCCACCAGTGACTTAAGTGTCACGGGCAGTATTCCACCAGAGCTTGAAGGCGTCTATGTACGCACTGGCCCTAACCCTCACTCCGGCACGTCACACCATTGGTTTTTAGGCGATGGCATGGTCCACGGTATTCGCCTAGCTGATGGCAAAGCCCAGTGGTATCGCAATCGTTTCATTCAAACCGATGAGGTTACCCAGCCGTTAACCGACCCTGACGCAGGCCTAGGCGACCTTAAACGCGGCAAGGGTAATACCCATGTTGTTGCGCACGCTGGCAAAATACTCTGCCTTGAAGAGGCCCACTGGCCTTGGCGCATAGACCAAGATTTGAACACCATTGGCTACGAGAATTACGCTGGCGCGCTGACTTGTTCCATGACCGCCCACCCCAAAATTTGCCCTGTTACTGGGGAAATGCTGGCGTTCAGTTATTTTTCCTTTGAACAGCCCTTTTTGAAATTCATACGCATCGGTCAAGACGGCCAGATCAAGCAAATAGAGGGTATTGACCTGCCCAACATGGTGATGATGCACGACTTCAACATTACCGAGCATCACGTCATATTTATGGACCTGCCCTTGGCTTTAGACCTAGATTTGCTCGCCTCAGGCATACCCTTTAGCTTTCAGCGAGACAAAGGTGCACGCCTTGGTGTGATGCCCCGCAACGGCACAAATGACGACATTCGCTGGTTTGAAATTGACCCGTGTTATGTCTTTCACCCAGTCAACGCATTTGAAAAAGACAATGTCATCACGCTCTACGTCTCCAGACAAAACTCCGCCTTTGGCGCTGACTCTGAAGACTATTCTGAGGTAGGACGCCTGCACAGATGGCAAATAGATTTGAACACCGGCACGGTATCGGAAGATAAAGTCGACGACCGTCCAGCAGACTTTGGCAGGGTCAACGATTCTCTGGTAGGACTAGAAAATAGATTTGGTTACTTGATGAGCTTAGACGGCGAAGGCAACAGCGAAGAGCCCATTTATGGCGCAAAATTGTACAAATACGATCTACCCGCAGGCAGTTGCGAAGAGCATTTCTTGGGCCATAATGTTCGGGGGGCAGAGCCTGTATTCGCGCCATGCACAACGACCTCTGATCTTGCCCAGCTGAGTGAGGACGAGGGTTGGATCATAACGCTTGCCCATGACGAAACCAGCGGTAAATCTCGATTAGTCATTATTGACGCGCAAAATTTTTCTGCACCGCCGGTTGCAACCATTGAGCTGCCCTTTCGAGTGCCATATGGCGCTCACGGCAATTGGATACCCGACATAGCAATGAAGTAGCTATGAGGTAGCAAGCGAATAGCAAAACAGAGAAAAACAGAGTCCAAAAAACAGACACTCAAAAGCAGCTACTTAAAAACCAAACACTTAAAAACCGCTGCTTTAAAAGAACAAAACAGAATCAATTTGAAGGGAGAGTAAAATGAACGAAGCAAATAAGGCATTAGACGCCATAGTAGTAGGCGCAGGTTTTGCTGGCATTTATATGCTGCACCGCCTACGTCAACAAGGCCTAAACGCCAAAGTAATTGAAGCAGGCACTGGCGTAGGTGGCACCTGGTATTGGAACCGCTACCCCGGTGCGCGCTGCGATATTCCAAGCATGCAATATTCATATCAGTTTTCTGAAGAGCTACAACAAGAATGGGAGTGGAGCGAAAAGTACGCCACTCAGGGAGAAATCCTTAAATACGCAGAGCACGTTGTAGATCGTTTTGGGCTAAAGGACGGCATTCAATTTAATACCAAAGTGGCTTCAGCCAAGTATTTGGAAGAGCGTGAGATGTGGCAGCTTAGCCTGAGCTCGGGTGAAACCTTAGAAGCACGCTTTGTGGTGATGGCAACCGGCTGCTTGTCTAAGCCCAATTACCCGAACATCAAAGGCCTTAACGAATGCAGCGTACCGGTTTATCACACCGGCGCTTGGCCACATGAAGGCGTAGACTTTACTGGTCTTAACGTGGGCATTATTGGTACTGGCTCATCCGCCATCCAAAGCTCGCCAATTATTGCCAAGCAAGCTAACAGCCTGACCATTTTTCAGCGTACGCCTAACTATTCAATTCCCGCGTACAACGAAGCCCTAGACCCAAATTACGTTAAAGAGCTTAAGTCTAGATACAAAGAATATCGCGTTGAAAACTGGCAGCGCGGATTTGGCGCAGACTTTGACGACAGCGACCAATCTGCCTTTGAAGTCAGCGATGACGAGCGCAGGGCAGAATACGAAAAGCGTTGGGCCAAAGGCGGCCTAGCATTCTTGGCAGTTTATAACGATTTAGTTTTCGACATGAAGGCTAATGATACTGCGCGCGAATTTTTCAAAGAAAAAATTGCTCAGCGCGTTAATGATCCAGAGCTGGCAGAAAAACTAGTACCGGTTACGCCTATTGGCTGTAAGCGCTTATGTGTAGATTCTGACTACTACGAAATTTACAACCAAGACCACGTAAAACTTATAGATCTTAAGCAGACCCCTATCACCGAAATTAAAGGCGACACTGTAGTCACCTCCGGCGGCGAATACAAAGTGGATGCCATTATCTTGGCCACAGGCTTTGACGCAATGACCGGCGCCATCACCAATGTAGACATCCAAGGTGAAGGCGGCAAGAAACTACAAGACAAGTGGGCGCCAGGGCCAAAGGCCTACTTAGGCTTAGCCACAGCAGGCTTCCCAAATTTGTTCATCGTTACAGGACCCGGCAGCCCTTCTGTGCTATCCAACATGCTGCCCTCAATTGAGCAGCACGTAGAATGGATATCCAACTGCATTGAATACATGAATGACAATCAACATGTGGCGATCCGCGTTGACCAGCAGGCTGAAGAGGAATGGGTTTCTCATGTAAACGACGTTGCGCAAACTTCTGTCTATCCCGGCTGTAACTCGTGGTACATGGGTGCCAACGTAGAGGGCAAAACACGGGTGTTTATGCCTTACCTCGGCGTGCCACCTTACGTAGAAAAGTGTAACCAAGTAGTCGCCGCAGGTTATGAAGGCTTTGTGCTTTCAGGCAATGGCTAGCCGCTGATCTGCACGGGCGAGTCAGCGCAAGTTGACTCGCTCGCTCTTTTTATAACGAGCACCGTTTATATAACCCCCTTTTGCGATGACTTATCCCCAAAGAAGAAATGGACAGACTCCCATGAGCGAATTTTACGACCTTTCACATCAGCAGTTGCAAGACGAGTTCCAATCTCGCCCATTGGCTGATCGTTTACGTGAACTCATTGTAAAACCCTTTTTAGATGAGGAAGCCCAAACCTTTATCAAATCGCGCAACAACTTTTATCTGACCACAGTAGATGCCCAAGGATTCCCAACGGTTTCACATAAAGGCGGCGATGCAGGCTTCGTTATCATCGAAGATGAACGCACCCTGCTATTCCCCTGCTTTGACGGCAACGGCATGTGGCTCTCTATGGGCAACATCGACGGCCAGGGAAAAATAGGCATGTTGTTCTTAGATGCAGTAAACCCACATCGGGTACGCGTACAAGGCACAGCAGAGTTAATCAGAGATACAGAAATATTATCTCAGTGGCCGGAAGTCGGTTTAGCGGTGCGAGTTTCAATAGCCAATACCTGGATTAACTGCCCCAGATACATTCACCCAATGCAGCAAGTGCGTCTAGCAGAACATGTGCCAAGAGCTGGCGTAGAAACCGTTGAAGCGGAATGGAAGTCCATTCCGCTGGTTGAAGACGTTTTGCCCAAGCCGCCGCATAAAGTTAAAGAATAGATTCAGGAAAGTTATCCACTGTGCTATCTATCAAGACAACTTGTAGTCCGACATATCTGGACTATGGGTCATGTGCCAGTAATCGACCAAACGCCAGGGTGAATTGGAAACAACTCGCCCTTGGCTGTTTTTGTACCAGTTAGTCACGCCTGTGTGGGTCCACACCATGCGTTCATGCTCGTCATCCACCCGCTGGTTGTAGGCCGTATTGATGTCAGGCTTCACTTCTATTTTGCGTTTACCCGCCTCTAACGTACGCATTAAACACTGCGCTAAATACCGGGTCTGACATTCCACATGAAAAATGAGACTACCGCCATGGCCTAACCCAGTATTGGGACCGTAAAGAAAAAACATATTCGGGAAGTCTGGCGTAGTCATACCCATATAAGCTCGGGCATCATCATTCCAAGTATCTTCCAAGGTCACACCACTTGCTCCAACTATTTCCATCGGCCACATAAATTTGTGCGCATGAAATCCTGTTGCGTAAATAATGGCATCTACTAAGTGCTCTTCACCTTGGTCGTCTGTGACCCCGCCTTTCGTTATTTTACTCACGTCACTGGTTACTAAGTCCACGTGATCTTGCTGCAACATGTCGCACCAGTGATTATCAATTAACATGCGCTTTGCAAAGGGTGGGTAATCTGGCACGACCTTAGCGAGCAGCTCTTCATTACCGTTCAAGGCATCGCTGAGATTTTTAACATAGGCGTTACGGTGGCGTTCATTGTCTGCATTCAATGACCTGTCGGCATGAGGCCAACTTGGGTCTTTATGAATAGACTCCCAAATGCCATCGCCATAAGCCCAGAATAATTTGAACCGATACCAGTTTCTATAAAAGGGAATATTCTCAAGCAGCCATTGTTTACCTTCACCTACCTTGCGATGATAGCCGGACAAAATGCGAATCCAGTG
>Ga0209710_1000162_pt1 | contig 73629 bp, 44 predicted proteins | sample ArcticOcean_MG_C_5_FD_187436 | JGI IMG/M metagenome (GOLD analysis project Ga0209710, IMG submission 187436) | Marine microbial communities from western Arctic Ocean - ArcticOcean_MG_CB4_138 (SPAdes) (version 2) | ecosystem: Environmental > Aquatic > Marine > Oceanic | place: Arctic Ocean...
CCCTAAACCCTAAACCCTAAACCCTAAACCCTAAACCCTAAACCCTAAACCCTAAACCCTAAACCCTAAACCCTAAACCCTAAACCCTAAACCCTAAACCCTAAACCCTAAACCCTAAACCCTAAATTGTCTCCTCGGTCGCGCGCGTCCGGCGCTTGATAAACTGCCCTGCGGATTCAATCGCCTCGCCGCCCTGCGGCGACACTGAGTCTAACACCTGGAAGACATGAGGCATGTTCTCCGCGACTTCCAGGGTCACGTCCCACCCCGCCGCTGCTGCTAAGTCGGCCAACGTTTTGGACTCCCCCGCTAGTACCTCGACGCCGCCGCACTGGATCAAACACGGCGGCATTTTTCTACCTGCGTACAGCGAGGGATCCAGCAAACACCGCGGCGCTGTTGTTCCATCCCCCGTATCGCCGAATACCAGTTCAACGACACAACTCATGGACCCTTCCACAGCCCTTAAATAATCCACGCTCGTCGCGCTCGCGTCCGCCCACGCTTTTTTCGTGGTTTCAAGCTCGCGCTCGGGGTCCAACCAAGGAGAGAGCAATACCAAGCCCGCGGGTGGCGCGACGTCGCCGTTTTCCCCCCCGTCCACCGAAGGCGCCAGCCTTTGCGCTAGCCCGCACGCCAGGTGCCCTCCCGCGGAGTCCCCTCCTATGACGACGTTTTCCGGTAACACGTTTCCTCCATGCGGTGACACGAGCCACTTGTACGCGCGGTCCGCGGCGTCCACCATGTTTTCGTGCGTCCCCTGGTCCGGCGCTAACGGGTACTCCACGCTCAAAACGCGCGTCTCGCCTGCGACGCCTAGGGACGATAACAGCCGCGCGTGCGTGTTCGTGTTGCACAACACGAACGCGCCGCCGTGGAACCACAGAAGCACGCGTTGAGGCGCGCGTTTCGAGTTCCAGGAGTGTGAATTAGGTGTCAGCCACACGGCGGGGATACCATCCGCGTCTCCAATCGTCACGCGCTGCACGCGCGTTCCGAGTAACGGCGGTACACCCACTGCCATCATCGCGCGGAGGCTTCGTAGGTACACCAGTAAGCGATCCGCACTTTGTGGGTCGTCGGTACCCACGTTTCCGTTCCGGCGAAACCGAAGCGCCGCGACTTCTTCATCCGCAATCGCGATGCCTTCCAAAAAACCAGCGAGAATTTCCACGCCTATCGTCATCATCGGCGACCACGACAAAGGCCGCGTGACACCGTTGGTGTCCCCTCGCGCCACTGCGACGTGGTGGCGCACGGCGACACCTCCGTTGCGTAGCATCGCGGCACCACTGCCGGCGTACCGCGACAGCGACACACCGAGCAAACGCGGGACTTCGGTGGTGCCAACCGTCGTACCTTCGTAGGTGTCATCCTTCGCGACATCTGGTTTCTCCTCGGTGTCCGTCGCCCGTGCCAACATCGTACCTTCGTAGGTGTCATCCTTCGCGACATCTGGTTTCTCCCGTTCGGTGTCCGTCGCCCGACGTGACACGACACGCGTCGATCGGCGCCGCACGCGGCGATGCGTGTGCGGCACGAGTGGCGTCTGCGCGGCGGCGGCGATGCCAGCCGTCGTCGCCATCGTGACACCCAAGCCGCTCGGCGCGCGTGAAGTTCAATGGGGAGCGTGTGGAGATCGACGTCCAACGAGATTTGGCGCGAAGAATGATTCGTTCGTTTTCGCGTTCATTCTTCGCGCCACAAATGTCGTCCATTCCCAAGCCCACCTTCACGCACCGGGGGGGCGCAAACGCGGGGTCTAGGTATGGCAGATGTTCTCCCCGTCGCTGCAGCGCCGCCCATGAGCGACGACGCGCTGCCCATGTCGAGCCACGCGCCACCGGGTTCTCCCGAGCCGAAGCGCGCGGAGGATAAGGGGGGGCTTCGAGATCTCACAAACGAAAACGATGACGATGATTCGGCGATGCTCGCTCGGCTGGCCAAAACCGCGCGTCGCTTCGGCGGCCGTTTGGGGCGCGCGAGCACGCCCACTTACCTCCGGCGCAAGCTCGCCACTTCCGAGGGCACGGACGAGGTGTATGCCAACCTCCAGCGCGAGGTTGCGTCTCCTGGGTTCCTCGCGCGACTTCGCAGCGGGACGAGTGCGTGTAATTCTCAAAACGCGCAAAACGACGACGACGACGACGACGACGAAACGGAGGCTTTGGTTTTCGACTCGGAGGAGGCTTTACGAGTTGACGCGCCGGATTCACATCTAAGGGTAGACGACCATACGAATGACGATAGCGCTGAATACGTGTTCGTGGAGACCGAGGATGTCATCTCTGCGATTGCCGAGTTCGTCGCCGCGTACGTCACGTCGCACCCTGCCGCCTCGTCGGCGTCGCCGCAGGCGCTTCAAAAAGCGTTGGGCGTGGCGCTTTCCGAACTTCGCGGAAACGATCGGAGTAAAGTGCGCCGCGTTTGGGATTACGGTGTTGGGGTGTATCGGGGAGCGTCGTGGACGTACGCCACGCTCTCCACGTTCACCAATCCCTGGATCGCACGACTCATCGTGTGCGCGGTGTACACGGGGGCGAGGCTTTCGCTCGGCGCGGTTGGCGTCGTGGCGGCGGCGGTGGTTGGGTAGGGTAGGTAAACGTCCTCTTATTTACCCTAGCTTGACTGCCGCGGGACACGAACGAGACGCTACGCACTTGATTGATTGTAAATTTGTAATAAAACTAGCCTGTTGTACTGTGATTTCGCTAACACGACAACTGCCCTGTTGTTCTCAAAACAACAAATATATACACGTCACAACCCTAACGCGATTTTCCTCACCAGCAGGGCCACGGAATCGACGGTTCGGGACATCCGCCGGTGTTCCACGAGCAACATCCCGATTTGCTGCGCGTTTGATTCGCACAAACTTGAAAGCGCGTCTAGTTTCATCGGCACGTCATCCGTATCCCCGCCGCCGCCGAACCTCGCGATGAGCTTCCCGAAATCGCTCTGGTTCGCCGCGATTGACGCCTTGATCAAATCCGTGGGCAAGTACGCGCTCGTGACCCTGGCGCGGAACACCATTTTTTTAAACGCGGACCGTACGCGCACGCCGCGGTACCAGCTCTGGATTTTCCGCGCCGCGTGTTCGACGGTAGCGCTTTCGCCGTTGACGTACCTGAACGCGAGCAACATCTTGTACACCACGATACGACCCACACCAAGACTCACCATCTCCGACGCGAGCGCCCGGGCGCCTCGCGTACCGTCCGTACGGAACCGCTTCGCCAGCTGCGTGTACATCACCAGCCCGCGCGCCGCTAGGGACGCGAGCGCTCTTTTCCGCATCAACCACCAAAACGCGGGATCGGCTTTCCTCACAATCTGGTCCAGTTGGTGTACGTGAATCTTGGTGATCGTGCTGAACGTTAGCGTGTGCGTGGAGTGCGCGTTCGTGGTTTCCTCGAAACCGCCGCTCAGCAAGCACTCGTGCCCGAACACGTTCCCGGCGCGCACCACGCGCCCCGCCGCGATCAGAAACCCGCGGTCCAAAATACACAAGTGGTCCGCGATTTCGCCTTCGCGGCTCACGACTTCCGTGGCGCCTAAAAGGCTTGACGTGGCGGCCATGGTGATGCGCATTAAGATTTCCGACTTACAGTTCTTGAACAACGGCGCTTGTTTCAGCCCGACTTTCGAAAGCTGATCCGCGACTTCCGTTTGTAGGGTCGGCGACAAAGCTTTCATCAGCTCCTGGCGTTCCGGAGACGTGACTAAATCGCCCTCCCCGTCGTGTTTGAACCGAAGAAAGTCCCGTAACCGGAACCGCAGATCCATGGGGAAGTTCCGTTCCCGCATCAAGTAGTTCAACTCATCAAGCATCCGGTTAAACGCGGCGTCGCCTTCGTTCATCTGCGCCACCATATCGGTGAGCTCCGCTATTGTGAACGCCATTAAGATGTAAATAATCGCCGACGTGGCGATTTTCAGCTGCTGGTCATCAATCAGCGCGACCTGTATGTCACTCGTGAACAGTAACTGAATCACACTAGTGTACACGTACGACGGTTTTGACATGTCAACGTCGTTGAGGTAAATCCACCGGTCCACGTCGTCCACGCCGGATTCGCTCGCCTGATACGCCCACGCGCACACCAAACAGTGCATCACGATCGCCAGCGCCAACAAGTCCTTGCACACCTTGATGAACCAGTTGCTCACGTCGACGTGCGACAACAACCGCCCCATGATCCGGTTGGCTTTCATCGCTCGCAGTAACTTCAGCATCCTAAGGAACTTAATCGCCCTTAGGAACGGCGTGCTGGAGGACTCGACGACCTGGTCAAACGGGAACAGCGAAACGACGTCGATGACGAAATACGATCGCAGGTACCGTTCCCGGATTTTCGGCAAAGACGTGACCACTTTCTGGGTTTCGTTATCCACGTACCCCAGCACGAACTGCACGAACAGGTCTATGACGAAAAAGCCATCCATCAGCCGGTTCATCACCATAAACGCCCGCTGCGTCGCGTTCATGGCGTCCCACGCCAGATTCGTGTACGACACCACAAACGCAGCTTCGTACGGGAGCAGGAAAATAATAGTAAACAGCAAAAGCATCATGAACCCGTCCCAGTACATAACGTACCACGCCTGGGGAAGAATCACGACGTCCATACCGAAACATTTTGATTCAGGGTCGTTCGCGTCGAGGCCGCCCGCGCTTCGCGACGACGACGACCCATCGTCGCCTTTCCACCCTTTCCCATCCGCCGCGCCTTTGACCCGGGCCACGATTGTCGGGTCGTCTAAACGATGCGCTTCCTCAGGGTTGAACAGCGCTGCTTTCTTTGCAGCGGCCCGGCGTTCGTTTTCCAAACGAAGCTCGCGCGCGACCATGGAATGGTTGGATGGCGGGGTTCCTTTTTTCCCGGGAACATTTTTCCGTGGTGCAAACGTCGCTTCTTCGCCCGAGTCGAACGCATCTAAACCGTCCATCTCGTACGACACCTTTCGCGCATCGCTGTTGTGTTTGGGAGGTTTTTGAAACGCCTCGTTCGCGGTGGTACGCCCGGACGCAACGGCTGTTCGCCCGCTCCGCGCGCTCCGTTCGGTGTTGTCCGAGACCTCGGATGCGTCGTCGCCCCATCGATTTCTACTTTTTGCCGACTCCTCAGACTCCCTCGCCGCGCGTCGCCGCGCGCGTCGTGCCTGTTTTTCCTCTCTCGTCTCCTCCTCGGGCTCCTGCGATGGTGTGCAGCTCGCCGCCAAACCCCCGAACCAGTCGGACATGGCGACACACGAACGCGGGGGCCGTGCGTCTGCCCCACTGCGGACTCGTGAGACTACGGTCTATATGATAACAAACAACGAAAAGAGATTTCTTTGAAGGATATTTTTTTTTTTTTCTGACCATTTCTCAAATGTTGAAAACGCCTACGAAGCCGTCGCGTTCCTCGGCACGAACGTCGCCGCGGCTGGATTCAGCGTGGGCTCGGCGCCGGGGTTTGACTCTTCTCGACGCCGCGTATCCTGCACTCCAAGGTTTTCGCCATCCTTCCCGCTGAATTCTGCCTCCTCCGCCTTTGCCGACGCCCGCTCCGCGTCCGCCGCTTTCTTTTCCGCTTCGTCTTTTTTCTTTTCCGCTTCGTCCCTAAACGCGTCTCGCCCCGCCGCGGCGCACGCCAGCATTTCGCGGAACTGCTCCACCGCGCCGTCCTGGTCCAGAATCGCGAGCGCGCTTATGCGCATGCGCTTCCCCACGATTCGGCCTAGTTTGTTTCTGGTCAGCGCGAACACGATTGGGGTGCCGTTTTCCCGCGCGGCGGCGGTTATTTTCGCCACCACGTCGTCCAGCCCGCCCTCCGCGTCGTTCGTCTCTTCGATGTTCGGCGCCACCACCACGGCTCTTGCTTTCTTCAACTGCACCGCCTTGGCGACTTCGCGCAACCCGAACACCAAGCGCCGCCGCATCCGAGCCTTAACCTGGTCTTTGAAATACGCCCGGTCCTGGAACCGCTTCAGCTCGGAAACGCACGCAGTGGTCACCGCGTTGAGTTCGGGGGTGATGACCTGGTCGGCGTAGCGAATGGAAACGTCCGTGCCTATAAACGTTGGGGCGTTTTGGTTGTGGGGCTTCGCGCCGCCGACGCCTGTTTCGCCGATTCCCTCACCCGTATCACGTTCCACCCTCCGTTCCGCTTTTGCGTGTGCCTTGCCTTTCAAGTGGTCGAACCACGCGTCGTCGCCGGAACAGGTCACGTCGCACACGTCGCACGTGCGCGCGACGCCTGGCTTTCTTTTTTCGCCAGAACCGTCGGTCGGGTCGCGTTTCTTTTGTTTCTTCTTCTTTTTCGGCTTGGCGGCGGCTTCGCTTTCGCCAGACGCCGCCGCCGCCGCCGCCGCCTCCTCAGCAGCGAGCGTTTCCGCGCGCAGCAGCGCTCCTTTGAACCCGCCCGCCATCGCCCACGGGTTCGTGGGGAGCGTGACTGGCGTGACTGCGGTCAACGGAGGGTCGGGCTTTGGCGGCGACGTTTCCGGGACTGAAATTTCTTCCTTCGCTTCTTCGGTTTCATCCTGGGTTTCGTCGATTTCTCGCGCATCAATCGCTTCCGCTTCTTGAGCTTCTTCACTCTCCAAAACCTCCCACTCATCCCCATCCCCATCCCCATCCCCATCCCCATCCCCATCTACGTCCTCGTCCTCGTCCTCGAGATAAATCAGATCCACCAGAACGCGCCCGTCGCTTGCCTCGTGAAGGCCAATCTTGTCGAACAAAAGGTTGACGTACACCCTGCCAACCTCCACGGTGACCTCCACTTCCTCGTCCGCCTTGTGCTTCGCGTCTTCATCCGTCTCCGCCCGCACCGCGCGCGCGGTGAGTATGATCCGCTTCAGTTTCGTCGGCCTTTTCTTCTTTTTCGGCCCTTCCCGTTCCTTCCCCCGGCGCATCACCATCCCACTGGACATGGCTCGGTTCGGGTTCACCACCATCTTCCCCTTGCCCTTGGGCCCCCCCGCGTTCGCCGCCGCGATTCGTTTCGCCGCCTTGGTCGGCTTCGCCTCCCGGATGTACGCGGAAAGGGACGCGGCGAGGGACGCGGCGCCGTCCGCCAAACGCCCCCGCGGCTGTTCCAGAATTTGCCCCAGCTGAAGGCTCGGGCGTTTTTTTTCGTTCGTTCGCCCCGACCCGTCCCCCGGAACCGCCGCGCCGCTCGCCAAAAGCGCCGCCTCAATCGCCTTGGCCTCAGCGCTGTTCAGCCCGAAATGCGACGCCGCGAGGTGCTGCTCCAACGGGCCGTAGCTCTTGTACATCCTGCCGCACACCAAACACTTGATTTTGCCGAACTGATCGATCTTGGACCGACGCGCCTCTTTTGACAAACTCTCGGGCGTCATCTTGGGGAGTTGGGGCGCCGACGGGGTTTGGGTCTGGACGGAACCGGGCGACGACTCGAAACCCGTACCCGTCCGAAAACCGTCCCGCACCGCCCACTTCGTGACCCACCCGCCACTTGAATCTCGCGACGCACCGGAGCTGCCGCTGCGAAGCAGGTCCGCGAAGGACCCGCCGCCGGAAGAACTTTTTGCATTTTGTGAAAGTGAAACCGGATCTCGAGACACCACGCCGTCGCGCGTGCGCACGGCGCGCGGCGCGGCGTTTTCGTTTTCGTGTCTGTGTGCGTTTGACGATTCCTCCGCCAGGATGTCCGCCATGTTCTGAGCGCCTTTGGGTTCTGTACCGCCCTTCGTGTGTACGCGCGGGACACCCCACGCGGGCACGGCAGGCGCGGAGGCTGGTACCAGGATCAAAGCCGGTTTCGGTTTCGGTTCGAGCTTCGCTTTGGGTTCCTTGGTTGGTGGACGCGCCTCCGCTACGGACGAAACGGCATCGCCCGAACCCGAACTCGGGTCCCGCCGGCGCTCCAAACGCCGCGTCCGCGAGTTACCGCCCTGCCCGCCCGTGGCCGCGGCCGCGAATGACGATTTGCCGTTAGGTTCGTGTGCCTTGTCCATCGCGAGCAGGTTTGCTGGAAGGTTCTTTTCCCTCCACTGCCTCGCCTCTGCGGCGGCCATGGGCGATACGCCTCGGATGAACTTTCCACACGCGAATCGCGGCTGCGACTCACCGACAGCCCCGTTTTTTGTCCGGTCCGCTTTGTGCGCGGACCGCACGACCGCGGCGACCAAGGCGGGGTGCGCATCTAAATACGTCCGCAGAAGCGTCGCCGCGTGTGGCGCAAACTCCCAAGTGTCTTCTGAACCGTCCACCCGGAGCCGGAAATGGCTCGAGCCTGTGAACGTGAGGTTCAGCCCTATTGGGAGGTCGGCGGGCATCGCGAGGACGCCGACACGCGAAAGGCAATCCACGACCACGCCTTCCCCGAACACGTTTTCGGGATCATCCACTTCAGACGGAGGCGGCAACGCAGCCTCGATCTCGCGGCCGGTCTGCCATCGCCCATCCATGGGGCCCGCACCACCCATTCTTGCCCAGGTGCCCAAGCGCGGCGCGTTGTGCGCTAGATCGATCTGTCATCATACGTGGACTTCGCGATGGAAAGGCTGTGATTTTCACGACTGCGACGATACTCTTGAAGCGATTCGCGTATCGGTTGTTTTACAACGCTATTTTCGGTGAGACTCGCGCGTGCGTGCTTCTCGGGTGCGCCGTACCACCAGGATATTCGTTCCTGTCTTTGCTCACTTCTTGGCGAAGTACTCCTTGAGTTCCGGCATTTCCTCCATGCGCGCTTTGAACGCCACGACGTTGGGAAATTGTTTCAAGCAATCCTTCGGAACGCCGTCCAGCACGCCGCCGGTGAGGTACCGCGTGGTGACCAGGAACTGCGCATCCGCCACGGTGGGCTTCGACCCCGTCAGAAATTGCCTACCCTCCAGCATCTTCTCAAAGAAGTTCATGTAGTACGGGATATCCTTCTCGGCGACGACTTTCCGCATCTCCGCGACTTTTTTCGCCTTGGTTTTGGCGGGGACGCTCGCATCCATGGAAAGGTACACGGACGGGCGAATCTTACCCCGTAAGTCCTCGTCCAAACCGATAGCGACGTCCACGTACATGCACTGCTTCGGGTCCTTCGGCACTGTGAGGTGGTGGTGGTAAAAAAATACCGAAAGAAAGGTCAGACGGATCGGGTTGTCGTGTGGTACGCGTCGTTTCCGGTTTTCTGTGAAGAACCAAAAAGATTAGATCTAATCCGAACGCGCGTCATCGTCCTGGTGCTTACCCAACCCCGCGAGTTTACCCGCGTACTGTAACATCGCGCCAGATTGTCCGAACACCTCGCCGTCCAGTTCCATCAACGGGAGTTGTCCGTAAGGCGTCTTGGGCTTGAGCTCGCCCCACTCCTGGAACCCGACGCGCTCGTCTTTGAATGGAATTTTTCCAAGCAACAACGCGAGTCGGATCTTTTCCCCCGCGCCGGGGATATCGAAGTACGTCAGCTTGATGTCCTTGGGTTTGGTCAGACCGAGCGTGGGGAGGGCATCGGGGTACATATCCGCGAGCGCAACAGTCGCGCCCGCGCCCGCGGCGGCGCTGAGGAGACGACCGAGCATGGGAACAGGGAACGATGGAGAAGCGCGTGGCGTTATAAATGAATGCGTCGCCTCGTTTTGTTCGTGTCGCGAGCGCGCGCTTCGACATCGGCACTGCTACGGCACAAGGGAAGCGAGGGGGTTTGTTGTGCTCGTGAATTTTCCCGGTCAACACTAAATGCCTGTGTCGTACGGTGTTGCCTTTCGCAAGGGAAAGCGAGCGAGGTGCCGAGAAAAATTTGGGAGGCGTACAGTCGCTGGGCTGGGAAGAGGCGGCCTGAGCGTTTCCCGACGAGCATCGAACGCTCCAAGGGTATTGTTCACGGCGCTGCGACGCGAGGCGCGGACGCGAGGACGCAAACGCGTGTGCGTGGTCCTCTCGTCGGTCGGCGCGCGAATTGCGGGCCGAGTTCTGGCAACAGTACGTCACCCTTCCCCGTGCATCGCGTGCCCGATGAATCACGACGATCGGGTGTCAACAAAAGCAACCTGCTCGGCTCCCACCTGGTTCTGACCCCCTCCCCCTCCCCTCCCTCCCCTCCGTAGTGGCTGGAGCCCATGTACAATACGAGAACTATGTGCTGTCCCGAGGAGGGACGCGGATCATCCGCAAGATCCTCATCGCGAATAACGGACGTGCGTTCCCGGTCACCGCGTTTCGTCCCATCTCACGTGCCTCGAGTCGCACGTTTTCCATTGACAACCAAACCGATCCAAACGACACCCCTCGAAGGGACGACCTCCCTACCGTCCGAATCTACCGTGCCGCCAGCGACACGTTAACTGACCCCACCCCCAACCACGCTGCCCGTACGCCACCCATCAGTCGGCGCGGTGAAGGCCATCCGGAGTTTTCGTTTGTGGGAGTACGAGACCTTCCGCTCACGGGAGGTGCTGCACGTGGTGTGCATGGCGACGGAGGATGATTTGAACGCAAACGCGGAGTACATCCGGTTGGCGGATGAGTTCATTGTGGTGGAGTCGGGCAGCAACCGAAACAACTACGCGAACGTTGATTTGATCGTGAAAGTGGCGCGGAGGTGCGGCGCGGATGCGGTGTGGCCGGGGTGGGGACACGCCAGCGAGAACCCGAAACTGCCGAGCGCGCTTGCGTACCACGACATCGCGTTTCTCGGCCCTTCAGCCGCCGCGATGGACGCGGTGGGGGATAAAATCTGTGCCAACATCCTGGCGCAGTCGTGTGACGTGGATGTGATTCCCTGGAGCGGTTCTGGTCTGACGGTTGACGGTACAACGATTCCAGAGCAGACGTTGCGGGCGGCGACGCTGCGAACGGTGGAGGAAGGTACGTACCGTCGTGTTTCGCCAAATCCCGCCTCCGCGTTCGCGTACACCATACTGACACTTTCTTTTACAATCACAGCCGAGGTGAGCGCCGAAAAAGTGGGGTTCCCGCTGATGATCAAAGCCTCGGAAGGGGGGGGGGGTAAGGGGATCCGGATGGTACACACGATGGCCGAGCTCCGAGTGGGGTATACCCAAGTCCAGGCCGAGGTCCCGGGGTCGCCCATTTTCATCCAGCAGCTCTCCACGAACGCGCGGCACCTTGAGGTGCAAGTCGTGGCAGATTCCTACGGGAACGCGATTTCGCTGTACGGCCGGGACTGCTCGGTACAGCGGCGGCACCAGAAAATCATCGAGGAAGGCCCGGTCACCGTGGCGCCGAGAGAAACCTGCGTGCGCTTGGAACAAGGCGCGGTACGGCTGGCGAAGAAAGTCGGGTACTCCGGGGTGGGCACCGTTGAGTACTTGTACGACCTGACCACCGGTGCGTGTTCGTTTCTTGAGGTGAACCCGCGGTTACAGGTGGAACACCCGGTCACCGAAACCATCACCGGCGTCAACCTCCCCGCGGTGCAACTGCAAATCGCGATGGGCATCCCGTTGCACAAAATGCCGCACATCCGCAAGTTCTACGGCCAAGCCGACCCGCTCGGCGTGTCGCCGATTGACTTCGACACCTGCCCCCAGAACCCGCCCCTCGGGCACTGCATGGCTGGCCGCATCACCGCGGAGGACCCGGATACCGGTTTCAAACCAACCTCCGGTGCGATTCACGAGCTACACTTCCGGTCGCTTCCCGGGGTGACCGGGAACTTCAGCGTCGGCGTCAGCGGTGGGGTTCACCAGTTTGCGGATTCGCAGTTCGGGCACGTCTTCGCGCACAAACCCACCAGAGACGAAGCCGGGGTGCTTCTTTCGCAGGCCCTCGGTGAGCTCGGCGTAAGAGGCGAGATCCACACCAACATCAAGTACCTGCGCAGCTTGATTGAAAAGGAGCAGTTCCGGAACGACCAACACAGCACGGCGTGGCTGGACGGGTTAATCGCGGCGAAAGACAAACCGGTTGACTTGGCGCTGACCGACCACGCCGTCGTGATGTGCGGCGCCGTGATGCGCGCGCACACCAGGCATCACGAGCTCGAGGAACGGGTCGTGGACGCGCTTACCCGCGGCGTACCCCCCGAAGCGTGGATGACCAACCTCTCAGAACACGCGTTCCACTTGATTTTCAACGACGTCAAGTACGCGCTGCGGGTGACGCAAGGGTCGCCCACTCTTTTTTACGTCAGGGTCAACGACGTCGCCGCGTGCGAAGCTGAGGTGCTGACGCTGGCGAACGGTGGCTTGAAAGTGCTTCTCGGGGGACGCGCGCGAGTGGTGCACGCGGAGCCTTCGAAAATAGGCCTGAAGGTGCACGTCGACGGCGCGCCTTGTTTCTTCCCCGACGACCGCGACCCGACGCGCATGACCGCGCCCGGCACGGGGAAGCTGCTGCGGTACCTGGTGGGAGACAGCGAACGCGCGGTGGAAGGCACGCCGTATTGCGAAATCGAGGTTATGAAAACCGTGATGCCCCTGATCGCGACGAGCACGGGATGCATCACGCACCTGCTTCAGCCCGGCGCGTCCCTCGAGACGGGCGACGAAGTTGTGAGCGTGCTTGTCGAGGATTTGACATGCGTCAAGGTGAGCGAACCGTTCGCGGGTGCGTTTACGGTTTTCGAACCTCGGAAACTCACAATCGGGTCCCTGAAAAAGAACAGCGCGCTCGTGACACACACGTCGAACCACGCGGGGATTATTCAAATCCTAGCAGGGTACGACTTCACCGGGAACGACGACCCGGTCACGCCGTTGTTGTCCGTGATAGGCACCGCGTGTTTGGCGGCGGATGACTTCGCGGAGACGAAGCAAGCGGTGAGCAGTAGGGCGGATTCCGAATCCCTCGCGGAACTCGCCGCGATTGAACAGCTGCTGTGCACCGCGGTACACGCGGAGCGTATTGGTGCCGTTGGTAACGATACCTTCGCGCTTTCAGACCCACACACGTCGAAACTGGCGCTTGGACAGAAAGACGTCGTGTCCTTGGCGGTGCGCCGAGTCAAGGATTTGATTGAAAAGTGCGGGCCCGATTTTCTCCCCATGCGCCACTTCGTGGAGCAGTTCGAGGGCGGGTTGCAAATGAACCGGGTTCGGGTTTTGACACGATTTCTGGAAACGTTCCTGGACGCGGAAGAGCCGTTTGCGTGCAGCGCGTCGTTTGAAGACGCGATCTCGGTGCTAAGGAGCCGGTACAAAGGCGACGCCAACGCGGTGGTGCACTACGCGCACGCGCACTCGCGGCTGGCGCGGCGGTCGGCGCTTGTTTTGAAAATTTTAGACGAAGTCGATACACGGGACGCCACGGACTCTGGGCCTTGTTTGGACGCGGTTCGGCGGCTGATGAAACTCGAGTCCGCATCGAGAGCGGGGTACAAGGAAGTGAGCTACCGGGCGCGGCAGATCATCGTCCGGAAACAGGACGAGAGTCGCAAATCGCGGCGCGAGCGCCAAAAGGCGATTGAGCGCGCCGGGGGCAAAAACCTTCTGTTGTCGAAAGGGTCGGAAAGTTTGTCTGATTTCGGCCTCGCATCAGCCGGGTCCATGTACGGCAGCGTGGATGACCTCGGGGAGATGAGCGACGTGACGAGTGAGGCGGAAAGCGCGGGGGGTCCCAACGGCGGTACGCCCGGCGCGCCGCGCGCCACGCGGCGAAGTGTGGGGACGCTTTTTCTGGACAACACGAACACGCTGGCGCGGTTCAACTCGTACGCCAACCTAGCCGAGGCGAACGGGGTGATGAGGGGTGTGGCGGAGCTCCATCTCGGGGTTGGCCAAGGCGGTGTTGGTGATTCGGCGACCAGCGGGTCGCGGCTCTCCAAGAGGTGAGTATTTCCATTTACCACATTCCGCAGACTGATTGCCCATACGAGACTGACACTTTCTTTTTTATCTCTAAGCCCGCCCACGCACCCACCCACACCGGTGACTTTCGACCCGAGCGCGCTGGCGAACAACGCGGGCGGCGCGTTTGACTGGAGCTCGCTTTTCGAAGGTACGGCCTCCTGGGCTTTCCCAAATCTGGAGCCTCACTGTTTTACCTCTCAGCTGGTGACTGTTGTCCATACATCGCGATACACAATTCTGACACTTCCTTTTACCGGTATCAGCCCCCAGCGAAACGGAAAAGTTCGCCGCCATCTCCGCGTTGTTCGCCGCGTCCGGGGTGCTGCTGGCGAACCTGGGCCCGAACGCGGGCCCGGAGGTTTTCGAGAGCGAGCCGGGGGTGACTTTCGTGCGCCTGGACAAAGGCAGGAACCTGGTGCTTTTCGCGCCGTCCCTGGGGCACGCGGTGGCGGCGCTCCCCGAGGCGTCTGCGCTGCAACCGGAGGAACTTTCGTTTGTGATTTCGTACCCGCGGCTTCACGGGCGCGAGGCGGGGGACGTGCGGGAATCCGCCGCCGCGTTCGTTTCAGGGCAGAACCTGGCCGGGGCGGTTTCGTCGAGCACGAGCCGAGTCGCAGTGACGCTCCTCGCAGTAGGCGCGACGCCGCAGCACTTCACGTTCGCCAGGGTGGGGGCTTCGGACGAAGGCACTGTCAAAGGCCGCGGTTCCGAAACAAGCGCCGGCGCGGAGGACGCGTTGTCCCCGACGGCGCAGAAGCTCCCGCAACGGCGCCGGAGCTTCGGCCCCCTCGGCGAAACCCCCGGGTCGCCCCTTGAGCCGGAAGGCGAGTTCAAGGAGGTTGTGCTAGCCCGGGGGTTCTGGCCGCACGTCGCGGCGCAGATGGAAGTGGAGCGCCTGGGTAACTTCCAGGTCGAGTGCGTCGGGATGATCGCCAGCCGGTCGCACGGCCGCAAGCGCGCGGTTGACTTTGTGACGCCGAGCGAGTACGCAATCGGGGTTTTCCTGGCGGAGGAGTTCGTGCCGAAATCGCGGCAGGGTGCGAAACTCCCGCAGCGGGACCGGCGGGTTTTCCTTCGCGCCAGCGTGTACCAAAAGGAGCTGCTGCTCGCGGGTGTCAATGTCACCATGGGGGGGCACCAACGCACACCGAGCGGCAGCGTCGCCGTGGACGTGGCGCACGAACACACAGGGCACGTCGCGGTGGACGACGACAGCGTGTTGGCGGACGTGTTAGGGTCCATGGAGCTCGCCGTGGGGCAGCACGGCACGGCGTGGAACCACGTGTACATCAACATGGTGGGCACTACTTGCGATGACGTGCCAAGGGTAGAAGCCGCGGTGGCGAACTTCATCGGCGGCGCGTTTGACGATTTGCGCCGGCTGAAGGTTTCGTGCGTGGAGGTCAGAGTGGGGGACTGGGGCGAAGTCGTGGCGCTGAACACCAGCGGTTTGAAGTTCACCATGACCACGACGAGTTACGGCGAGACTGACGAGGTTGGAGATGCCGAATTGCCGAATACAGCCGCTATGCAACCCTTCGAAAACAGCATCGAAGGCAAAGAGCCCTACCCCCTGCTGGACACGATTCAGCGAAAGCGGATGATTTGCCAGAACCTTTCCTCGACGTACGCGTACGACTTCCCCGAGATTTTCGCAAACGCGCTGGCGCTTGACTCGGTGGAGCCGTTGCGGGACGGCGAGACGAAACCGAAACCGAATCCTTTTTCGGTGACGAACAACCGCATCGAGGCGCTTGTGGAGCTTGTTTTGGACACAGGCACCGGTCAGTTAGTGCCTACCAATCGCCCGCCCGGTTTGAACGACGTCGGGATGGTGTGCTGGAGGGTCACGCTGGTGACGGACGAGTACCCCGTGGACGGGCGTGAGATAATCCTGGTCGCTAACGACATCACGCACATGTCCGGTTCGTTTTCGCCAAAGGAAGACGCCGTGTACCGCGCGGGTTTCGATTTAGCAGTGAAGGAGGGTTTGCCTTGCGTGTACATCAGCGCCAACTCGGGGGCGCGGATCGGGCTGGATGAGGCCGTCAAGGCTGCCTTCAGGGTAGCCTGGATCGACGACGCAAAGCCCACCAAGGGGTTCAAGTACGTGTACCTCAGCGAGGACGACTTTGAGATGCTCGGCGCGAACGGCCGGGTGCAGGCGGTTAAGGAGGTCAGTAACGGCGAGGTCCGCTGGAGGCTCACTGACGTGTGCGGCGGCCAGGGCGTGGAGTGTCTGCAAGGCAGCGGCGAGATCGCGGCGGCGACGTCCCGGGCGTACAAAAACACGGTAACCCTGGCCTACGTCACCGCGAGGAGCGTGGGGATCGGGGCGTACTGTAGTCGGCTGTGCCAGCGCGTGATTCAACACCAAGAAGCGCCGCTGATTTTAACAGGCGCGTCCGCGCTGAACAAGGTGTTGGGACGGGAGGTGTACACCAGCAACGCGCAGATCGGGGGCCCGCGGGTGATGGGCGCGAACGGGGTGTCGCACCTGGTTGTCCAGGACGACGTCAGGGGCGTACGGGCGGTAAGTATTTCCCACTTACCACATTCCGCCTCCCTGATTGCACATACGAGACTGACATTTCTTTTTTTACAATCAGGTTCTGCGGTGGCTTTCCTTCGTCCCCAAACGCACCGGCGCGGCGCTTCCTTTTTCGCGGAAACGGTTTCCCGGGCCGCTCTGGGGGTTCGACACCGTGCACCGGCCTATCGGGTTCACCCCGACGAGCGCACCGCACGACCCAAGAGAAATGCTCAACAGGTTCTTCGACCACGAATCGTTCATGGAAACCATGACGGACTGGGGCACGTCCGTGGTGACCGGGCGCGCGCGCCTCGGCGGGTTACCAATCGGCGCCGTCGCCGTGGAAACCCGCACGTCAACAAAAACCGTCCCGGCGGATCCCGCGTTCGAAGGCGCGCAGCAGGCGGAGGAACAGCAACCCGGGCAGGTGTGGTTCCCCGACAGCGCGTTCAAAACCGCGCAGGCGATTGGTGATATGAACCGGGAAGGGCTGCCGCTGATTATCTTCGCCAACTGGCGCGGGTTTGCGGGCGGGCTGCGGGATATGTACGGCGAGATTCTGAAATACGGCGCGTACATCGTGGACGCGCTGCGGGAGTACACTTCGCCCATTTTCGTGTACATTCCGTGTGGCGGTGAGCTGCGAGGCGGTGCCTGGGTCGTTATAGACAGCAGCATCAACCCGGACATGATGGAGTTCTACGCCAGCGAAACCGCGAAAGGAGGTGTGCTTGAACCCGAGGGGGTGGTGGACATCAAGTTCAGGAAAGCGGACCTGGTGAAGGTTATGAAACGCACGATTCCCGCGATGCAAAACTCAACAAGCGTGGGCGACGCGTCTAATACGACCCCCGGTAAGGACAAAGCCGGCGCCCTTTCCGCTGCCGCCGCGGAGAAGAAACTGGAGAAAGAACTGATGCCCACGTTCAAGCAGCTCGCCACGCACTTCGCGGCGCTGCACGACACCCCGGGGGTGATGTTGCACAAGCGCGCGATTCGGGAAATCGTGCCTTGGGATTCGTCGCGGGAGTTCTTCGCGGGGCGGTTGCGTTTGCGGGTGGCGGAGGAAAGGGTGAAGAGTTTGATTCGACGCGCGGCGGCGCCGTGGAAGGTGTTCCCGGATGAAATCGCCAACGCGATGGCGCAGCTCACGCCCCTGCTCGAGCAAATCGGAAAGGACGAAGACGAAGCGGTTGTTCCCGAAAACGTTCCCGAAATCGCGGCGACAATCGCGGACGTCGCGAAAATCGCAAGGCGCAGAAACGAAGAAACGCGAGTGTAGCGCGGCGGCGGCGGCTTTGATACCTGATTCATCCAACACTTCGTGCGCTTCGCTTTTCCTGTCTTAATTTGATTAAACTATATCGTCAAACTCTTCTTCGTGTGTGTTTCCACCGGTTCCTCTACGCGCGCCGCGCGTGTTTCGCAGCATTTCCCGTCCGCGCCACGCACGCGAGGCGAACGGAATTCCCAGAATCACCCCCGGCACCAAACACGCGCATCCCACGACTAACAGAACCACCGCGCCCGCGGATTGGGACGCTTGCGTTTCCGCGAAAAACATGCTCCCATCCGTGATGTTCCGCGCCGCGATTAGCGGGTCGAACGCCGAGCGCACCACCACGCGGCCATGTCCGAGGTGCCGAATCGTCGCGAGCGTCAGGTCCGCGCCACTCGGGGGCGCTCGCGTCATCGCGCGAGTTTCGATTTCCCACTCGCGCCGCGGGTCGCACCCGGCACCGCCGTACGTGGAATTCGCGCCCCACACTCCAGAAACGCGATCTACGCTCACCTTGACGCAAAGCGTGTCAAGCACCGTGTACGTCGTGCACATGCCTCCCCGAAAGAAACCCCCGTGCTGGTATTTACAAGGCTTCCACCCGTTCGATTTCTTTTCGGTCTTCGTCACCAACGCTCTTGCGCCGAGGGAAACGTCCACGAAGTTTTCGGGAGTTTCAGATGTGAGAACATCGCTCGATTCGTTACGCGCGCGCGTCGCGAGTGGAGAATACGCGCGCACGAAAACCTCCCGTGGCGTGGTGAGGTACTCGAAAACCGCGCGTTCCTGTTCTGGTGTCAAAACAGGCGTGGCGTGTTCGCGCGTTTCGTCGCCGTCGGTTTCTTTCGCGTTTTCGAGTACCTCGTCGCCCCACCCATCCGCCGGCAACCCCAAAGTTTCGTTCCCTCGCAATCCCGGAATCGCGATTTCCTCGAGCAAACTCCCTAGCTCAAACGCGATTGGAAAGTAGTCGTGTGTGTTGCCGCTGGCCGTGTCAATGGGTGTGACGTCGTGCGTCGCGCTCGCGGTCACGGCGACGTCCCCGACCACGACGTCGAACCGAGTGTTGCCAAATTCCGGCGCATATACATCCGTCCACCGATCGACGATTTCGTCGTACCCGGCAACCACCCTGAGTTTCACCGAAGTGTAGTCCGCACTCCACATCACGCTCAGGCCGGTTACCACCAGAACGAACCCGCAGAACAACGCAGTGGCGGCGCACTGCAGCGTCCGCCGTTCGCCGATCGCGATGTCCTCCGCGTACGCGGTAGACCCGTTCGCGCCGCGGAAACGCGCGTACCCGTTGTTGCCGGTCCCGAATCCAGGACGTGACCCCACCGCGTGCATCACCTCGTCCGCCTCGCTGTGACACGGGTGGTCGGAGTAACGACCGCCGGAGCCGGTCCTGCTCCGCATGTACCGCGAGTGAAAGTTCGCGCCTCGAACTCTGCGCAGGTTGGGAGCACGACGGTGCCGTTCGTCTTTTCTTTCCAGCTTGGCGCGTTTTCCTTTCCACACAAAAACTATGAGGATCTCGCGGCATTGATTGCTTCAGAGGTTCGCGCGCGTTGATTCGTTGACGCCTTCCTTCTGATGGGCGCCTTTTCCAAAGGACGACCCGAGTCCGCTGGTGGGACCGGGCAACCCCCGTCCTGGCACAGTTCGGGTACGCAAAGCGCGCTCGCCAAGGCTGGCGGGGCCAACCCGCTGCTCGTGCAGGCGAATCCTTCATTCGGCGCTGGCGGCGGCGCGCGGTCCACATCCTTCGGCCAGCAAGGCGCGGGGGGTGCTCCGGTGACCGGGTACGGCGCCCTGGCTCGCGGCAACACGTTGAACGCTCGCCCTGAAGGGTACTGGGGCGCGAAAACAGGCACCGGCGCTGGCCAAGGGTACGCGCAGCCCAGCAAGGGAAAGGACGTGTGGACGCCTGCGGGCACCTCCGGTTTCGTGGGAAAGCAACCGAAAGGGGCGGGCAGTGGAAACAAAAGCGGTGGCAGTGGAAAACCCAAGCCCGCTGCGGGGGCTACGAAGGACGGGTCGCCATGGGCGCCTCCTTTGCGCAGAGTGGTGGTGAACCAGTCCGCGATGAGGGCGATGCGTCTTGCCGCGGACGCACCGACGCCGCCCGGGTTACTCGACAACACGGATTTCAAAGCTGCATCCTCCCAACCGGATTTGCATCACCTCGACAAGAAATTTGGAGAGGCTGAGAAGGACCACGGCGGGCATTACGTGCGCAGTAGCCTTTTCGCGCCGCCCGCGCCACCGAACGGCGGGCCGCACGGCAAGGTGCGCCGGTCCTTACCCGTGTACCAGTACCGAACGAAACTCATCGACGCCTTTGTGAACAACCCCGTGACGATTGTGGAGGGGGAAACCGGGAGCGGAAAAACCACGCAAGTCGCGCAGTACTTACTGGAACACGCGTCTGAGACGAACGCACCGGTGAACATCATCTGTACGCAGCCGCGACGTATTTCCGCTATCGGGGTCGCGGAAAGGGTTGCGAGCGAGCGAGGCGAACCACGGGTAGGCGTCGGCGCCGTGGGGTACGCCATTCGCGGCGAAACGAAAGTGTGCGACGACACCCGTTTGTTGTTCTGCACCACCGGCGTGCTGCTTCGGCGTTTGGAGAAAGACCCCACCCTACAAGGCATCACGCACGTGTTAGTAGATGAAGTGCACGAGCGGACCGTGGAGGGTGACTTCTTACTAATGGCGCTCAAAGAAATGCTGGCGCGGAAAGAAGAAGCGGGCGATACAAACAAAATCCCGATGGTCAAAGTGGGTTTGATGTCCGCCACGATGGACGGCGACGTGCTCGCGAAGTACTTCGACGGCGCCCCCCGGGTTTCTTTCCCGGGAAGGGCGTTCCCCGTCGCGACGCTTCACTTGGAGGACGCTATTGCCACCACGAAGCACTGGGTGGACCGGCAAGCGGAGTGGTGCCACGGGTCGCACGCCAACCAGCGGAAAAGCGGCAAGGCGGCGGCGAAGGATGAATCCAAGCGACCGCCGAGCGAACCGGAGTGGGCGCAACGTTTGCAACGTTCGAACCCGAATCAAACCAGAGCAAGAGCCGCGTGCCGTTCCCTGTCGCAGCTCGACACGGACGTGGTGAACCAGCAGCTGATTTGCGAACTCGTGAAGTGGTTCGTGGACGCCGCGAGCGGGGACGTTGACAAAGCGTTGTCGCTGTTGCCGGGCGCGCACCAGGACCGGTGGGACCGCGGGATGGCGCAAACTACGGAACGGGAGAAAGACGACGGCGGGTCTGGGGCGGGCGGGACCGCTATTTTGATTTTCCTTCCCGGAACCAAGGAAATCGACAACCTTCGAGAAACCCTGGTTGCGGCGGCGTCGCAAAGCGGTGGGCGATCGGGCGGCGCCGGCGGCGGCCCCGTGTTGGACCCGGATTGGATTTTACCCCTGCACGGCGCGTTGCCTCCCGACGACCAGCGGCGGGTTTTCCAGCGGCCGCCCCCCGGCAAGGTCAAGGTTGTGTTATCCACCAACGTCGCGGAGACCTCGATCACGATCGATGACGTGGTTTGTGTTATCGACACTGGGCGGGTCAAGGAAGAGCGGTACGACGCGGAACGGCTGATGTCGTCCTTGGACGACGTCCCGGTCAGCGCGGCGGCGGCGAAGCAACGCCGCGGCCGCGCCGGCCGCGTGCGGCCGGGAATCGCGTTCCACCTGTTCCCCAGCGACGCCCCCCTTAACAAGTACACGGACCCTGAAGTGCGCAGGGTTGGGCTGCAGCAGCTCGTGATGCGGGTCAAAGCGCTGTCCCTGCCCGGGTCAGCGGAACAGGTGTGCGCGCGCCTTCCGGAACCGCCCGAGCTTCTCTCCGTGCGCAACGCCGTGGAGGATTTGCGGTGCATCGGGGCGCTGGCGCACGAAGACGAACATTTAACTCCGCTGGGGAAGTTGCTATCGCAGCTCCCCACGGACGCGCGGCTTGGGAAGCTGGTGGTGTACGGGTGTGCCCTGGGGATGACGGACGAGGCGCTTACCCTGGCCTCGCTGTTGGGCTCGCGGTCGCCTTTTCTGATGCCCGGCGAGGCCCGGGAAGCCGCTGATGAAAGCAAAAAGCGGTTCGGCGTTACCCCCCAGTCCGACGTCCTAGGCGCGCTCGCCGCGTACAACGCGTTCGACGCGCTTCCCGGCCAGCAAAGGTTCGAGTTCGCCAGGGAGCGGTTTCTGAGCATAAAAACCCTGCAGCAAGTCGCGAACAGCAAGAGGCAACTTTTAGAAAACTTGAGCTCGCTCGGCGTGGTGCCGCGGGGGATCCGTAAGAGCCACGTCGAGTACGTTGGGCGGCGCCACGACGGGAGCGACGGGGTGCGGTTGGTGCTGGGCCAACTTCCCGTAGCCGCGGTGGTCGGCTTGGATGAAGCATCTGGGGGCGGGCAAGGACAAGGAGGACACACAACCAACTTCGGGCAGGGTTTTCTTCCCCCTCCTCCTGGTAATGGACACGGGATTCTTCCTCCCCCCCCGGCGCCAAACGGCGAGCCTCGCTTGAAACCGCCCCCCTCGGCGCTTCTCGCCGGTTTGCTTTGCGCCGGGTTGTATCCGCAGCTCGCGTATTTGCACGCCCCCCCCACGAAGAAAGGCGCGGCGTCGTCTTCGGCGGTGAAGCTGCACGTCCGTGCTGCTGACCGGACGCTATCAGAACCGGACGCCGCGTCCGTGCACCCCGGATCGGTGAACGGGATGTTGGACGGAAACGCCTGGCGCTCGTGCTACGTCGCGTTTCACGAGCGCGTCAAGACGTCCAAGGTTTACGTCCGGGACAGCACGCCCGTGCCGCCGCTGGCGATGATGCTGTTAGCGGGAGGCGAGCTGCACCGCGAGCACGGGTCAGGGAAGGACGGCAACCAGCTGTACGAAACCGGCGGTGACGGGTACGATGAGATTCTCGCGTTAGATGGGTACTACCGTATGCACGTCCCGACGCAGGCGGCGGAGCTTGTTGTGAAACTCCGGGAGAAAATTCAAGGTTTGGTGCGCCGGCTGATTCTGGACGTGGACGCGACGCGGAAAAACGCGTCGGGGGGCGGGCGCGACGGCCGCGGCGGCGGGGTGGGATTCCACAAAGCACAGAACGGCCCGGCGCCGCCTTGGACGGGGGACAAAGAGGGCGAAACCATCGTCCGGGACATGGTGGAGGCCCTGACGCACATCAGCAAGTGGGAGGATGTGCGGGTGGTGCCTGAAATGAGCGGCGCGGAGCGGAAAAAGATCGACGCGCAAAGAAAACACGCGCTGAAGACCGCCGAGCAAAGAAGGCTCAAGGCTGCGAAACAGCAGCAGCACGGCCAGCGGAAGGCCGGGCCGGGGGGGGGGCGGGGAGGCGGTCGCGGAGGACGCGGAAAAGGCGGCGGCGGAAAACAATCGGCGCCCGTGGGGGGACAGGGGAACTGGTCCCAGCTGCAAAACGGCGGCGGCACGAAACGCGGGCGCGACATGGGGGGGGGCGGACCTCCGCCCAACCCCAAGCGCCACAAAAAGTTCTAAACACGTCACCACACGGTTTCGTGTGTGCGTTGTTAGAGGTAGATATGATGTACATAAACAATAACAATTATACGGAGCGACTTTCCAACCGAGCGCCCCTTCGGGCGCATCATCAAACGTCACGCCTCTTTCGTCGTACTTTTGCAAGCGCTCGACGAGCTTGATGAGGAAAATGTACCGGTCCTGAAAGTCGTACCAACTTCTCGACGCGAACCACTCTCCCAGCCACTCTTCCTTACTAGTGTCCTTGAATTTCGTAGCGCCGATGCCGTTCCAGGACTTTTTTGTAATCTTCGAAAGAACCTTCACCATTTCCACGTCCATTTCGGGCGTTAGTCCTACGCCCGACACGTCGGGGGCGAACTTCTTGACGTTGCGCATGAAATCTCGTACCAGCGCGCGGCGCGCGGGTGTGACTCGAGTGTGTCCCGCGAAGCTTTTGACGTGGTCGGGAACGCGGAACACGTTCCCGTCGAAAGAGCACTTGCAGATCTCGAGGTCGAACGAGCTTAGAAGCTCACGCGCGTCGCTCACACCCTGACAGCCGACAATGAGCTGGAGGAAACTTTCGTCGCGCAATTCCCGTCGTACGGAAACGCACCGCCGGCGCTGCCCCCGGGCACTCCTACTGGTCGGTGAGAGGTATCGACCGTGGCATCCCACTCGCAAGCTCGCGCAAAGTAAGCATCGCTGGTATACTCCAGTCTATCGGGGGCCTCGTCATCATCATCAAAGTCATCCTCGCCGCTCTTGCCTTCCGTCGGCCGGGAGCTGTAGTTCTCGACGTGCTAAAGCACGGTCTGCACGCAGTTGAAAAAGTCGGGCGCACCGAATTTGGCGGACAAGTCACCCCCTTCTTGCTTGTAGGAGTTATCCACACCAGAGCAGATCAAACCGCAACGTTCGATGAGTCGCTGACGTCCGAACGGCGCCGCCTCCCACGTGCAAAAGATGTCGACATCCATGTGTTTCCATTTATCATCGGAGACTGGCACTCCCATCACGGACATGACCGCCAGGGAACCTGATAATAACACTTGGGGTTTTCTTTTCGTGGTTTTCACCAGGCGGGGGAGAAACAGGTCACCAAGAGTGAACGCGCGGCGCTTTCCTACTGTTTCGTACGACACGCGCATTGTTTGGGAGGATATATTTTCGAGAGATTCATCGAGATGGCGCCTTAACGCAGCCTGCACGAGCTTCACGCCGAGCGGTAGGGGACCTTGCTTGGCGGCGCTTCGGAACAGGCTCTTGGACGTGGAGACGAGCGCGAAGGTGTCGGGGGGGGGGAGAAACGAGGCGATGCGTTCGAGGATATCCTCGTGCATATCGCACATCGAGTAAGCGTTCGAGGAGGGCGTTTGCTTCAAACGTTTGGACATCGCGGTTCCGGTGGGGCACGGTGACAAGGTGTCACGTGGTGTGAAGCAGAAAGCGCGGGCCTGGAAAAACATTTTCGCTTTTCAAACCACGACTTTTTGGCAGCGCCTCATATCTCTCCTCACGCGCCGTGCACACGCCGTTAACGACACGGCCATGAGCGATACGCGACGAAGAAAGCTTGATCAGATGCATCACAGTGAATGTAGTGTCGACGCGGCGACCGTAAGAACCACGCACAGTGATACGCGCAAGGTTCTCGCCGACCAGACGGAAGGGCTTTTGTTTGACGTTTTGCGAACGTGCGGCAGTTTGGTGAACCCGGACACGTACGGGCTTTCGTTAGTCGACTGCGCACGTCTCGCCGCGGTGAGCAAGTCGAGCAGAACCATCGTCACGACGAACGAGTGCTGGAGTGACGCGCTGGTCGCCGTGGAGGACGCGTTCAAGTTCGTCCCCGTGGACGACAGCGACAGCGAAGGCTATCACGACCCCCCGTATTTCGCCTGGAGAAAAGCGCTGGGCGACCCGAGGTACAAAACTAATCTTTGGGAGTCGTCCTCGCCGATGACGAAATACAACCTCCTGTTACCGTACGCACAGGAGGTCATCGCGATCATGAAAGAAAGGTCTCTTGACGCAGGTTCGGACGATTGGCCGCTTGACTTGAATGAGCTTAAGGGTTCAGTCGACGAGCCCGTATGGGTTTTTCAAGCGTAACGCCCGAAAAGCAAGCCGAGAACGTCTCGGAAATGCACAGCGTCATCCACCTTATCGAGCACAACCCGTTCTGCTATGAAATCTTGATGAAACTTGTCATTGCCAACCTGTTTGAACGCGGCTTTAAATACGATTGCTACCACGTACAGGACTTCTTCACGGGCCACGTGGAGGACGGCGGCTACGAATTCAGCTGTGATTCCTCGTCTTGGCGCCAAGGAAACAACGAGTTCATATTTCGGCTCGACTGCGGAGACGACTATGATCTTGAAGCGCTGAACACGCCGATGAAAATGAAGATCAACGCAAACACGCTCGGTGAAAAGGTGTACCGCTCGCTGATGTTGCTTCCCCTCGATCTCGACGCCATCGCCAGGAAGGTGCTGGCGGGGGACGCGTCCACCGTTGCGAAACTCAAGAAGCTCGAAAAAAACGTCGAGGACTATGACGACTGGCGACAGATCTGGAAGTGGAAGTGGCATGATGATGAGCCCGGGTCTGCGACAGACGATGACGAATGAACATGTCGCGTGGTAGCATAGTAGCTACGTTGGAATCAAAACACGTTTTGATTACGCATCGCAAACCGCGTCCAGCGCTTTTCTCAGTTGCGCTCTGAGTTCCGGGTTTTCCGAGCACGCCGCTAACAGCCCCGTGCGTCGCGCGTGCACGTCCTGTTCAGGCGCGCGCTCGCCGTACGCCGCGCCTGGTCCGAACGGTTCGCGCGTCTCGTACGCGCCAGCCGCGCCCCTCACGCCCGCCGCGGCCGCCCTCGCCACCGCCGGTCGCCGCCGCTGCGTGAGGGGCGTGTGAATCATGCCAATCAAAGCGGCGCGCACGCCCTGGTGCAGCGACCCGTCCTCGGCGATCCGGGACAACACTCTGCGAATGGTGCTCGTCGCCCGCGCGCCGCCTCCCAGCGCCGCGTGCGTCGCCGCGTGCAGCGCGAGCACCGCGGGCAGCGGCGGGGGCAGTTTCTTACTTTCCCCGGTTTCGTCAGTGCCCATCACGACAAGACACCGATCGAGCGCCCCCGACTCGAGCGCCTTCAAATACAGCTCGAGCATTTCGGGATCTTGCTCCCCACCAGGGGGCAGGAACAAAAGCGCGTCGCCGCGCTCGGGCCTCGGCGCCAGGGCGGCGAGCGGGGGCAGGAGATGGAACGCCATCCCGTCGCCTAGCGCGTTCCAAGCAGCCGCCCTGGCTCGCGCAGGCGCGCCTGCTCGCAGTTGCAACGCGACGTGCCTTGCGAACAAACGGTCGCCGAAGGATTCCTTCGCGAACGACAAACACAGCGCCTCGGCGAGCCGCGCGGCGCTGACGGTTTTGGCGTCCGTTCCAGCGGCACTCGGTTGCGCGCTCCCCAGGTACCCGTACGTGCTGTTGCCCATCCGCGGGTTCACCACTGATGCGCTCATTTCGGTTTCGAGCCTGTCCCAATATAAATCAGTAAGGGTCGCCGCGGCGGCGGCGACGCCGGGGTGTGTCCACACGTCTCGGCCTAAACAAAACGTCCCCGAAACGCACGCCAGCTTGGCGTCCGCCGGGAGGTCTCGGGTGACGAGCGACCCGCTGGATTCCAGCGCCAGTAACATCGCCAGCGCCGCGGCTGCGCCGTCAGGGCCCCACCCATCAACCGTGCTTTTCGGTGAGCAAGGCGCTAGGAGCCAGTACGGAAGCGGGGGGAGGGGAATCGCGGACCCCACCGCGACGAGGGGGGGCGTTCCGCACGCCGCCGTGGCGTTGGAATTGACCACGGAAACAACCGAGCTCGTTTCAAACGGCGACAAGAGCTCCACCGTGAACCCCGCGAGCAGGGACGCGCGCGCCTTGTCCGGGGACGGGAACCACCTCGACGGTTTCGAGGGACTGTCGTTGTTTGTTGCCGTCGTTCCTGCAGTATCCCCCACAACCTCCGCTTTGGACAACTCGAGCTCGCGTGCGGCGGAGACGCACCACGTCGTCGCGCCGTTGACGCCGCCGAATTTCCGTCGCACGGCGCGCGCGACGCCGGGCGCGACACCGGGCGCCTCAAACGCCTCGGGTTTCCCCGCGGCGTCGTCCACTGACGCGGCGGCGACCCGGAGCAAGGGCCCTAGCACGCGCCTGGAGAACAGCCCAGCAGACAGGGCGTCCCTCGCGGCGCACCCCGCACCGGGAGGCAACGCCCTGACCAGCGCGGCGACGGCTTCCACGGCCGCGACCGCGCCGTCGACGTCGGGTTCGTCGTTTTCGTTACTTTCGGTCGACGCCCCAAACGCCTCCGCGTCCGCGGCTTCCTGTAGCTGCAGGGCCACGACCAGGGCGAGTTGCCCTGGTAACTCCGCGGCGGCTACGAGGGGGGCGCGTCCCGCGCGAATCGCGCCGTCCTCGATGGCCCCCGCAATCGCGGACGCGCACACCGCCGCGGACACGGTGAGCTGGCGAACCACGCGGCTTGCCAGGCGAAGCGAACGCAGCGACGACGCCGCGCCCGGCGTGGCCGCGACGAGGCGAAGCGCGCCGTGCAGCGCGATCCCGTACGCCGCCCTCGCCGCGAACGCCCCGTCGGTTCCGTCGTTCGTGCCGCTCCCTAAACCGTCAAGCGCAGCCGCGGCGAGGCCTGATTGAAAAAAGAAAAGTGTCAGTCTTGTATGGGCAATCAGTCGGAGGAATGTGGTGAGTGGGAAATACGTACCATCTTCGGGTTCCAGAACGGGCACGGCGGTCGGCGGCGACGACGCGTCACCCGCCGCCGACGATTCCGACGCGCCAACCCCAGAGGCAATTCCCGTTCCATTCCCTGAATCGTCCCCTTCAAGGCCTAGCGTGCGCTGCGCCGCGCCGATCGCGGCAGCGCTGGCCACCGCGTCGCCTTCCCTGGTCACCGCCTGTAGAAGAGACGCGAGGAAGTGCGCGGCGGCTCCGGCGGCGCGCCACGCCGAGTTTGACCGTTCGGCGCCCGGCGCGCCGGTTGCGAAAACCGGCGCCGCCCGTCCTCCCGGGTTCGTAGTGGTGGCCCAAAGCTCCGCCGCCCCCGCCGCCCCCGCCGCGCAGGTCCACGACATCGAGGCGGAGGTGGTTTCCGTCATGGATAACGTCGCGGACGGGTGCGACGCGGCGGATGTTTCGTCATTTTCGGAATTTTCCATTCTCCGCTTGGAAAGCCCACCCGCGTCCACCACGCTGGCCAGGAGCGCGAACGCCTCCGCGGCGATTGCCGCCGCCGTGGACGCCGCGTCCGGACCTCTGGTGGAGGTTGGAAGCTCCAGCATGGGTGCTATTAGGGGGTACAAACCGTCCACTGATGGCGTCAAACCCCCCGCCGCCGCCGTCGCGCTCCACAAACGAAGCGTTTCCATCCAAACCCCAGCGGCGTCCCGGGACGTATCGGGCGCGCCGTTGGCGACGGCGGCGCGAACCGCGCGGGAAAGCACACCACGTTCACCCACGCGTTTTCCGTGTTCCGCCCCGGACGCGGCCACCAGGCGGATCACACGCAGCGCCGCGGCGGCGGTGCCTGTTGGGGGATAGCTATGATGCGTGCCTGCCCCGCCACCGGAAATATCGGTTCCCGTCTCGGTTCCGCCCGCCAACCACAACAGCACGTCCAGCAATCGAGGACACCGCGCCACGGCGGTGGCGCCCCCCGCGCTGTGTCTCGCCGCCGCGGCGCACAGCGCCAGCGCGGGCGCGACGGAGCTTGGAAACTTGCCCACCTCCAACATCCACCGCAACCGGGGAAGAATCCCCGTGCGTAACATTGAGGCGATGGGGTCGGCGGCCCTCGTCATGGCGCGCGCGCGCCGCTTTTCGAGTTTCGCGGCGTCGTCCGAACCGCCATCGCCTGCGCCCGGCGCCGCGCCCGCCCCCAGTGACTCGGACACACCGTCGTCCTCATCCGCGGGGTCGGGAGGAACCGTGCCGTCTTCACGCAGGCTGAGTTGGCCAGTCGCCGCTTGCCACGTCGTGGGCACGAACGTCGCCTCGGGCGGCTCTCCCCCGCGCCACACCGGCGCCGCGCACCCCGCCAGCGAAACGCGCGAAGGCGGCGCGCACTCCGCGCAGTCCAGCCACCACGTCGCGCCGTTGGCGTTGGCGACCGTTTGCTCGGATGCCGCGCCCGCGTTGTTGGTGGTGTTCAACACATTCGCACTCAATGTGTTCGACCCAAGGGTGTGGACACCGGCAGCAGCGCGAAGCGCCGCGCCCACCCCGCCCGCGCCGCAGTCGGCGCCGCCCGCCAAACTCGAAAGCGCCCCCGCCGCCGCCGCCGCCGCCGGCAGGTGGTCGTCGTCCAGGCACCGACGCAGCATGAGCACGGCATCGTGGTCAACAGTGCAGTGCAGCCACACGTCTTGCCACGCCACGCCGGTTGGTAGGGGCGGGGGGAGTGACAGAGGATCGGACGGGGCTCCGAACCCGCCGTACGCCCCCGCGATCCCGACGCTTCGCCGGCGCCGAACGGGCGACGTCAAACCGCCCGGCGCACTCGCGCTCGCGTCACCCGCCCGTCCTTTTTCGTTTGTCAAACCTGCTGGTGGTCCAGAAGAAGATACCGGTCCCGCCCCGTTGCCGTTCGTGCTGACCGTGCCTCCCCACCGCTTCGCTCTGGCCAGGACCTTTCCTAGCAGGTTCAAGCCCGCGACCCTTTGCACCGGCACGCTCGACCGCGCCAAGTCAAGCGCCTCGGCGATCGTGTACCCCGGGCTTTGCGGTTTTGCGCCCAGCAAACCTGCCCGTAGCGGGTCCCGTTCCACCGCGCTCCCCAAGCGACTCGCCACTCTTTGCGCGTCTCTCAGGTCCTCCACATCAAGAGGGGAACCAGCAAGGGTGTACCGCACCGCCGCGGTCTCCACGGGGGCGGGGGGAGGCGGGGTCAGGGTCAAGGTCGTCGCCGAGGGAAACGGTTCCGTACCCCGCGGTGAAGAAACGCCCTGCGTCTTATTCACGTTTTTAGACCCGCCGCTGGCGGAATCCGAACCCGTCTTCACGTCATGTTTATTATGTGTCGCTGATAACGCCGTGCTGACGACGCCAAACGACCCCGCCCCCACCCCTGGGCCCGAAAAAGGGTTCCCGCCGTCGCCGCGCTTCGAGCCGGAACCAGAATTTTCACCAGAATTTTCACCAGAATTTTCACCCGTTTCCGCGTTCCCCGTCCCGTCGCGAACTCGCGCACCGCGTTTCTGAAAAAACGCAAGCGCCTCGGGTTTCAACCTCGCTTTCAGGCTCGCTTTCGCCTCCTCTATATCAGCAATGGACATCTCCGCCAAGCGCCTGGTGGCTTCGTTGGTGACCCCCGTTTGTTCGTCCGTCGGTGACGTCGGGTCGAACCGCCCGATTGTTGTTTGTTTCGCAGCGCCACTCGGCGGTTGCATCATCTGGAACGACACGTTCGCGTTCCCCACGCGCATGGTACCGGGTGGGGCGACGTCGGGATCGCCATGACCACCGGCCTCGCCACCCAATGCGGCCTTGGCGCGACGCGCTTCTCGGTCCGCCATGAATTTGCTCACGCGTCCCGCGAACGGCCCCGCCGTGCGATGCGTGGCTCGCGGAAACGACACCCCGGGGTCGCCAACAAGCGTGGGGTGTTTCGGCACCGCGGTTCCCACCCGCGGCCGCTCCACCACTTCAGTCACCACGTCTCGAAGTTCCATGGACGCTCGTGTTTCGTCAGTGGACGTGTCATGGTCACCGCTGGTGGTGCCGCCGCGCGACCCCACGCTCGCAGCGCCCAAACCGATTTCGGTCGCACCTTCCGCGACGATGCCGGCCGCCTCATCCGACGCCTGAGATTTCGGGGGGGCTCCCCCGACCCTGGTCACCCGGGCTGCAGCATTCGCGCGGTGGTCTTCAGACGCCAGGAACGCGCGTTGAAGCTCCATGAGCTGTTCCTCGGTGTCAGCGCCGCGAAGGCGCGACAGTTCCGCCATCGCGCCACGCGCCACGTGCGCGTCGTTGTGATGGATTCTGTTGTTGGGACGTGCCGAGGAACGAAACGAAAGTTTCGAGAAAACCACCGCGGTGAGTTGTGAGATGGAAATCGAAGTCATGATCGAGGCGCCCTCGCGGTCGTCATCACACTCACCGACGCGGTGCGTCTGTCACGGTGCCGTGGTCTTGAACAGCGTGTATAAGCTCGAATTCGGGCACGTCTGTGATGTGGGTGAACCGGCCTGGCGGGCGTGGGGGTGGTCCACCGGGAGCGCGAGGCGGCAGCGGCATGCAGGCAAACGGTGCTCCACCTAAATGCCAGAGGTGCCTTCAAGTCGGGCATTGGACCTACGAGTGCTCCAAGAAGGAAACCGACCGCGCGTACGTGGTTCGTCCGTCGCGCACGCAACAGCTGAAGAACCCCAAGTTGGCACAAAAGTTCGCGGACTTTACGGGTGATGAACCCCCCGATCCGAAACGCGAGTACGAAGCGCGGATGGATGCGATCCTGGGTCGGAGTGGAAAGAACGGGGCGAAAGATGAGCGGCGACGGAAAAAAAGGAAACACAGTCCAAGCAGCAGCAGCTCATCGAGCAGTGACAGTGACTCCAGTAGCAGTGACAGCGATAGCGACAGCGATTCATCCTCCTCGTCGTCGTCGTCGTCCGGCAGCGACTCTTCTTCTTCTTCTTCTTCGTCATCGTCTTCGTCGTCGTCGTCGTCGCGGCGGAAACGAAAGAAAAAGAAGAGACAAGGAGACGAAAGAGCAGCAGAACAGTGATCATCACGCGCGTGCGCGCCGTGGTCGGCAAGGAACTGGTGTCCGGTGGGTATTTCGTGGTGTGCGCTGTGCAGATAGGATTGTAATTGATGATGATGACATCGCAAAACACAGTACCCCCAGCGCATCGAAAATAGAACCGTAACCTTCGGCATTTCCCAGAGGATCCTCAAAGTCACTCATCCGCGCGAAGGGTGTGTCACTCGTCGAGGCGCCGCGATGGAGGGCTCGAACAAGGACCTGGCTCGGGCGAGGTTCAAGCAACAGAAACGCGACGGGTTTAGGGACGGCCGCGGCCGAGGCCGTGGCGGTCGCGGACGCGGTGTCGCCGGGAGCTCACCGTTTGACAACGATGGTGGCAACGAAGGGGATGAGAACGAAAACGCGACCCCGGTGTTTGGACCCCGCGGGTCGCGGTCGCGCCCTGAAATAGACCTCCCCTCGGACGACGACGAAACCCGGGTCACCACAGATGGAACAGCGGTTCCACCGAAATCCACCGGGGCTGATTTGCAAACCCTGTTTCAGGAGTGCGACCAAGCCTCGCTGCCTCGGCAACACGCCAGGACGTACTTGGACCCTTGCTGGGCGGTTGATGACTTGGCGGAGCTGGAGCGAAAAATGCGCGCGCCCGGCGACGTCGGCGACTCGGGTCTGGACCCGGCAGCGCTTCAAAAGCTACTCAGGCTCCTACCCCTGGCGGACCTGTTAGGGCTTGCCGAGGACTACCGGGAGTACATGGGGAAAGGGGAGGGTAGTGACGAGAAAACGAAAACGTCCGCGTCGCCGGAGTCGCTGACCGCGTCGGGGCGGGCGGCGGGCGCCCGCGACGGAAAGGTCGACCGGGCCGCGGAAAAGGCGGGGGGTTCGATCGTCGTCGTCGATCACAGTGTCAGTGTTAAGAAAAAGGAACCAGTCAAGCAGGATATGGAACAGGAAGACGACGACGAGCTCGACGCGCTTTTGTCGGGCGACACGAATCCGAATCCGACGCGGGGCGCCGAACCGGCGGTCGCGGTTTCGAAACGCGAGGTACAAACGGCGAAACCAACCGCCGCGACGAACAATTTTCCAAACAGCGCGCGCCCCGCGGAAACAAACGCGAAACACGACGACGACGCGTTTCTGGACGCACTGCTGGGGTGACAAGCGAAACGAGCGAAGGGAACAACTACGCGTAGACGATTAGCGACCGCGCGATTAAGAATAGAAGGGACTCATTTAAATCATCAAAACCCCACACTTTTTGTTCCTGCTGCTGTTGCTGCTGCAATTGCTGCTGCTGCTGTTGTTGCTGCTACTCCTGCTGCGGTTGTTGCTGCTGTTGCTGCTGCTGTTGCTGCTGTTGCTGCTGCTGTTGCTGCTGTTGCTGCTGCTGTGCGAACCCGGCCGCGAGTTCGCCGTACTGCGCGGCGGCGGCGGCGGCGGCGGCGGCCGCCTGTTGCTGCGGCGACAGGCCGTTGAAGTTGAAGCCGCCGGGCGCGTTCGCGTACGGGCCCGCCGTTCCAGGCGGGGCGAACCCGAACGTAGGCTGCGTCACCGGCGGCCGGCCGGTCATACCGAGGGATTGCCACTGCGGCGCGCTGGAGCTCATGGCGGGGAACCCGGTGAAGCCGCCGTTTACGTTTCCAGAAGGGACGTTCGCGTTATTTTCAACAATTCCTGGCTGATTTGCGTACCCCGCGTTTTGGGTTTCGTACGCGCCGCCGCCGTCGCCGATAGGGACGCCCCCAGAAACCCCGTTTTCGTCCAGAAACGTCTCGTCCGAAAAGTGCGGGTCCCACTCGTTGGGGTCGTTGAATGAATCCTGCGACCGTTTCCGCGCGCCCATCCCTGAGGATAACCGCGAGCCGCCCGATTCCGTTCGGGGCGCGCCGAAGTTCGCGGTCGCGCCGTCCAGGTCCATGTTTTCGTCGTCGCCGTCGGGGCGGGCACCAGGTCCTGGAATACCCCCGATCTGCGTGCGCTCATCAACACTTCCGAGCGTGAACCCACCACTCCTGGGCGAGCCCCCCATGACGAACCCGGCGCCGCCGTAGCTCGCCGCCTGCTGCGGAGGAGGGTGGGTGGGGAACCGGAGGTCCGGGGGTTGGCCGCCACCGCGGCCGCCGAACGCAACGCCGGCGCCCGCGAACGCCGCGTTGTTGGGTTGGGCAGGGTTTTGCGTATTTTGCATCAGCCCTCCAAGCCCTCCCGCGAACCCCGCGGCAACGCCACCAGAGGCAGGGCCGGCGTTCGGGAAGAAACCGCCCCCAACGGGAGACTCCGCGACTCCGGGCTGAAGCGTGGGCAACTGCACCGCCGCCGCCGCCGCCGCCGCCGCGGCGTGCCGCATCCCCGCCGCGAATCCAATCGCGCTGAGTTGCTGCGTCGGGGGCGACTGCCCGAAGTGTAACGGGTGAAGCGCCGCGCTGTTCAGTGCGTGCGGGGACATCCCGAAAGGCAAAGCACCGGGTGCGAAACCGCCCCCGTAACTCCCGAAACTCCCCCCGTAACTTCCCGGCGTCCCCGACCCGGGGCCACCAAAACCAACAGGCGCTCCGCCAAAGCCACTCGGAGAGAACCCCGCCGCGATCTGTTGTTGCTGCTGCTGCTGCAGCTGGAACAGCTGGAACATCTGCTGCTGCTGCAACAAAAGCGCGCGCTCCGCATCCCCGGTGGACGACGGAGACGCGCTTCCGGCGAGCGCGGCGGCTAGACCGCCGCCGGCGCTCGCGCCCGCCGCGAAGGGTTTCGCCGCCACCGACTCCGGGGTCGCCGGCGCCGGTCCCAGACTCGAGGACGGCGTCGCCAGCCCCATCGCACTCGGCGTGCGCATCGATGCCGCAGTCGCCGCGGCTTGGCCCTGGCGCGCCACCTTCGCGGCGGCGCGCGCCGCGGACTGCTCGCGCCGCACGCGCTCCTCCATCGCGACGCCCGCTTCCTCCGGCGCGGGCGGCGTCCACGCTCCCGTGAAGTGCGTTTCCGTGATGAACGGGTGTTGCTCGGCTTGGTCCGGGGTCCATCGCGCGGCGGGGTCGCATTTTAAACACCCGAGGAGCAGATCCAACAACGCCAAGCGGTCGTTACTGGTCGCGTCAACGCTCGCGACGCCCGCGTGTTTCGAGGAGCCACTCCGCGAAGACGACGACCGCCCTTCGTCTTTGTTCGTGATGATATCCCTCAACGCAGTGTGCTTGAAGTACTTCTTACCCACCGCGGCTCGTTTTCCCGAATCAAGCTCAAACTCCTCGAGTGTTTTCAGCCTGTGCTGCGTGACACCCGTGGCGTCCCCCCCGATCGCCGCCGATAAACCTCCTTCGCTTTGGCTTTGTAAATCCTTTTTGAAAAACTTCTTCGCGTTTGACGCCGACTCCAGCATCGCGTCCGGCGGCAACCCCAGGGTTTCCACGATCCTCGTGAGCAGGTTGTACTCCGAGGCACCGGGAAACAGGGGCAACCCCAGGAACAGCTCCGCGATGACACACCCTAAGCTCCACATGTCAATCGGCGCGCCGTATTCCGACCCGAGCACGACTTCCGGGGAGCTGTGATTGTGAACGAAAAGTGGTTAACGTCTTGTATGGGCAAACAGTGTTTGGATTTGGGAAACGCGCAATACGTACCGGTAAAACCGGCTCTGGATGTACTGGTACACGGTTCGGTTTTCGAAACACGCGGAGCCGAAATCGATGAGCTTTATCTCACCACTCTCCAGGCTCTTCACTAAGATGTTCTCCGGTTTCAAATCGCAGTGGATGATGTTCGAGCTGCGCAACACTTTCAGCGACCGCAACAGCTGTTGCGTGAATTTCTTGACCAGCTTTAGGTGTAACCCGCGGAACCCGTTTTGCCGCAACAGCTCGTAAAGGTTGACGTTCAGAACTTCGAACACGATACACAGGTGCGACGCACACACGAAGTGGTCCAGCATGCGCACGATGTGGTGTGTATCCCCGGCGTCGCACTTGGTGTTGAGCATGTGCAATATACCAATCTCAACGTGCGCCTGGTGGAAGTACGCGGGGTGGTTTTTAATCACCTTCACCGCGGCTTGCGCCCCCCCGCTTCGCGACCGGCATCGCACGACCTGCCCGAACGTCCCTGAGCCGAGCACGTCGCGCACTTCGTACCCGTGGTCGCCGCCGTTGTCGCCACCCGTTCCGTCATCCGGCGTCAGCACGTCGCCGACGCTGATGATCAAATCCTGGTTTTCGTTGTCCCTCCCAACGTTCCCCACCGGCTTGCTCGGCTTCGTCAGCTGCCGTTTAGGGTTGAGATGTGTGTTGTACCCGAATTGCGGATTACACCGCTTGTACGTTTCCGTGAGAAACACGCTGGTGCGCGCGGCGACCCGGCTGCCGCCTTTGTGCGCGGTGCTGGACACTTCAGGAGCGGAAGTGCTCGCCCCCGCGCCCCCAAAACCAGACGCGCGGTTTCGTGTGTGTTCCTGGAAACTCACGAACGCACGCGCGTGCGCGTCACTCCCGTTCATAGCGGCGTCCATCGAGATCGCCGCGTCGCGCGCCGTGCCCGCGAACGCGCTCAAGAAAAACGAGGGTTCAACCGTGTCCGTGTCCGGCGCGATGCCCCGGACGCGGCGAGTTGTGACTTCAATCCTCGGACACAAATGACAGAATGTCGCTTTTGTGACTCTCGGAGGGCGGGAAAGACAATAGGCAAATTCTGCGTTCAGCCATCGAAGCGGTAGTGCCCTGTAGTGGCCAGAAAATGGAAACTCGCGGCTTCAAACGCAAGAAGGCGAGAAGGCACCCCGTTTCGTCCTCGCCGAGGAAATGGAATCGGTGTGAAGCGGTTGCGATGTTCGCGACGTGCGGAACTCTCCGAGAAAAGACGGCCACATTTGTTCTCCGCGCCGACGGTGCGCGTCGCGGGGCGCTTCGCGAGGGAATGACTACGCTCGCGGCGTCGCAGGTGTGGTCGGTGAGACGCGGGACGCGCGGTGGCGCGGCCGTGTCGACGCGACGCTTCCGGAGGGCGTCGTATGGGCAGTTACTCACGGAGGCAAAGACGGCACGTCGGGATCGACGTGTCGTCGATGGGTTCCGAGTGATTGTCGCAAAAGCAAAAGCATCGCGTGACGGCACGTCGAGAGACACGACGGACCCGTCTCCCGCGCGCGCCGTCTCCGGGTCATCAGCGTCCACCTCGGAATCTCCGGCTCCGGCTCCGGCTGTTTTCGTGGAGAAGCCGGGTTTAGACCCCCGGGACCCCCTGCCCGTCGCGAGAGCGGAGTTGCTCCTAGTGCCTCTGCTTTGGGCGACGTACAACCCCGCGATGCGGTTCGTGTACGAATCAAACGCCCCGCCGTCCCCCGCGGAGCTCACCGCCGTGCGCATGCTCATCGCGCTCGTCCCGTTCTCCGTTGTTCTGGCGAACATCCATTGGGGGGGCGGTGGGGGAGAGGGAATAACAGAAGGAAGCGACGCGAGTACAAACGCATCCGACGAAAAAAACACATTCCTAAAAAAAGCAGACACAGCGTTGTTGCTCACCGCCGGGTGCGAGCTCGGGTTTCTCAACGCAGCCGGCACGGCGTGTCAGGCGTTTGGCTTGGAGCTAACTTCCGCGACGCGCGCGGGGTTTTTACTATCCACAATAAACGTGCTGGTTCCCGTTTTCGCGGTCGCCGGTGGCGCGAAAATAACCCCGGTGGTTTTCGGAAGCGTGCTTCTCGCCAGTTTCGGCGTTTGCGTTTCGGAGGATTTATTCCGAGGCCTTGATTTTGAAACCTCGTTTGTTGGATTCGGGGACGGGGCGCTGGAAGCCCTTGGAACCTACGCAAACCCGGAAAGCTTTGAAGCCCTGGCCTTCGCAAACCCGCAAAGCCTTGAAGCCCTAGCCTTCGCAAGCCCTAACCTTGAAAACCTGCCCTCCTCTGGAAGCACGCAGGGCGACTTGTGTTGTTTAGCCGCCTCCGTGCTGTACAGCGCCTTCACCGTGCGCCTCAGTTTGTACGCGAAAAAGTGCGCGCCCGACGAACTCAGCGCGGTGAAAGCGCTTTGCATGACCGTGCTGTGCGTGAGCTGGTGGGGAGTAGACACGGTGATACACTCGGCTGGGGGGCTGACGGGTGGTATCGAGGCTGTCGCAGCAGGAAGTGGTGTAGGGTCGCAAAGTACAAGCGTGCTGTGGAGTTCATTCGCGTCGGCAGCGAGCACCGACGCGTCGTCCGTCTCCAACGGCGTTTTTGAAATTTCCCTAGGCGCGGCGGTGTGGACCGCCGTCGTCTACAGCGCCTTGGCACCAGGGGCGCTGGCGAACGTGTTGCAAACAAGGGGCCAAGCCGTTGTGCCTCCGGAACAAGCGCAGCTTATTTTCGCCACCACTCCGGTGTTCAACGCGGTGGTCGCGTCCCTGGTGTTGGGGGAAACCGCGACGATAAACACGCTGGTCGGCGGGTCCATCATCTGCGCCGCGAGCGTCGCGCCGTTTTTAGTAAGGCCTAAGGTCTAGTATTTAAATATCTTACACACCACCCACCGGGTCTGTTTGTACCCGGTATCTATTACCATAAAAAGGTAGATAATCGTTCCCGTGTATTTGCTCCGTGGTGCCTACGTATCTATTTGCCCGGGTCGCTTCGTGGGGTTTCCACCTCCTGTTCCCGCCACAGCCAGCCCCCGAACGCGGGTTCGCACAGCCACTTGAAACAATTTGTGACCGGCGATGTCATGCAAACCGCGGTGACCAACATGGGCAAACAAACCCCGGAACCCAGCCACTGGCCGTCAGTCAACCCTTTCTCCGAGCTCGTTTTGGCGAACACCCCCCACGCCGACAGCGCGCCGAGCAACGCCGGGGCGTGGAGCAGGTACCTTTTTCGATAAAACCGAAAGTGTCAGGAATGAGTTTCAGAAAGTGACATTGTATGGACAATCAGTCGGCGGAGCGTGGTAAACATGGAAATACTTACCCGTACATGGTTTTTCTCCCCATGTTCGTCACGACGCGGACCTCCGTTCGCGGCAGGACCGCCAGAAACGCGGCGCCGACGAGCGCGCTGCCGATGTAGTTCGCCAGCCGAAACACCGGCGCGGCGATTGCGTTGCCCAAGCGCCACCGCCCCGTCCCACTCGGAAATGTTGTATCCACGAACAAATAGTCGCCATAAGGCGCGCTTTTCCACGCTTCCCATTGCCAGGCGTCGAAGCACATCGCGCCGTTTTTCAAAGAGAGGTACGTCGCGCAAATCGCCCCCACGGTCACCACAAGACCAAGCCCCCTAACCTTTTTAGACCCCAAAACATCCCGGAACCAGAAGTACGTCTCGTCGTGACACAGCAACACCCCACACAGGAAGTACGGGAAGTTCCCCACCACGGTTCCGAACTTCAAAAAGAACCCCACGGCGTACCCCACGTTGGACGTCCCGACGCCCACGCCGAGCGCCAGCGCCAACGCCAGGGCCGCGCCAGGCCGCATCTGCGCCGCTACTGGGAGAACCAAACGCCAGCTCGCCAGCGCTAGTAAATACCAGCTCAAATGAGGCGTCCAGAAATTAAACGCGTTCGTTTCGACAATCACCGCGCCGTCGCCGTCCACGAGCGTAAACGCCGGGTCGTCAATCCCCACGAAACTAGCGCTCGGGGGCGGTCGCGGTTGCAGCGCCAATCTCAACGCGGGGGACGACGCTTCCACTACGCAGGCCAGTAACTGAAACGTGAAGAATGGCACTACTAAGGTTTCGAACGTTTTCTTGATCCGTCCGGGCATGCTCGCTCGTCGCTCGTCGGTCGCGTCGGGGGCGCACGCCGCCGCGAGCGACCGCGAACATCGCCCGCTCAACACGGCGAACATGGGAATCGCAATTGCGTTGCTCCAGACGTACAAGGCTCGCAACGGGAGTACCGCGAGCGCGGAGGTTTTGGCTGCGGTGGCAAACTCCACTACGTGACCGGCGACGGTGGTGGAATCACCAGAAGGCGCGCCCCCAACGTCGCACCAACCCCGCCCGACGCGCGCGTCCTCCATCGCCAAAAGCCACTGCAAACCGTGGCCAACCCCTATTAGCAAAATCAACGCGAACTTGCAGTTATCGAGGAACGGGTCACGGCTCGCCACGGCTGTTTGTTTTTTCCGGGTGACAACAAGGGCAGGGACGGGAAGGTGTGTCAGAAACAACTCGCGGTGTGCGTGTCGTGCGGAGAATCGGGGGGGACATCGGCCGAGGATCTCAATGTACTTTTCACGGTGTGTAACACCACGCGGGGCAACAAGTGGAATGTGCGTACCGTCGAAAGCGCTGAGCAAAGGTGTGGTCTCGGTGCCTCCAGCCTCCTCCTCCTCCACCACCGCGGTGTCCCGACGCCGAGAAAACTTCTGCTTCAGCGGCGAGAAAAGACCCATCTCGCCAAGCGCGTTCCCCCAAGCGCTATCGGGTGTGACGACGCGAGCCCGCCCGCGACATTTAATTTTTCTCGCGAAATCCACGATCAAAGTTACGGTCAAGCTCCGGTTTCACTCTCTTCTCAGCGGTGACGCTTGAACGTTCTCTCTCTTTTGAAATTCTTTCGGCTGCTTTTGTCGAACAACGACTTCATTCGTGAAATGCAGAATGTGAAGCCACTAGCGCCCGCGGGGCGACGCTTCCGGGGAGGAATGGCGTCCCCCCCCCCGAGCCCATCCTCGCCAGTGTCCCTCCCCCCCCTCCCCCCTCCGCCTTCGGCGTACATCCAGTCCTGGCTCGCGAAGGGCCCAGCACCTCACGGGGACAAATCGAATGCCGTCCCCGTCGCGTCCCTCGGGACGTTGGAACACGAGCTCGCGGCTCTGGCAGGTCCTGGCGCACCGAAAACAGCGGGAAAGGATCTCCTAGGCCGCGTGTTGCCGTGTCTCGCCGCGTACGACGTACCGTCCCTAACGTCGTTGGAAACCCTGTGTCAGATGCTAAATGACGCGGGGTCGTGGGATCGCTTCGTGGTGCGGTACGTTTATTATTTCGTGCAACGTTCGGTGGAGCGGTACGGGTGCGCAATGTTCGTCGGCGATGCGCCGGGCGCGGTAGCCTTAATCGACCGCCTTTCCGAGGACGCGTCCATCGCGCACGCCAAGCACGGCGCGCGGCAAATTCTCGCGGCCAGAGCCCTGGTGGCTGCCGCCAGGGCTGGTATCGGGGAGGCGAAAACGGCGACGACAAGCGCGCTCGGCGCGTTTGCAAACGCGCTGCGCGCGGGGACGCAGCCGCGAGACGCCGGCGGTTTGAAACTGAAATCGATATTCGGCAGCAGCGCATCAACCGATGGCTCCGTGGACGCGGGCGCGAGAGCGGTACTGGGTGCGAGTCTTCGTCTGGGGGATGCGCAAAACGCATCAAAAGGGGACCAGGCAACTCTGTTGTCGCCGGCGGCGGTCGCGTTTGGCGCGCGGTCAACCGACGCAATCGCGGCGCGGCTCGCCTGGAGTGGCGTTTTGGCACTCGCGGCTACTGCGGACACCAGGAGTGGCACCAGGAGTGGCACGACAGACACGCCGCACGCCGCGCATCAAACCGCAGCACGCGCGCTGTCGCCTTTCATAAAGGACCTGGTTTGTGTTTTGGAATCGCGCCGGGTTTGGAACGAATCCGTCGCGAGCGCGCCCGACGAGAAAGCGCGCGCCGCGGCGGTCAAAGCGGCGCGGGCGAGCGAAAGCAGGGCGAGGGTTAAGTACGCAACGGCACCTAAACTTAACGACACAGCCACCGCCGCGCTTGCCATGCGTGCGTGCGGCGCGCTCGCGGGGCGGCTCGCGGCGGACGCGGATGACGTTGAGACGCTTAGCGAACAAGAGCGAGCCCGTTGTTCAAACGACGCCAAGCCTTTTTTGGATTTACTGAAAGCGGCGCTGCGCGTCGCGGCGGGCGCGGCGAGGGCGGCGGCGGCGGCGAGGGCGATGGCCGTGGCGAACGCCCGCGGCGGTGTCGCTTTCACCAGTACCGCAACGAGCACACCACCAAATTCGGTATCGGTGTTCGCCATGCCTCGCGTCGCGCTCGCCGCGGTCACGGGGGTTTTCGCGGGGGACGCGCCCGCGAACAAACGCGGCGCGCGGGCTCGCGCCGCCGCCTGGAACGCGTGCGTGGGTGACTCTTCTGGGGGGTCGGAACACGACGGGTTCGACGTGATTGTTTCTTCCGCGAAGGTAGTGACTAGCGCGGTGCTTCTCGGCCTGGACGGGGGGGGGGCGACAGCGCGGCGATACAACGTGACACGCGCCGCGGCGTGTCGCGCGGCGGCGGCGCTCGGCGAAGCGAGGTGCGCGAGTTTAGCCACCTCCGGCGCGGCACCCGGGGCCGCCTCTAGCGAGGCGGATACCGCGATTGCCGCCCTGGCAGACGCAGTGCGAAGGGTCGCCGACCTTACAACAGTGCCACCCGGTGTGCGCGTCGAGGCGCTGCGCGCGACGCTGTGGCTGCAGACGCCGCGGAGCCACGCGGACGCGGGGGACAAAGCGCGCGCCGCGTTGAGTGGCAGCTCCCGGTTTGAAACGTTCGAAGCCTACCACGCGTTCGCGCTCGCGTCCGGGGAGTCGCTCGTCGGCGGTGGAGTTACGTGTACCGGGCGGTCCGGAAATTCTCGTGGAGGGACAATTTCCGAAACCTGGTGCGGGTGCGACGCGCAGTCGCGTTTGCTATCCGCCCTGGCGCGAAGAAGCGCCACGGTCGCGGCGTGCGGTTCGGCAACCGCGGCGTCTCAAAACCCAAACGTCGCGAATTCCCGAAACGCGTGGTTGGCGATGACCCTGGATTGCTTAGTGGAAGTAGTCGCCTCTGGGCCGCAGTCCGTGAACCCAAAGTGCGTCACTGATGCGCTGCACCAGGCGCAACGGGCGAGCGTGTCAGGCCTCGGACGGGAACAAGTGCTGCGCACGACGTCGCGTCTGCTAGCGCACGCGCGTTTGGCGGACGCGCGCGAGCTTCAAACCTCGCTGATTTGGCACCTCGGCGAAAACGTAAACTTCAACACCGGCGAGTACGCGTGGATTTCGGAACAAGAGTGCACCGCGCGCGCGGTGGTGCGTTCCAGGATGTACGGAGAAGGGCGCCTTTCCGGTGCCGGTGATGCCGGCGACACTCCTTCACTCCGCGAAACCCAGCCTTCGCTCGTCCCCGGAACCTCGGCGACCGCGGCGTCCAGAAACCCACCCCTCGCCGCCGCTGTCGCGACCCTTACGCGCGCCGCGCTTACATCGACGCACTGGACCGTTCGCGCCGCCGCGGTGTCCGCGCTCGCCACCGCGGCGCTGCGCAGCGGCGAGCCTTTCCGTTTGCAGTGCTACTGCGCGCTTTTGGAGATGCGCAACGCGTGCGAAACGAACGCCGACGCCGACGGCGCGTTCGCTTCCCAGTTTGCGTTTTCGTACCCCGAACTCGCGCGGCACGTCCAGACGTTGGACCACTTGTACCGCGGCGAACAGAGATTCAACTCGCTGCGCACCCGAAACGGCGACGACCCGGCCAAGTGGAAGGTGACGCATCTCGCGGAAGTCGCGGGGCGACACGACGCGACGCTCGCGCTGGTGACCGGGACGTGTTTCATTCCGGGCTCTAAATACGTACCCCTTGGGGGAAACTCTTTGGTGTTTGTGGACGCGTTTGGTGGGGATCGACCTGCAGCCGCGGCTGTCGCGGCGAGGCTGATGCGCGACGAGTCCGCAGAGCTATCGGCGAAGGTGGCGGGGATGAAAAAAAAGGAGGGCATGACAAGCTCTGCGGTGCGGGCGTTTCGTTTGCCGAACCGAAACCAAGACGCGAAAAGAATCGAAATCGCGAAACAAACAATGGGGAACGACCCCTTCGCCGCGTTACCCGCGCCACTCGTCGTGCCGACGGTGACATCGCCGGTCGTGACGTCGCCGGTGGGGTCGCCGACGAAGCCGGATTCCGATTTCTTCGTCTCGGTTTCGGTCGCGTCGCCCGTCGCGGCGAGCGGAAACGCCAACAAACGCGACGTCTTTGCCGGGTTCGACAACTCTTCTTTGTTTGATTTGGCGCCTTCCTCTGCTTTGTCCGACAATTTCGGGACCGGCGATTTCGGGGCTGTCGACTCGGATGCCGGTTTGGCCAGACTCGATTCCGGAAGTTTCGTCGCCTTCGCGCCCGAAGCGAGTGTAGCGGAGCCTGGGAAACCCGACGACGACCCGTTTGCGTTTTTAGCGTGACACTTTATCCGCGCGGGAGTGTTCTTATTAGCGGTGATACATACGTGCCCCCTTGTTAGTCATGATACGTACGTGGCCTGTGCTGTTTTATTCGCGTTGTTCGTGTGGGAGTGTTCTTATTAGTTGCGTGTGTTTCTACCCCGCGTCGTCACGGCTCGGTCGTTCGGCTCGCCGTGAACGCCTTTGCCGATTTCACCCCGCCCACGAATCCGGAGGCCTTCGCATCCGCTCTCTGCGTCTGCGCTGTTTTCTGTTTACGCGTGTCCCGTGCTGCCTCCTTGGTGTCGGTGGTTCCAAAACCCAGCTCGGTCAAGTCCTGTTTCGCCATGAGCTCCCGCTCCATGCGGCACTCCAGGTATCGCTTGGACACGTCACGACACCGACCCGCGTCGTCGCCGTGTTTGGACAAACAAGCAAGGTACGTCCGCATCACCTCCTTACACTCCCCGAAGTGATCCAGAGGGAACACGCCTTTCTCCGGCGCCAACGGGGGCTTGCTTCCGGACATAGGACCGCCCATTTTCGCGTCCCCGGGGCCCTCCTCCACCACCACCAACGAGCGCCACGCGACCGCGCGCGCGTAATCTGCGTGCGCGAGGGTGGCAAAACAAGCCATTTTGTTATTGCTGAGCGCAGCGCAGAATAGCGTTGCTTTCAAACGCTTTTCGAGGCCCTCTCCTCTCCCCTCCTCAAACCACCCCGCGCGTTGCTTCGACGCGCGCCATGTCGTCACTCCCACACGGAGTGGCGCACGGAGGCGACGCGGTTGGCGGATTTGAAGAATGCTCCGCTTGTGGCACGGCGTCGCCGTGTACCGACCAAGGCATCTGTGTTGACCCGACCGCGCTCCGTCTCAGATCTGGCGCGTCGTCACAAGGCCAAGGCCAAGGCGGTGGTGTTCGCGAAGCGTTCCTCATCGAAGGCCAGCTCGTGGTGCGCGCTCCTGACGGGGGTTGGCAAACCGCGGTGGTGCCGGTGGATACGTCGCGCCCGGTACGAGAACGCGGCGTCGCGTTGAGCGATGCCCAGGTCACCGCGCTTGGTTTGCCCACTGAAGCTGACGAGGCGCGCATTTTTTTTCTACGAAACCAAGTCGACGCCGTGCGCCACGGCGACCACTTCGACTTCATCGTGAACGGCCGTTTGATACACGTGGTGGACGACGCGGTGGCAGACTGCGGCGGCGATTGCGGTGGCGCCCCGGGGCACAACCGGGGGGCTTCTCTTGTGGACCACGGAGGGTTGGATTTGATTCGACAGAGGGTGGGAACGGGACCGCAAACGGCGTCGACGAGCGGCCAAAAAACTGAGTTCGGGGGAGGGAGGTACATGCCGCTCGCAAGAAATACACCGGACAAGTCAACGCACTCTGAGGGACAATTGGACCATAAAAGAGCGCTCGCGGATGCGGTTCTTTTGGAACACGCCGGCGGCGCCGAGCCAAGCACGCACACGCGCCTTAAAGTCAATGGCATTTGCTGTCCCAGCGAAGTGCCGCTGATTCATTCGATTCTGGATAAAAAACCGGGTATAAGGTCCGTGAAGGTCATCGTCCCCACGAAAACAGTGCTGGTGGAACACGCGTCGAACACGATCAGTGCGTCGCAAATCGTGGACGCGCTGAACGCGGCGCGGCTTCACGCCAGCCTGGCGCGGCAAAAGTTCGCGCCGACCGCGCACACGGCGGTCGATATCGGCGAGGACGGAGTGCCAACCAGCGTGGCACCTTATGAGAAAAAATCGGCTTGGAGTCGTTTGGTTACGGCCACGAAAAACACGTTTCCCCCGGGGTCGTTACCTCCCCTCACCACTCAAATCGCGTGTGTTTGTTTAGCCATCTCGCTGTTAAGCGCGCTTCACAAATCGTTAAGGGACACCAAGTACGTCGCGATCGTCGGCATCATAGTAGGTTTGCCCAGCATCGCGGCGAAAGCCTTCGGGTCCCTGCGAAACTACGTGGTGGACATCAACACGCTGATGACCCTTTCCGTCCTGGGCGCGTGCGGCTTGGGGTATTACGGCGAAGGCGCCGCGGTTGTGGCGCTTTTCGGCGTTAGCGAGTGGCTCGAGGAGCGCGCGATGGGCGAAGCGAGCGTCGCGATGGGCGCCGTGTTGGCGTTGCGGCCTCAGTCCGCAAGAAGGCTGAGTTCTCCTGAAACGGAGGTCCCGGTGGAGGACATTACCGTGGGGGAAACCGTGCTTGTACGGCCGGGGGACCAAATTCCGGTGGACGGCGTGGTGACCGTGGGGACGAGCGCGGTGAACGAAGCGGCGCTCACCGGCGAGAGCGTGCCGGTTTCCAAAACCCCGGGCGCACTGGTTTTTGGAGGCACAACGAACCAGGCAGGCGCGCTTGAAATCAGGGTAACCGCGATAAGCAACGACAGCGCGGTTTCGCGCTTAGTTCGGCTGGTGGAGGAAGCCCAGGCAGCGCGGTCCAACTCGGAGCGAGCCGTGGAAACGTTCGCGAAACACTACACCCCCGTAGTCGTGCTCGTCGCGTTTCTAATTGCCACGACCCCGTACATCTTCGCAAACGCGGAAGGGCCGCGGTACGTGTACCTGGCGTGCGTGTTGCTCGTCGTGGCGTGTCCGTGTGCGTTAGTACTGAGCACACCGGTGGTCTCCGTGTGCGGGCTCACCAAAGCCGCGCGCCGGGGCATGCTCATCAAAGGAAGCGCGCACCTCGAAAACTTGGGCAAGTGCGCGGTGGTGTGCGTGGATAAAACAGGCACGCTCACGGAAGGGCGGTTCGCGTTGACTGAAGTTCTTCTGGCGAGCCCCGTTTTCATCGAGGGGGGTGTTCCTCGACCGGCGCTCAGCGCGGGTGCGCTGCTTCGATGGGCGTGCGCGCTTGAAACCAGAGCGTCGCACCCGGTGGCCCAAGCCGTTTTGGCGGGTTCGGGCGCGGCGGTGCGCGTAGCGGCGAAGCAATGCGCGGTGTCCGACTTTTCAATTCTCCCCGGCGAAGGCGCGGTCGCAACGGTGGACGGCCGGCAAATAGAAGTGGGCGGGCCCGCGCTCGCCAAGCGCAGGGGGTGGCGCGCGGGTGACAAGGCACTCGCCAAGGCTGTTGATTCCTGGGAGAAAGGCGGCGCCACGGCGGTGTGGGTGGGCGTGGACGGCGCCGTGGCCGGGGCGTTGCGGTGCGAAGACTCGTTGCGTTTGACCTCGCCCGCGGCGACGGCGCGGTTACGGGGAATGGGCGTGGAGGTGGTGATGCTGACTGGAGACAACGAAGGCAGCGCCCTACGGGTGGCGGCGCTGTGCGGGATTGCGCAGAGGGATACGCACTACGGCATGACTCCCGAACAGAAAATGCGCTTCGTCGCGAGCGAAGTCGAGTCGTTGGACAAAGCGTGGCGCGCGGATACGTCACGGTTCGGCAAGCTTCGAAGACGGTTCGTCCCAAGGCGCGCGCTTGCGATGGTGGGCGACGGCATCAACGACGCCCCCGCGCTCGGCGCGGCGGATATCGGCGTCGCCATGGGCGTCGCGGGCGCCGCGGCGGCGATGGAAACCGCCGACGTCGCGCTGCTCACGAACGACTTGCAGAGACTCGCGGAAACGATTGAGTTGGGGCGCGAGTGCGTTTCCAAGATTCGGCAGAACATCGCGTTTTCCGTGATTGCAAAGACGCTGGTGCTTGCGCTTTCCCTGGCGGGGGTCACCGGGTTGGCGGTCGCCGTGGTGGCGGACGTCGGAACCGCGCTGGTGGTGATTCTGAACGGCATGACCGTGTTGCGGTCGGAGGACCCGGGGGCGAAAAACCACGCGGCCGCGAACGCGGACGCCGCCGGCGAAAAGCCAGGGAGCGCCGTCTCGGGGGCGTGGTTCTTCAGCCTCTTCGGCGGGCGCGGTCGCGCGGTACTAAGAGACGACGCAAATGTCAATGATGTCAATGAAAAGTCGATTGATAAACTCGGGCTGCTCAACGCGTCCGATGATCGCGTGGGATCCGGCGACGTGGAGCTGGTGGAAACGCCGGCAGCGTGCGAAAAAGGATGTTGCGGCGGTGGCGGCGGCGCGGTTAAAATGCTTCCGTTCGACCCCAGCAGGCTTCGGTCACCGCAAGTGTTACCCGGTTCTTCCACTCCAGCGCCGGAGCCTGATGCGGCCGTCGTGGTCGCCGCGGAGTCGCCGCCGTCGAGGACGTCGACATAGGCGGGGGAGAGGCACCTGAAAAATACTGTAAAATAGAAATCGAAATGCTAACACTCTCACTGGAAACGCAATGCTGAATTTGCCATCTCCCGCTTACCACAGGCGCCGCCGTCGCCGTCCAGGACGTCGACGTAGGCGGGGAGAGGCACCTAAAAAATACTGAAATAAGAAACGAAACATTCAACACTCGCACTGGAAAGTGGAAACGCAATGCTGAAACTTGCCATCTCCCGCTTCATCACACAGTCTTCGTCTCGCACTGTTTCCCACGCGGCGCAGGTGCTGGTTTATGCGCGACGGCAATTTTCTCGCGCCTGAGGGTAGTGACGCCAAAAAACTCGTGCGCCCCGCGCCGTGCGTGCGCCCCGCGCCGTACCTTCTCGGCTCGTTGCTGTACCTTTTAGGGAGTTGTTGCTTTTTCGCGGGCGGGCTCGGGACTTCCGGGGATACCCCCGGTTCACAGGTCTGGAGCGATTTGTACAACACCGGAAACGGGCTGTTCGTGGTGGGCAGCGTGTTGTTCGTGTACGACGGGTACTGCGCCGCGCGCAAGAGCTCTACGAACTAAAGCCGTTCACGGCATCGATTCGGTTTTCGTCGTTCGGTTTTCGTGGAACGCAACGATTCAATTAGCAATAGCGCACTTAGATTAGACCAACAGCGGTGGTGGGTAGCCCCATTAGAAAGACCTTGGCACTTGTGATGGGTTCGTTGGAGGACGCTTTGCACCAAAACCACCCCCTCGGGGTATCCACGCCGTCCCAAATCCGAACCGAGATTCTCGCGCCATCCGCGCCGCCGCAGATCACGAAGGATGGGCCGAAACCCGCGACGAAGAAAATGGTCGCCGCCGCGAGCGCGAGGAAGGAGATATTTTTGCGAGCCGTGATTGACGCGCGCCGGTTACGGAAATATAACGTGGACTGGCTGGTGCAGCCGCTTTGTTTGGGGGTGTTCCGACGGGAAGGCAGTACGGCTGAGCAAACACGGCTGGCGTTTGAGATTCTACGGGAAGTCGGCGCGTACGCGCCGGCGGATGAGCCCGTGTTGGCGGAGACGATTCGATTAGGTATCGCGGAACGCAAAGTCACCGGGTTACGCGCGAGCGCGTGCCTCGGTTCCAACGACCCGCCCGCCACGTCAATCGGTGGCGGGTCGTCACAGCGCACCCGAAATCACTTCAGAATTCTGGCCCTGGCGCCTCCACGGATAGGCGCGGTTGTTTTGTGGCGCGAGTGCGAGCGGGTCGTGAAGTTGGTCTCCAACGAAAACGGAAACGTTTCTGAAACGGAAACGGCGACGCGAGTCGCCGCGATTGTCGCGTGTGGGGCGTGTTTATCCCGCCTCGACGGCATCGAGCGGCTGGTGCAGTACGCACCGCAAAACGCGGACGCGACAGGCGCGCGAGGCGCCGGCGCGCTTTTCGCCGTCGAGCTCTGGCGACGAATAGCCGTCGTCGCCGAGGACGCCGGCGCGCCCGACCCCGTCGTGGCAGTGGCGTTCAACGCCCTAGCGCTGCTTCTGGGGCCGGCGCTCGGCGACGCGCACCCCACGGTGCCCAGAATGCTCGCCGCGCACGCAAGGGACCCCGATGCGCACGGCACGTACACCGGCCCGGTGCTCACGCTTGGTGGCGAAATCGGGGCTTCCGCGGTTTCCGCGCAGACCGACTGGCGGGGGGATGGCGGGTGCGCCATGTCTAGCGCCGACGGCGACGGCGTAGTTGCGCGAGGAGTGGCGACCCCCACTTGTGGTGACGACCCTTCCGGTGCGTTGTCGCCGACGCTGGCGGCGGTTCGTCTAGACGTCACCATGAGGATCGTCGCCCGGGCCAAGAACTTAGCGCAAAGAGCAACGAGGCTTCCGCAAAATGACAAAGCAATCGCGGCGGGCGCGCTGGTCACGGCGCTTTGCGCGGCGCTGGAACACGCGACGGGCGGCGGTTTTCGCGAAACGTCTTCTGGGTCAACTTCTTTGTCGCCTGTAACGTCCCCAACGAAACAGACAAAGCCAAACCCACTGTCCTCTTCTCACGTTTCGCACGTTTCCGAGCTCTCCAGACTTCGCGACGCCGCACGCGCGCGCCGGTTTGACGACGCCGGCGGCGTGGTGCGTTTGGCGGAGGACGGAGACGGCGCACGTGACGAGCTTTATAAACTCGCCGCCGCGGGCGCCGATTACGTCGGCGAGGCGCTTCTTCGCCCACTCGCTTCGCAAAACGGGCCGCACCGCGGTCGCGGGATCGACCCTATTTGCGCGCTCGCGGGCGGCGCTGGGTTACTGGCGCTCTCCGGGTGCCTGCCCAAACAGTCAATGCCTTTGGACTGGGTCCAAACAGGGTCGAGCGCGCTTTTCTCGGTGGTAAGGGCCTTTCCCAATCACCACATTCCGCCTCTGCGATTGCCCATACGGGACTGACTCTTTTTTTAACACTCAGGTGGCGTCGAACGCGGTTCCCGAGCTGAACGACGACGCACAAATCGCGGCGCGGGTAACTTTGGATGCGGTCGTCGCGTGTGAGGCTTTCGACGGCAAGGGTAAGACGAAAAAGCAATCTGTAGCGCCTGTCGTGACGTCAAAAACGACCCTTCCAGAGATTGGACACCTCCACCTCGGAGACGACACGAACACAACTACCAAAACCGAAAAAGAAACCGCCAAAAAACCGGGCAAGGAGTTACCCAGGGAAACGCCTCGTTTACCCCGGCGGGCGGGTGGCGCCATCGCGCCGTTGTCGTGTGCCTCCTTTCTTCTCGCCGTGGCGGATGCCCTGCCCTCGATGCCTATTTCGCAGCCGCTAAGGGCGATTCGCGTTTTGGTGACGGAATGCAAGCGGGGTTTGCCAAACGCGCGGGACGCGCGGGTCGCAATCACGGCGCGCGCGCTCACCACGCACGCGTCCTTGCGAACGCACCCGGAGGCGATCGTGGTGATGACCCCGCTCGGCGAGATCATCGGCGGGTTGATGGTGGATGATTGCGTCATCCGGGTTGCCGCGGAGCGCGCTGTGTTCGCGGCGGAACGCGCCGCGAAAGCGTGCGTTATCGACCCCGATTTAACAAACGATTCGACGTTTGGGACCAATAACGGAACGGCCGTGTCGTCGAGCTCGAAAGCATCAAAGAAAATGCAACAAGCGGGTGACACGGCTCGCGCGGTACACAGACTGTACCGAGACGCCGCGCGCGCCGTCGCGAACGCGCGCGCGCCACAGTTCCGCGAGGAACTCGCGGTGTGCGCGGTGGAGGCGGTGCTCCGTTTGCGGCCGGGCTTGAAACACGGGTTTGCGCACGAAAAAGAAAAGCAGGCGGAACGAAACGCGGGGTGGTGTCAAGTCGCGCTGGAAGCGGCGGCGACGCTGCGGCGCGCGGCGCTGTGGCCGACGAGCGCGACGGGCGGGCGGCGGGCGGCGTGCGACTCCGCCACGCGCTTGATTGCGCACCTGTGTGCGGCGACCAGGGTCGCTGTTGCGGAAGCCAAGCGTCCGGAAGCGCCTGGAGTGCACGCCGCAGCGCAACGAGTGCTAGCAGCGCTGGTGCAGGAAACCGTTTTGGCGCAGAAAAGCGGTTTAGCGGACGACGCCGCGTCGGCGAGCGTGGCGTACGTCGCGTGCGCGCACTTGGATTTCCCAAACGAAAATTTCCCAGACGATTCGGGTGACGAAAACTTATCACGCGCACGCGAGCGCGCGGCTGGGTCAAAAGGCGGGCCTCACGGACCGGTCGTGATTGAAATGGTAGAGGCGCTTGTTTCAGGCGGCGCCGCGTTCCGGGCGCGGAGGGTTCAAAACGCGGCGGCGCAGAGAACGGCGGGGTCCATGTTTGGAAAAACCGGTTCGAATGACACGTCCTCGGAACTTTCTCACGTTTCCCCCGAAGCCACGTGCGCTGTTGGGCTGGCGTGCGTCGAGCTTCTTGGAAACCGGTGCCCGTCGCTGTCTCCAACCCTGAGTGCGTTGCTTGAGGGGGCTTTGCGAAGCGGCGGGTTCGAGGAGAGCGCCGGGCCGGCGTTGACCTCGCGCGCGCGACACCTCGCGCAAAGGCTGCGAAACGCGTCGCTTGCAAACGCTGGAAACTCGTTGATTCCCGATTCGTTCTCCGATTCCGCGTCGCGCCCCACCCTTGTGCCGCCGCCTGTTATGCTCGCGCACCTGCTCTCTTCTGATGGCACGAGTTCCGCACGAAGGTATGTGTCGGGCGAGACTGTCTTGGCGACGCGGGAAGCGGGAAATTCTGCGGCGGCGCAAAGCGCTGATTTCGCGACGCTTGTCTCGGCGAGAAACGGCGCCGAGGCGGCGACTTTGTCCGTGGCCAGGGCGGACCGCCGGGACCGAAATTTGGGACCGAAAAACGACACACCATTGAACACAGTGGCGACACCACGTTATTCTCTTGAAACAGGCTTAAAAACACAAAACCTATCCTCCGGCCCCACGCCCCTTACCGGCCCTTGCGACCCGGTGTGGATCGAGGGGTCACACGTGGCGTTTCCGCAAACGCGAACCGCGCGCGTCGTGTTTCGGTGCGTCGCGCCGCCGGCGTCAAACGAAGCGGGCGCCTCTGGGGCGTCCGGTTTGGCGGGGACGCTTGTTGTGGGGACGCACGGCCCGTGTGTGTTCGCCAACGGGGCGGCTTCCGTGGTGCTGGAACTTGGCGGGGACAGCGCGAAGGCCAAAGCCGCGTCCCGGGCGCGTGACGTGGTTGGCGTCCCGGGCGTCGGCGCCGACGGCGGCGCAGGCTTCGCGTCGGTTCCGGGAAACGCGGGGCACGTCGGGCAAACCGTTTCGCGGTCGGGCGTTGGGGTGGATGAGGAGTGCTTTGTTGAGATTGAGGTAAGGGTTGGTGGGTTTGGACAGGTCGCGTTGAGACCAGTGGTTACGTACCCGACACCGCAAAGCGGAACAGAAAACCAAAACGGACAAACGAACCAACACGGCGACGCGCAACCCGCGCTGCGGTGTTTTGCGTACAAAATTCCGCCGTCGCACCTGTTGCGCGCCGACGGTTCGCTGCGACGCAAACCAAACGAGTTCGACGCGCTTTGGTGTTCTACACCTTTTTCCTTCGAGTTTGGGTGTACGGTGGACCTTTGCGCGGCGCGACGGGAGGGGTATTGTTTGCCTGAACCGTCCAGCGCGTCGCGAGTGTTGGATGCGCCGGATCGCCAAAGGGCGGTTCTTTTAGTCGCAGTCGCGGCGATGAGCGCGGAGGAAACAACCGAAACCGAAACCGGTTCGGGTTTTAAAAAGAACCCTCGCGCCGCGCCCGCGCGAAACCGCGCTACGCCGTTCGCCAAGTGCGGCGGGTACGCCCTAGGCCCTTCCCTCGCGGCGTGCGAACGGTTCGCCGCGGTGACGTGGAACGGGGAACACCTGCTTTGTGTTTTGTTCGCATCTTCCGCTGGGGTGAGGCTCGAGTACCGCGCGCGTTCGGCGGCGACGCTGGCGCCAATCGCGGCGGATCCGGAGGCTTGGCTTTTGGAGATTGCGGGGAAAGCTTTGGTGGTTGCGGATTTCGATCGGGACGCAGAGAACGACGCGACGTTGTTCCAGCCTCCCGCCACGGTGACCCCGGAAACGCTGGCGAACGGCGACCCGGATGGGAACGGCGTTAAGCTGCTGGAAGCCGCGGCACGGGAGTGGAAGGCGATGAGCGTCGCGTGAGCGGGATGTATTTATTATCACACAAACGCGTTTTATTTTTCGTCTCGTCTCGTCTCGTTCGTCTCGTTCGTCTCGTCTCGTCTCGTCTTGTCTCGTTCGCCATCTATTACGCGTTCGCCATCTATTACGCGTCCTACGTCGTCCATCTCAACCTTCCTAGTCTCATGGGCCCAGTGTTTCGTCTGAGTCCTCATCTGAGTCCTCATCGGAGTCCTCATCGGAGTCCTCATCGGAGTCCTCATCTGAGTCCTCGTCGGAGTCCTCATCTGAGTCCTCATCGGAGTCCTCATCTGAGTCCTCATCGGAGTCCTCATCTGAGTCCTCGTCGGAGTCCTCATCTGAGTCCTCGTCGGAGTCCTCATCGGAGTCCTCATCGAAGTCGCTGGCGACCGGTGCGCCGTTCGCTACTGCCCATTCAACCACCTTGAAGTGCGAATTCGCCGACGCCAGCGCGAGCGTCCTCTCGTCCCACGGACAGCCGTTTGCGCGCGCCCACTGCAGCACATCGAGGTGCCCGTGCCACGCCGCGTGCGCGCACGTCTCCGCATCCCACGGGCACCCATTCGCGCGTGCCCACTGCAGCACATCGAGGTGTCCTCTCAACGCTGCCTTTCCGCACGTTTTCTGGTTCCACGGGCAGCCGTTTGCACGTGCCCACTGCAGCAACTCAAGGTTATCACCAAACGCCGCCACTCGCACGTCCCCTCGTCCCACGGGCAGCCGTTCGCGCGCAACCACTGCAGCACTTCCAGTTCCCCTCCACGCCCCGCGTTTGCGCACGTCTCCTCGTCCCACGGGCAGCCGTTTATGCGCAACCACTGCAGCATCTCGAAGTGCCCGTACTCCGCCGCCCACGTGCACGTGTTCGCATCCCATGGGCATCCGTTCGCGTGCGCCCACTGCAGCACCTCGAGGTCTACAGAAAACGCCGCGGAGGAACACGTTCCCTCGTCCACTGGGCAGCCGTTAGCGTGCAACCACTGCAGCATCTCCATGTCCCCCGCCCAGTGCCGCGACCGCGCACGTGTTCTCGTCCCACGGACAGCCGTTCGCGTGCGCCCACTGCAGCATCTCGAAGTGCCCGTACTCCGCCGCCCACGTGCACGTGTTCGCATCCCGTGGGCATCCGTTCGCGTGCAACCACTGCAGCAACTCCATGTGCCCGCCCAGCGCCGCGACCGCGCACGTATACGCGTCCCACGGGCAGCCGTCCGCGCGCAACAACTTCAGCTCTTCGAGCTGTCCAGTCCTCGCCGCTGCCTCGCACAGGCGTTCTTTCCTCGACAGACGACCACACCGATGCAAGCGCCTCAGTGCGCTTAAACATCCGATCATCACGGCCTTCTGCACATCAATCTCTTCAAGCCGAAGCCCCGTATCTGCCACCGCCTCGCGCATCGAATGGCTCACCACTCGGAGCCGTGCGAGATCTGCGGGGTCGTCGTAATGTTCAGATCTGAGAACGTGCGTGACGACGATGTCATCGAGAAGGCCGGGGATGGCCTCGCAGTCGTGAGTATCGCGCTTTCTCTTGAACGCGCGAGTTATCACACCGCGCACAGCGTCGAAGAGCATCGCGATACGTGTGGGTGTCGTGCGCGCGTCGTTGTGTCGTGGCTTCCGAGAAGATGCGTTTTCCTAAATAATTTCGGATTGCAGTCCTGAGTCGAGCTCGTCTATTTCTTGCCCATCACGGGCGAAACGCCCGTTAGCGGCGCGCGCGTGGTGATGCTCCCCATGCGCACCACTACCTCTCCCGCGCTTGCATCCAGCTCAACTACCTCCGCCTCCGCATCACCCATTCGCCGCACCGTCACCTTCGCGCCGACACGCGGGAGCCACGCGACGGTGTCGTCGTCGAAGGAGTCGAAAGAGTCGAAGGAAACGCCGTTGTCGTCTCGCGACTCCTTCAGGTCCACTGACGCCGGTCGTTTGTTTCGTCGTCGTCGCTGGCGCCCGGGAACGGCATCTCCCGTGTGTACGTCCAACATCCACCCGTCAGGCATCAGCAAATCCGCCACGGAATCAAGCGCCTCCCTGGTATCCACGGCGACGAGAGTTGCTTTTGCGACCGTCGCGCCCTTGACGCCTCGCTCGAACGCCGCCTCAACCGCGAGCGACGTTCGTAGGTTTAGCCGAGCGGCGCCTCTGGACAAAACATCTGCGTGTAAGTCTCTGGTGCGACTCAGCGCGGTCGCCGCCTGTATCGCGCGAATCTGCTGTACATCACGCTCTTTTTTCAGCGCAACCGCCAAGTCCGCGAGGTCCTCGCCGGCGACGCTCTTACCGTCGCCGGCGCCCTGCTCGGCGCCGCTCGCGCCGCGGCTGCGCCGCCACCGCCGTTCCGCCGCGTCCGCGAGGCTGTCCTCTAAACCCAGCCCTCTTGCCACGGCTAGGGCGTTGGACTCGCCAGAAACGCCCCACAGCAAACGGTACGTCGGGCGAAGCGTTTTCGTGTCGAACTCAACAGCCGCGTTCGCAGCGCCCGGAAACGGCGCCGCGTGTTTCGAGGAAAGGTCTCGAGTTATCTCGTCTGTGTCCACCCCGGTTTCGGTTTCGGAAACGCTCAACACCTCGTCCGCGTTTCCCACCGCCATCGCCTTGACCTCTTCGTAGTGGCTCGTTGCCACGGTTAGCGCGGCTCGGCTCGCGGACGCCTTCAGCACCGCCACCGCGAGGGCGGCGCCTTCCGCCGGGTCCGTGCCCCCGCCCGGTTCGTCAAGAAGCACGACCACGCTGTCCGCCGTGTCCGCGGCGGCGGCGAGAATTCGGCGCAAGCGCGTGAGGTGCGCGGAAAACGTCGACAACCCGCCGTCCAGTGCCAAACTCTGCGCGTCCCCCAAATCAGCGAGCACCCGCGATGTCCAAGGCACCCGCGCCTGTTTTGTTGCGTCCGTGGGCAGGTGTAACCCTGCCCTCGCCATGAGAAGGAAAAGCCCCAAGGCTTTCAACGATGCGGTTTTGCCGCCCGTGTTCGGGCCGGTGATGGCGACGAGCCGCGTTTCGCTCGGCGGATTGAAATCAACCGGCACCACGTCCCGGGCCTCGGCGCGCGTTTGCACTCGCGACGATTCGTCTTCCTCCGAATCGTCCAGTGCATCGTCTCCCGCCGTGCTCGCGCTCGGCCCCGTAGCGTCGTCCCACCCAGCAACCTCCTCGTCCTTGCCAACCTCCCCCCCCCGGGGCAGCTTTGTCAACCGCGGCTGCAACAAAAGCGGGTGCTGCATGCCGGGCAGAAACACGGTTGAGTTACTTCCGGGCGATGCGTTCGTGGCTCCCGAAAGTGACTGCACATTATTCGTGGCACCCGCGTGACTCACCTCGAACAAGGTCGGGGCGCACCCGGAGAGCCACTCCGAGTGCTCCGCTCGGGCGTTGGCGAGGTCGATTCTGGCCAGCGCTTCCGTGGCGTCGAGCAAGCCCTTTCCCTCGTCCCTCCCCATCACCAACGAGGTGAGCCGTTTCAAAATCAACTCCACCTCCGCTTCTTCCTCCGCGCCGAGTTCCATTAGCCGGTTGTTCAGGGGCGTGGCTTCGATTGGTTCCTTGAACACCGTGGCGCCGGTTCCGGACACGCCCAAAACCACGCCCTCCATCTCACTCTGGGAACCGGCTTTCATGGGTATGCACTCGCGTCCCAGCCTCGAAACCACCTGCGCGCGCTCGGCGAAGTTTTTGCGCGCCAAGTAGTTTGCCTTTTCAAGTAACAAAGTTCGCAGTTCTTGTTCGCACAACCGGCGTTCTTCTCGTATTTTTCCCAGCAAATCACTCGCCTCGTCCTTGACGTTGCCACCGGGTACTGTGACGCACCGACCGATTTCGGGCTCCAAAGCGGTGTCCAGTAAAGTCAACGGAATCGCGAGACGCTTGAGCGACGCGAGCGTTTCTGTTTTTTCGTCTTTTTGTTCGACAGTGCTTCCGCAAATCGCCCTCCACACGACGTTCCCCGCGTTCACGGTGGTGGCTATGTCCGCCAGGGACGCACCGGATAACACCCGTCCTCGTGTCGCGCCGAGCACCCACGGCCTGATATCCCGCGTACCTACAAACACCTCCCGTGGGAACGAACCTGATTCCCGTAGTGCAGCCGCGCCTGAGGTTTCGTCAAGAAGCCTTTGAGAGTCCTCAAAGTCGACGCCTAACGCAAGCACGGGATCGCAGGATCGGTACCCCAACGTCGTCGCGGTGAACGCCCTGACCTGCGCTGAGAGCTCAGGCCATTGCAACAACACCCTCGCTTCCGCATCCAGCTCCGCTGGCGTGGGTTCGCGGTTCGCAGGCTCGTCCTCATCCTCGTCGTCCTCCTCGGCGTCCGGGACGTCAAGTCGTGATGTCGCCGTCGCGGAACACGACGTGGAGGCGTAACCGGCGCGTCGACTCGCGCTCGTCGCGACCGCGCGCGTGGGACACCGCATAGGGCGCGGCGCACGCCCACCCATCACCAAACCCGCCTTGGACGCCATCGCGGTGGACGCCATCACCCGCGACGCGGCGAGCTCTGGCACAAGAGTCGACGTCATCGACGTTTATCCTTGACGGTATTCTTGGAAAAGGAAAAAAGCCGCCGAGAGACATCCAGTAGCGCAGGCGCGTCGGCGCCCGCCAGCATGCGACGCCGGGCGAAGGGCGGGTCTACGCGGCGAGGGAAACCTCCGAAAGTTTCGGTTTCGGACGGAATTGGGTGCGTGCCGTCGGAGCCTCGTAACTTCGTGGCTGACGCGGGCCCGGGGTGCGTCATCGCGCATTCGGTGAACGTGCCGTGGGCGCTTGGGTCTGAACTCATCGACCTGAGGGACTACGACCGCGGCGCGGTGTTTCCCGACCTCGCCGTGGACCCTGAGTCCGGGACGTTGTCCGTGGTGAACGCCACGGGCAAGCAACGAGTAGCGTACATCACCGTGTACGACCACCCGGTTTTGAAGAAAGACGGGACGGCGCACACACAAGGCCGCACCGTGAGTTCGCAAGGCGTGGAACGAGCGTGCGTGACTTTCATACTTCTGCTTCCGCCGCGCGCGATTTTGCACGCCGCGACGCTTACGGACCCGACATCGGAAATAGACAGCGACGTCCAGGACTGGAGCGAACACCCAACACCGGAAGACACACACACAAAATTAATGCGGTTTCCACTCAAAGGCGGGCCGTATCTGTGTACGCAAGGCGAAAACGGACACCTGACGCATTTCTTCGCGGGGAACACGCACGCGATTGATTTTCGGTGTCCGGTCGGGACGGATTTACTCGCCGTCGCCGACGCGCGTGTGGTGACGGTCAAGGATGACGAAACCTGCAGTGGAATCGCGACTGCGAATCTGTTCAAGTGGAACAGCGTGATGCTCAAAATTTTGACTGATGGTGGTGATTTTTGTGACGAAATTGATGACGGCGCGACGCCATCAACGACGCCGTCGACGCCGTCGACAATCGCAACCGGGACAAAAAAAAACCCACCCTTAAAAAAGGGAGAAAAACAACACAGAAGAGGCGGCGATTTGTTCGTCGAGTACGTGCACGTCAACGCCGGCAGCGTTTGCGTCAGTGTCGGTGATTTCGTCAAGGCCGGCACGAAGATATGCGAATCCGGGTCGGTGGGGTTCTCTCCGGAGCCGCACTTACACTTCACCGCGTTTCGGTCGGACGACGCATCCGCGGCGACGACGCGGGTGCGTTTTTTCGGAAACGACGGTTGCGGAAATACAAACAACACATCAGGAGTCACCAAAAATAAGGAAGGTACGAAGTGTACCTTCCTTCCCACCGCGGGGCGGTGGTACGACGCAACCGGCGAGGTCCCGGGCCCGGGGGCGTAGCGGTCTAGGTGCCGCGGTCTAGGTGCGACTAAACTTCAGTCTGTTGTATTATAACTCGTGGTGTATGATCATACCAACCGCCTTAATTCAGGTACAACCCCAACACAACCCCACGTACAACCCCACATCACGCTTCCATCGAAACGCGCGCTTTTAGTTTTGCAGTTTCTTCAGCAGGCTCGAGCCGCTGATGCAGGCGCCGAATCCGATGACGGCGACGCCGGCCACGAGTACCTGCGCCGTGATTTGCGCCGCGGTGTCGTCCGGAATGGCGTACACCGCGCCGGCACCGGCGGCGGCGAGGAGTAACCCTAGGGTGAAAATCGTGTTCGGCGCGCCTCGGTCGTAAATGAGGGCTTCGCCTTTCGACAACAAACCAGCTTTTTCGATTTGCGAGAGCGATATGCTGTCCGCGATGCCCAGAAGCCCGAGCTCCTCAAGCGCGGTCACGGCTTTGCCGATCAAACGCAGCTCCGCGGCCTTGCCAATCACCTTGGGCTTCGTTTGCTTAGCCGCGGCGAGGACCTGGGGGTTGGGGGACACACGAAAAGAGGTTTGGTCAGAGTCTCGTGGTGCGTCTCCGAGTCTGAGTCTGGTTGTGCATCTCGGGCACTGTTACTTGTCGTGTGACTGTCGTGTGTTTGCAAATCAGATTAGATTCCCTCGATCGCGACTCGTGGGAAGGCACTTACCCGGACGTCACGCGTGCGGCGATTTGCCGTGGCCTTGCGGGCGACGAGTCGCTGGGAGACGAGCGAGGCGGACATGGTCATGGAGGCCATCGTGACGAGTTCAAGCGGGTTGCGCGTGATGAAGTGTCGGTGTCGCTTGATACGATACGTGTAATCCAACCTGGCACAACTGAATCGCACGGAAAAAATAATGAACGCACGCGTGTTTGCTTTCAAAGTTGATCGCCGAAGCGATGAGATGGTTGCACTTGATAGACGAGTTTCATAGGATGCTTGACCGACCGCTTTTTTTCATTCTTTCACCCGTCGCGCGTCCTGCTACCACAGCGAGAGGCACGCGCGACCCCTAGACGAAACCCCGGCGCCGGTCGTTTGGTTGTCACGATGGGAGGCCCCACCACCGTTTTCGTGCGTAACTTGCCGTACACGTGCACCGACGCCGGCCTGGAAGCCGCGTTCGGCGAGATCGGCCCGGTCAAGGAAGCGTTCATCGTGGCGGAGAAAGGCACGGGAGGCGCGAGCAAGGGGTTCGGGTTCGTGCAGTTCGCGCTCGCGGAGGACGCCGCTGCGGCGGTGGGGCTTAGCAAGACGCACAAAATCGACGGGCGGTGTGTGACTATTGACATCGCGAAGCAAAAGCCGTCCGCGAAGGGCGATACCAAGGCAGATGGCACGACCACCGGCGGCGGCGGCGGCGGCGAACACGACCATCCGCCCCCGTCTGCCGTGGACGACGGCGGAGCCGAAAGCGACAGCGACGCTCCGAAAACCATAGCCGCTGATGCTTCCCGGCCCAAAACAGGAGCGGTTTCCGTGTCCGGCAGGCCACTGGGTGGTGGTGCCCCCGGGGTGGCAGGCGCGCCTCGGGTCGCACGACGCAAGCGAGGCGCCGACGACGAAGCCGACGCGGCGCATCCCGCGCTCGTCGCAAAGCGCGCCGCGCGGTCCGTCGCCATCGCCGGCCTGAAACTGTCCGGCGAGCCCGACGGCATCGACCCGGAGGCGGCGATGGCTTTGGCAAGACAGTGCGGGGGCGTGGAGGAGATCCTATCCCCGGCGCCGAAGGTAGTGGTGGACTTAACGAAGCTGCGGCACGACGGCGCGACGCGCGGCGTGGTCATCGTGGTGTACACGTCGGAGACGGCAGCGCAGAAAGCGGTGACAATGCTGCACCGCGCCATGCCCGGGGTGGGGAAAAGGAAACAGCAGAAGGTGCAGGCGAGGATCAAGGAAGGCGCGTTGGGTGCGTCTTCGGGAGGTGCGGCTCCTGAAGGCCAAGTGGGAGTTAACGCTTCGCACGCGTCGGCGTCCCTTTTATGGGCGAGGGCGCTTGGCGGGTGCGAAGGCGCCAAGCCGAAAAGCTGGCGGGTTATTATCCGCAACCTGAACTTCAAAGCGACGGACGAGGACATAAGAAACGCGTGTAGCAAAGCCGGGTTCGTGTGGGACCTCACCGTCCCGAGGGACTTTCACCGGAAACCCAAAGGGTTCGCGTTCGCGGCGTACACGAAAAAGGCGCACGCCGAGAAAGCCGTGTCTTTGGTGAACGGCGTTTCTATCGCGGGCCGGCCGGTCGCCGTTGACTGGGCGCTGTCGAAGCACACGTACGCGGAGGCGAAGGCGAAGGCGGAGGCGGAGGCGGAGGCGGCGGAGGTTAGTGACGAGGAGGACGAGGAGAGCGGGTCGGAGGATGGGTCTGATGGGTCGGAGGACATGGAGAGCGGGTCGAGCGGGTCGGAGAGCGACGAGGCGTCTTCGGATGACAGCGACTCCGACGAAGACAAGGTATACTCCGGATCGGACGACGATTCGGCTTCCGATGACGGCTCAGGCTCTGACAGCGACACCGACGCGGCGGCCTTAATTCCGGTCGTCGCCCCCACCGCGGAAGACGACGACATGACACGCCGAGTCATGTTACGCGTGATGGACCACCCCGACGCTGGGGAGAACCCAGCGGAGAGCGCGGCGCTGGACACGAAGCGCGGGGGAACGCGGCGAGAGGCGCGGGAGCTGGCGAGGGAAAAACGAATCGCGGAAAAGATCGCCGAGAGGGAGAAAAAGAACAATTTGAAAGCTGCTGCGCGGGCGAAAGAAGCACACGCGGTGGCTGGCGGTTCCGATTCCGATTCCGACGCCCCTCCCCCGTTGCTCGGGTCGTCGAAGCGACCGGCGGAACCCATACGAGGCGCGTCCGTGTTCATCCGCGACGTCCCGGCGGAGTGCACTAAAAACGAGGTGTACGAGAAAATGCGAGTTTTCGGCGCGGTGAGGTCGTGCCGGCTCGTGATGGACAAAGCCACGGGTAGAGCTAAGGGAACCGCGTTTGTGGATTTCCACGAAATGAAAGGCGCGCGAAGCGCGGTTGCCGCGTCGGAGGCGGAGGAACTGGGCGGCGTTAAAATGGCGGGCCGGCGCCTCTCCATCGCGCTCGCCGTGAGCGCGTCGGAAGCGGCGGACCTCGCCACCAAACGGTCGAAAGAACTGACCGGCAGGACGCACCGGGACAAAGACACCCCACGGGACAACAGGAACCTTTACCTCGCGTCGGAAGGCGTGGTGCACGAAGAAGGCCCCGCGGCTCGCGGGGTTTCCCAAACGGATATTCAAAAACGACGGCGCGCCAAGGAGGAACAGGCGATGAAACTGAAAAACCCAAACTTTTTCATTTCGAAAGTACGTATGACGTGGTATTTCCCAAATCCGACACACACTGCGCTTGCCCATACTCGTACCAGAACGGACGGTTATCACCTCGGCCGATTGACCGCCCGTAATTACATCGTAACTACGTAATACACGCGGTCTTACAAGACTGACCCTTTTCTTTCACAAAAACAGACTCGTTTGCAAGTCAGGAACGTGCCACTCGAGATGGACCAGAAGGCGCTAAAAAAAGTGTTTTTCGACGCGGTAACGCAACGCGCGACGAAACAAACCCCGCGGGTACTACACGCCAAGCTTCTGTTCGACCCGAACCGGCACGACGAGGCGGGGAACCCGAAGTCGCGAGGGATCGGTTTCGTGGAGTTTGCGGAGCACGAACACGCCCTGGTAAGTATTTCCCACCCACCACATTCCGCCTCCCTGATTGCCCATACGAGACTGACATTTATTTTTTTACTATCAGGTTGCGCTGCGCGAGCTGAACAACAACCCGACGATCTTCGAAACGACGCGCCGGCCTATTGTGGAGTTCGCGGTGGAAGACGCGCGGGCGGTACGGAAACTGGAGCGACGAAGGGACGCCCTGGACAAGGCGCAGCGAGATCGGGTGGAGGCCAGCGCGCTGGACGGGTTGGCTAGAAAAGCGGCGGAGGACGGGAAAAAGACGCGCGGGCAGAAACGCCGGACCCGGGAAAAAGACGGCGACGAGACATCGGTGAAAAAGCCGTGGGCGAACAAACAGAAGAAAACGAGCGGGGTGCTTTCGGGTGATGCGGGAGGTACTGACGGTGGTGTTGCGCGGGTACTGAGTGATGGTGGCGTCGCGAGCGTTACGACGGGCGTTACGACGAAAACACCATCTTTCAAAAAAGAGACCAAGAAGCGCGCTCCGCCCGTCACGAAACCAAAACCCGCGAATGAAAAACCCGCTGGCGCCGCGAAACAATCGCAAAAGCGCGCGCGCGACGACACCCCACACGGAGACGGTCCTTCCGAGAAAAGCCGCCGAGGTTTAGCCACGGGGCCTGAAGGCCGCCGCGCGAAAGGCGAACGACGGGACAAGACGGATGACTTGGTGGACCGGTACGTCGCGACCGGCGCGACGCCGGCGGGTGACACGAAGAAAAGAATCGGGGGCTGGGCCGAGTATTAAACAACGGTGGTGTGACGGTTTTAGTATCAAGAACTGGTATGACTCTTTTAGTATCAAGAACGCCTGTGAGTTTGTGTTCTGAAAGAAAGCTTCCACGCATCATGAATACATCGTGACGAGCGCGTCACAGGACCTACGATAGTGCATTAATAGGGACCTACGGTGGTCTATTACTACGGACGGCGCGCGTTTCTTTCCTCAGAAAGTTTTTCGGTAAAAGTGTAACCTTATTTTCGACTCGGCGACAGCTACTCTCGGTGAAACCGTCCTTCCCGTCGGTGTTTCGTGATTGTGTTTAGGGCGAAACACGTTCGTGGTTACGTTTCGACTTGATAAACGTCGACTCGCCAAGTCCGTGGCGTTAAACACCAGGCGACGCCGGGCGCTTTCGCGGTGGGCGGCGTGGGTTCAGGAAAACGACGAAAAAAAGGAAAAAATATCTGGTGGGGTATGTATGGACCGTTTTGGGGAGTCATAACCAGAAGACCGCTTAACTCGTCGTTTCGGGTTGCGATCAGTCGCGATGCGCGATGTTGAACGTGGCCGCAAAAAGAATAAGTCCTGGAAAAGGAGATGACCGGACGGGTACATTGTCACTTCGTCGGTCGGTCAGAAGCGACGTCGTGGCGTTTCGGCCGAACCTGCATCGCGAGTAACGCGCACATCGTAGTCGCACAAAGCGCACGCACCATGCTGGATTGAGCCACGTCACGACACCATGAAACGATTCACGAACACCGACCTATCGAAATCAATCACGCACGGCGATCGGTTGCTCATCGTGATCGACGACCGCGTGCACGACGTGTCGGGTTGGGTGAACTCGCACCCCGGGGGTTCTTCGTTGCTGCGCAGGTACCGAGGCCGCGATGCGAGTGACGTTTTCCACGCGTTTCACGGCCCGGAGGTTACCAAGAAACTACGCGCGTTCGACGTCGGCGGGGTCGGGGACGGGGTCGGGGACGGGGACGAATTCGACCCTGATACGTCTTCTTCCACGGCGCGAGAAACCACGGCGTTCCGGGCGTTGCGCGACGAGCTGTGGAACGAAGGCGCGTTCGAGTCTAACGCGTGCGCGGTGCTTGGCCAACTGGCCCGCATGCTTCTCATCCTGGGGATCGCGATGTGGCTGACGTTCGTGTGGCGCGAGTGGGTCGTGCTCGGCGCCGCGGCGCTCGGTTTGTTCTGGCAACAGTCGCTTTTGCTGGCGCACGACGCGTGTCACCGTTCGGTGACGCGGCACACTTCGGTGGATAAAAAACTGGGCTCGGTGTTAGGAACCCTGATCGGGGGCGTCGGCGCGGGGTGGTGGAACCAGGAGCACTGCGAACACCACGCATGTACCCAAGTTATTGGGCCGGAAGGCGACCCAAGCGCCGGGTCGGAACCCGTGCTGTGCCCGCACGTCTCGATGACCCAAAAGCTGTCGCGGCGCGCGCGGTTCTTCGTGAACTTCCAGGCGTTTTACTACGTCCCCATATGCGTCTTTGTGGGCAGGGTGAATCTGCACGTCATATCGATCATAAAAGCGCCGAGCGGAGAAAAAGCACTGGACACTTTGTTGATGTTTGGGTACGTTTTGTACAACGCGGCGTTGTTACTCGCGGTGGACGGGTCGCGCGCGCGGGTGGCTTTTTTCGTCGTGAGCAACGCGACGTGCGGGGTGTTACACCTGATTCTCAACATGAACCACTACCCGATGCCCATGCTTGAGTTCGGTGATGCGGTTTCAATGGGGTTTCTTCGGTTTCAATGCACCACCACGCTGAACATCGAGGCTGGTTTTTTTGCCTGGTACTACGGCGGGTTGGAGCTGCAAATAGAACACCACCTGTTTCCTTTGATGCCGCGAGACTACCTGCCCAAAATATCTCAACGCGTCAAGAAACTCTGCATGGACCACGACGTGCCGTACACCGTTGCATCCGGGTTCTGGAACGCCAACGGGAAGGTGCTGAAAACCCTGAACGACGTCGTGAAACGAGACGCGGATGGGGTGCGTTGACGTGTTGACGTGTTGATGTGTTGCGTTGGATGCCATTCATTCTTTATGTAGACTATTTTTATTGCTCGCGCTTCGGCGGGAGAAAGAAGTATTAATACCGTGTTGACGTGTTGATGTGTTGTTGGAAGTGTTTCTTTATTTTTATTTCCGCAAAATTGTTCTCCGCTTCGGCGGGAGAAAGAAGTACCCGCCAAAAAAGCGGAAGTTATTCTTTTTGGGGGGGCGGCAAGCAGAACGAGCTCTTTGGCAATCTTTTAGGCGATTTCCATGCTGGTTTGCCCATACAAATCGATGTCAACCTCGATTTTTGGCCACTATTGTTGTTATTCGATTTGACTCCCCCTTTCACAGGTAGATAAAGTATTTGGCCATCACACATTCGCCTGCGCAGCCGCAGCGCTGAGGCCACCCCGCTGTCAACGTTAACTCACGGAAACCACCCGTGCGTGCGATAGTACGCGCTCTGACTGCCTTTCCTCGCGACTTCAGGTCGTGCCGAAAGCGTTGTTAGCGCCTGCGTCCGCGCCCAACGCCGCCCTGCCCCGAAGGCCCGCGAAAACAGCTCTTCTCCGAGCCTCGTCAGCGCCCTGCTGCACCTCGTCGAACCACGCGTACCCTCCCGTATCCGTCCCGATACCTCCCTTCGTGGCCACCACTTGATTAACACGCAAATCACGCCAACGGAATGTGCCCTCCCAACGCAAACACCACAAGTACCCCTACGCACCGTGATCGACACCAAGTCGTCGTGATAGGCGGCGGCATCGCGGGTCTCACCGTGGTGAAGATTTGCCAAGATCACGGCATAGACGCGCACGCGTTTGAGCGCACTGACCTGGTCGGCGGGGTGTGGAACCACACTTACAAGAACGTGCGGTTGCAGCAGCACAGGGACGACTTTACGCTGTCCGGAACGGAGTGGCCTTCGGGGGTTCCGGATTTTCCCGACGCGAAAGCGGTGGAGCGGTACGTTGAAAAGTTTGTGACGGAACACAACCTGCGCAGCAAAGTTTCCCTCGGAGTGGAAGTGGTCAGCGCGGTGAAGGACACGGTTGAATCGAAGGACGGTACTGACTCCAAAAATGGTCACACTCAAACGGACTGGATCGTCACTTTATCCACCGGCCGAGTCGTCCGGTGCGAGCACCTCATCGTGTGCACCGGCGCGCTCGGCAAGCCCAAGTTTCCCGCGGGGCTTGTGAAACGGTTCGGTCCGTCCTTCCCCGCCGGCGGACTGATTCACTCCAGCGAGTACTACGACTCTGCTCCGTTCCACGGCAAGGACGTGCTTGTCGTCGGTGGCGGGTCGTCCGGCATCGAAATCGCGGTTGACTTGGCCCGCGTTTCGAAATCAACCACCGTTTGTTACAGGAGCGACCCGGATTGGGTGTGGACGCGGCACGGCGCGTTTGGCAAATCGCTGCGGCTGTGCGGCGCCGGCGCCAGTGCGCCGCTGTGGCTGCGCAACCTTTTTGCACGCGTATCGTTCAAACTGAAAGTGGGTTCCCTATCAAAACACGGCTTGAAACCAAGCAACCCGCCGCTGAACCGCCGAATCGTCGTGTCAGACGAGTTCTACCCGCTCGTCGCGCACGGCGCGATCCGCGTGAAATGCGAGGGCGTGCGATCCGTGGACGGCGCCCGCGTCGACTTCGCCGACGGCAGCAGTGGCTCGTTCGACACCGTGGTGCTTTGCACCGGGTACGACGTGTCTTTGTCCGCGGGCGCGCACCCGTATTTGCGGGAACAGATGGAGAAAAGCGGTTACTTGAAGAACAGCGTTGACGGAGCTCCGAACGTCACGCAACCCGAAACCCGGTTAGAGTTTTACCTCGGGTGTTTCCTTCCCAACTTGCCAGACGCGTACTTCGTGGGCGGGTGTTTCGGGTTCGCCGCGGTGCCGCGGATCGCGGAGCTGCAGGCGAAAACAATTGTCAACGTGTTACTCGGGGTCAAGACCTTGCCTGACTCTGGGGCGCAGACAAGGGAAATACGGGAAATACTGAAACACAAAATTCAAGGCGGGAACACGAACGTGTACACCGCAAACTCGTACTACAGGAAGCTGCTGGAAGCGAGCGGCGAGATGCGCAGCGCTCGCTCGGTGGACTTAAGCGTGCGTTTGAAGGGTGTATCTGCGATCTCTGCGGTGTTGTCGTCCGTGAGCTTACTCGCTTCCAAGATAAGTAACAAGTGGAAGGGTAAGAAGGAACTGAAAGAGCTTCCAAAGGCCCTGGCGCTCGCGGCTGGGGTTTTAGGTTTGGCGGGCTCGGCGCTGAACAAATTCGGTCGGCTCAAAGGCGCGTCGCCGAACGCGGTGTCCCGGATGCCGGCGTTGTCGAACACCGTCCCGAAACCCGTACGCGCGAACGCGGCGGAAACGCAACCGCGACTGACCGCGATGCACACCAGCGATTCCGTGTTGTCCATGTGCAGCATCGGGGGCGAATCCTCTGGGTCGTCCAGCGCCGGCGCACCGGAAAAATCGCCGTCCCCCGCGTCGCCCATCAAGATGGCGGAGGATACCACTTTGGAAGGGCAGAAGATCGCGTCCTCGCGATTCAAAACCCCCAAGGAACAGGTCCAGGGCGCGTACGACACGTGGGCGGATGCGTACGAGCACGACTCACTGGAGAAACTAGGCTTCGCATCCCCGAAGGCGTGCGTGGATACGTTTCTTTCGTTCTGCCCGCCCCACGGAAAGGATGTGTTGGACGTCGGCGCCGGGACCGGGGTTTTGGCGAACATGATTTGCGCGCGCGGACACAAAGCCGCCAAGTTCGACGCCATGGACCTGTCACCCGGAATGCTGAAGCACCTGGTTAAGAAAGGCATTTACAACAAAGTCGAGGCGCATGACATGTCGAAATACCCGTGGCCTTTTGCGAGCAACAAATACGACGGCTTGATGTGCAACGGCGTGCTGATTTACGTCGACGACCCGGAGTGTCTTGACGAGTTCGTGCGTGTCACGAAACCCGGAGGGGTGTGTGTTATTATGTGGCGACACGACGGCTACCCCGACTACCGCGCCAAGGATTTGCAGCTAAGAGCTCAAGGCAAGTGGGAGCTAGTCCACGTAACCCCCGACCAGCGCAACTTCGATAACATGGAATTCGGCGAGAACGAGGAGGACGTTATTTTCAACCAGTGGGTGTTCCGCGTGCGTGAGACGAGCGCGGACGTGGAGGTGTGAGACGGTTCTGATTCCACCTGATAAGCGTACCCAATATACCCAGAGCTGGGCAACCAAAGGTGCTGCCCTAAGGTGGGTTTGGTACGCTGGGATGGCTATCTCGAACAAAACTGCGACTGCGAAACTATACGACTCCGCTTTCCGAAAGAATTGCGACGAGAAACGTCGCGCGTCTTTAAATATGATGTGCATTTCCCGGTTGTTATTAAAATACAAAAAGTACGTCTCGGGACACGTGTTTCATCACCACGCACGACTTTGTGCGCTATGCTCTATGCTACTTTGAACCCTAAACATCTAAGAGCGGTTGCTATCGCCCGTTTCGGTTTGAAAGCTTGCTCATCGCGGCGCGCCGCGGCTCGCGCAAAAGCGGCGCGTCGTCGTCTTCGCTTTCCAAAGCGTCTCTCATTTCCAAAGCATTTCCATTTCCATTTTGCGTCGCAGGCGCGCTCGGAATGCTCGCCACCGCCCGCACGCTGGCGGGCAGTATGCACGGCGCGCACTGGTTCGCGGCGACCGCGACCCTCGCCAAGCGGTTGACCCACGCCGGCGGCGCCGCGCCCGTTAACTCGAAACAAAGCGCCTCCACGAACACGTTGCAGTTGCGTTCCAGCAAGTGGTACTGGTTGCCGTGGAAGGATTGGTCAAACTCCGCCACCAAGTTCCCCACCTCATCTGGGGTCAAGTCAGTGTACCCCACGATCACAGAGCTTCGAAACCGCGCCGGAGCCGGGGCTTCACGTGGTGAGGTCTCGAAGATGCCACTCGACGCATGGTCATGCCCGCCGAACGCGTATTCCCGGCCGTGCACCTCCAGCCCGCTGTGGAAAATACCCACCCCTAACAGAAACGCGTAGTCGTTGTACTCGTGCAGGTCGTACACGTTCACCGCCACTGGGGTGGGCATCACGAGGGAGACGCGCGGTCGCGCCCTACGATCTGCCGCGGGTGGTGGAAAAGTGAATCAGTAGAGTGTCACTTCAACGCGAATAACTCGGCCGGTCCCATTTTTTCAGATTTCAGTGATGCGTAGTCTGCAGTTCGCGAGGCGCGCACCTGCGTTTCGGCGTCTCTCCGCGACCCCTGTGAGCCGCGCTTCGACTCCACGCCAACTCGAGGCTGTTTTCCGCGTTTGTCTATCGCCTTCCTCGCCCGTGTTCCTCTCTTCCGAGCCTGGATTGTCGAGACACGAGATTGGCGTAATTCCTCCTTCCATCCCCGGCCAAACCGAGGTTCTTTTTGGAGCACCGGGCCCCGTGGTGCTCACCCTTTCTACACAGCAGTCGGTGCTACGCACCTGGCGCCTGGCACGTGCTTGATAAACAGAAATGACCATTCGTTTCATCCTGCTCGTCAACAAGCAAGGCCAGACTCGTTTGGCGTCGTACAACGAGGTCGTGCCACTGGACGAACGAAGACAGATCGAGGGGGAGATCGTGCGCAAGTGTTTAACCCGCGGGGATAAACAGTGCGCGTTCGTGGAGCACCGCGGGGTGAAGGTGGTTTACCGGCGGTACGCCAGCCTGTACTTCTTGGTAGGCGTGGATTCCACCGAAAACGAGCTAGCGATTTACGAGTTCATACACGCGGTGGTTGAAACCCTGGATCGGCATTTCGGAAACGTGTGCGAACTCGACATCATGTTTCACCTGGAAAAGGCGCATTTCATTTTGGACGAGATGACCGCGAACGGCGCGATTTTGGAAACAAACAAAGCCAACGTACTGGACGCGGCGACGAGGTACGCCGCGGATAACGTGGAAAGGTAGTCGGGAAGGAAGTTTTTTAATTGAAAAAAACTACTTGTGTGATATCGTAAAAGGGTAATCTAATCTAATCACCAAGAGTACCCTACAACACTTTGTCGAAGCGGTCCACTCCGGAAATCGACCCGTCGCCCGTCAAGCCGCCGCCGGGCCGAAACCGTGACTTACCGTTCCCCTTGCCTCCACACACAACAAGTAGCACGCGCCGGGCGCTACCAGGACTGAAAAGGTTGCCCACGTACGCGGCCGTTCCTTTCGGTGACAACGCGAAAACGGCGACGAACAAAACGCACGCGCACGCGGCAAGGAAAAAAAGAAGCGAGTCCTTTTTTCTTTTGTTGGACACACCAACCGACCCGAGCGCGGTTGTTTTCACGCCATTTTTGGCAACCCGGTGTTTGGCAACTCTTTTTTTGGCACCAAATGCGTCCTCCCCCAGGCCCAACCTCGGCGCGCCGAGTCCGTGAAAGAACCTGGTGAGGAAATTCACGGTCGCGTCTTTGTCCCATCGAATGGTTTCGCCGTTTTCGCCCACGCCAACAATCGGCGCGCGGCAAGCGGGGCACGCGTTCGCGTCCGGCCATTGCGTTTTGGGATACGCCGGGTCCCCCGACCCCGTGCCCTCTCCTTTTTTCTCGCTCTCCGCCAGATCTCTGTTAACCCTGTTGTGCGCTTTCCACGCCCAGAGCTGTGCGTCATCTCTGGTGACCACTTTCGGAAAGGCGCCGACCGCGTCGCCCGCCATCGCTAGAAAATGATCCCGGCACTCGTCGCACGGAAAAAAGTGTTCCACCCACGCCACCACGCTTTTGAACCAAAACGCGCCGCTTTCATCGATCAAAACAGCACCACTTTGATCGGAAACAACACCCGTTGAACTCACCGGCGCGGACCTAGCCGCGAGGGAGTGGAACAGCATCCACACCCCGCACGTGTATCCCCGCTTGCCTTCCACAGACCCCGCACACGAACGCCAGCGCGTTTCGCGAAGCGTAAAATCGGGATCCAAAGCGTGGGCTTTTGTTTTTTTCCCGTCGGGATCCCCGCCCGACAGGAGTTTCCCCAAGCCGTCACCGCAAATGCGAATCCCCCCGAGTCGTTTCCGAATCGCGTGCATGTCCCCATCCTCGATGGGCCACAGTGTGTCGAAGGACGCGGCCACATCGCGCGCGCCATCCGCGCACAAACGCAACGGGTGACTTCGCGCCATCAACGCCGTAAATCCCAAAAACGCGTCTCGCGAACGCGGAGTGAGCAAGTTGGGAGAGGTCATCTCGTGCCACGATTGAACGGTCGCGAGTGCGATGTCGTGCAAATCAGCGTGCGGGGCTATTTCAGGGTCATCACCGTCGGCACTGTCCGGGGGCGCCGCGGCCGATTCCGCCCGCGCCGTCTCCGCCGCTCGCGTCTCCGCCGCTCGCGTCTCCGCCGTGCGCGTTTCTTTCGTCAACGCGTACTCGCCCCCCGTCACCGCGCCAATCGCGGCCAGCATGTCCACCGCCGATTTCACCCCGAGCTTCGTAAGGCCGCCCGCGTTTTCCGTCGCCCTCACCAGCTTGAACTGCGCCGCGGTGCCGAACAGCACGGTGGGGTACCCGCGCACGCGGAACGCATGGCACAAGTCGCGCTCCGCGACGCAGTCCACGGAGTACACCGTGACTCGCGGTGTCGGTGGGACCCCACCCGCCGCGTGCTCGCCCGTGTTGAAGTAACCCGCCACGGTCTCCCAGGTGGGCCCGAAGTTCTGGCAGTGCGGACACCAAGGCGCGAAGAACTCGATCGCGGCGAAGGCGTCGTCCGTAATCGTGCCGAGACGACCGTCCGCGCCATCGGAGGTCAGGTGCACCGCGGAAGGCGCGGCGGCGGACTTGGCGCTTGCGACGGGAAGGACAACGGCGAACAGCGCGGACAACATCACGACGGCACGCACGTCGCACGACCGCATTGTCCTACCCATGTCCTCCACCACCCGCGGGCCACGCCCGCGCAGGTGCGTTGTAATCAGAGGCCGCGTGCTTGTGGCCACAAGTTTTGCTTCGGGACGATCCGATTTCTTTTGCGGTCAATTTATTTTTCACCACGCTACCCCTATCGGAACCGCTACGTTTCTACCCATCCCTCGCCAAGCCTACCCCTCGCCCTCGGTTCGCGGCGCGTCTAACACCCTGGGAAGCCTCGCGGCTAAAGCGGACAGCCCGAAGAAACTAACACTAAATAAAACGAACGGCCACCACGTCGGCGGAACGGCTTCGGCGAGTGAAAACTCGAAACCGTTTTTTTTTTCGCCGTCGCCGCCGCCGCCCACCAGCGTCCGCGTGGCGTGTACCATTCCCGCCATGAGCCCCCCCCCCCACGATGGGCGCCAAGGCTCTGGCGACGTTCGTGAACGTCCCCGCGAACCCGTTAACTTTACCTAACGATTTCCGGGGCGCCGAGTTGTTCAGAATCAGCGAAACGCCGCCCATCAC